>Ga0169931_10001286_pt1 | contig 41486 bp, 29 predicted proteins | sample Kivu_15m_20L_FD_129675 | JGI IMG/M metagenome (GOLD analysis project Ga0169931, IMG submission 129675) | Freshwater microbial communities from Lake Kivu, Western Province, Rwanda to study Microbial Dark Matter (Phase II) - Kivu_15m_20L... | ecosystem: Environmental > Aquatic > Freshwater > Lake... | reverse complement strand
GTGGGACGACATCACGCTGATGTGGCCCCGTGAGCTTGGTTGGTGCGACTTCCCGAGCGAGATGCAGTGGGAGTACGGCTGTCGCGCGGGCACGACGAGCACTTGGTGGACGGGCAACGACGCCAAGGGCTTGCGCGGCGTGGCGAACATCGAGCACGAGAGCAATCAGGCAACGAGTATCTCTCCAGTGGGCAGCTTGCGCGCGAACGCGTTCGGCTTGCACGATGTGCACGGCAATGTTTGGGAGTGGTGTGGTGACAACTCCTCCGCGAGTGCGAAGCCGCGATCCGGCGATGGCCTGAGGGACGACGGAGTGGAGAGCTCCGCCTACCGCTCGAACCGCGGCGGGAGCTGGAGCTTCTCCCCCGGGCTCGCGGGGTCGGCGTACCGCAGCAGCGACTCCCCGGTGAACCGCTACAGGTACTTCGGTCTCCGCCCCTCCAGGCGCATCACGCCTTAGAACTTCACCACTTCACCCCGCTCCGCGACGCGCGTTGGGCCGTTGCGAGGCGCCGCCGGAGCGGGGCGTGCGCAGCCGCCCGCGGAGGGAGGCGCCGTGGAGCTTGCGGAATTCGTGCCTTGGTGAGATTTTTTTGTTTTTGGCGGTGTTGGGGAGGGACGGCGGGTACCGGGCGCGAGCTACCCCAGCCATGCGCGCCAAGATCCTGACCCTGCGTTACTCCGCGTCCTTGGGCGGCTTCGACGACACCCCGCTCGTCGACTTCGCCCGCGACAAGGAGATCCTCGCCGTTCGCGGGATTCGATGTAGGGAGCTGCGCGTTCGATAGGCTCGCGCTCGTCTCACGCTCGGCTCGCTCCTCGGGCCTTCGGGGAACGGAGACGAAGGGCGGGCGAGGAGCAGCTTGGATGCGCCCTGCGCTTGCGGGAGCTACTTGGCGAGGGGCGCGAAGGAGGCGGGGGTGCCGCGGTAGGACTCGAGTTCGATCATGACGTCGAGCTCGAGCGGGCCGGCCGGGATGCGGCCGGAGATCTCGACGGGGACGCCGGTGGTCGGGTGCATGAAGATCGAGATGGAGCCGTGCAGGCCAAAGAGGCCGCGGAAATCGTCGTCGCGGCCGAGCGTGCCTTCGGGCGGGCGCGTGGTGAGCTGGACCTCGACGGCCTCGAACTGGCCCGCGTCCACCTTGCGAGTGAGGAGCTTGCCGCGCGCGACCTCGACCTCCCACAGCTCGTCGCGGTCGACCAGCGTGAAGCTCGCGCCGCTCTTGCCCTGCGCGATCGCCGTGCGCGCGAGCATGACGGCCGTGACCATGTCGACCGAACCTTCGGGCACCTGTTTGGCCGCGGGCTCGCGCCACACGCGGTGCGCCGCTCCCTTGCAGCCGTCGCAGTGCGCGCGCTTGTTCCAGAAGAACGTCGGGTCGACGAAGTGCGCCTCGTCCTTGCAGCCCTTGCAGTGCGCGTCGGAGCGATAGCTCGCGCCGCCTTGGGCATCGCGCAGGCCGAGCTTGAGCTCGCGGTGGCGGTTCTCGGTGCCGCGCTGGATGCTCTCGTGCTGCAGGCGCGGCCACGCGAGCGGCTGGAACGCGGTGCGGATCGTCTCGTCGAGCGTGTAGACCTGATACTCGCCTCTCGCGCGCGCGGACACGAGCGCCTGCTCGAGCGTGCGCTCTTCGTCGAAGCGCACTTCGAGCGAGCCCTCCGGCACGTAGGGCCGCACGTTCGAGCTCATCGTCACGCGGCCGACGCTGGGCTCGCCCAAGATGCCGAGGTCGACGGACACGACGTAGACGAGCTCCTCGTCGCGCGGAAAGTGCACCTCTTGTCGCCCCGGGCCGCGATCCATGATCAGCGGACCGCGCTGGGCCTTCGGCAACAGCGCTTCCTGCGGCGTCGCTTGAACGAGGGGCGCGAGCGGCGGCGCGAGCAGGGCGAAGGAGAGCGCGAGCGCGAGCATGGCGAGGTCTGGGAGCTATCTACCGCTCGAGGCGGCGGCGCTCTACCAGCATTTCCGCTTCGCGCGCGGCGACGCGCGCCGGCGACAGCCCCTGCTCGCGCGACTGACCGAGGATGCTCTCGACGACGGCTCCGACGCGCGCGGCGATGCGCTCGAGCGGCTCGCGCACGCCGTCGAGGTGAAAGCGCGAGCCGCGCATCAGCGCGCCCGAGTTGATCGCGTAGTCGGGCACGTACAGCACGCCGCGCTCGTGCAGAGCTTCGCCGTGCTCGGGGCTCGCCAGCACGTTGTTGGCCGCTCCGGCGACGACGCGGCAGCGCAGGCGCAGCACGGACAGGTCGTGCAGGATGCCGCCGAGCGCGCAGGGCGAGAACACGTCGCAGGGCACGTCGAGCTCCTGTGTCGGATCGACGCGCTCGATCCCGGCTTGCTTCGCGAACAGCTCCGCGCGTTCGGCGTCGAGCTCCGAGGCGAGCACGCGCGCGCCGTAGCCGCGCAGGGTGAGCGCCACGCGCGAGCCGACCTCGCCCAGCCCCTGCACGACGATCGTGCGCTTGGACCAGTCCTCGCCGCCGTCGAGGTGCCGCAGCGCCGCCGCGATCCCGGCCACCACGCCGGCCGCCGTCGACTCCGCCAGCTCGCCGGGGCCGTCGGGGCCCGGATCCGTGACGTAGCGCGTGCGCTCGCTGACGAGCGCGAGCTCGGCCGAGTTCGTGCCGACGTCCGGACCGGCGTAGTAGCGCCCGCCGAGGCGCTCGACCACCTCCCCGAGGTGCCGGTAGGCGTTCTCGACATGCAGCTCGGGGCGGTCGAGCAGCACCATCTTGGCCCCGCCGGCCGGGATGCGCGCGAGGGCGCACTTGTAGGTCATGGCGCGCGCGAGCCGCATGCAGTCGCGCAGCGCCGCCTCCTCGTCGTAGTAGCTCCAGCGCCGGATGCCGCCGAAGGCCCGCCCCGGGCCGGAGTCGTGGATCGCGAGGAAGGCCCGCAGGCCCGAGCGGCGGTCGTGGAGCGCCACCATCTCCTCGAAACCCTCGCGGGCCAGCTGGTCCAGGAGCTCGAAGCTCATCGCTTTCACGGTAGCCTCTGCGCGCTGCGATTGCGCGGACGAGGGGAAGAAGCTCGCGCGCCGTTCGTCGCACACCGCTCACTCACCTCCACGCCTCCGCTCCACCTTGAAGCCCAGCCCCTCCCTCGCGCGCCGTCCGGCGCCGGCTCTGTTCCTCGCCGCCGCGCTCGCTCTCGTGCCCGCCTGCGCTTCGAGCGGAGCCAAGCCGCCGACGCCCGAGCCGGCCTCGGACGCGCCGCCCGAGCGCCCCAAGATCCAGCCAGAGGACCCGATCGGGAAGTTCCTCGCCGATGCGGACAACGCCATCTACCAGTGGTGCCGGCTCGCGCTCACGGGCCGCACGCCCGCGCAGAAGAACCAGCAGCGCGCGCTCGAAGGCGTGCTGGTCGACCGAGCCTCGCGCCGCTGCGACGAGCTCATCGCCGAGCTCTCCTCCGGCCCGCCGATCAACCGCATCCGCGCCGCCGCCATGCTCGGCTTCGCGCGCAAGCCCGAGGCCCAGTCGCCGCTGCTCGCCGCGCTCTCCGATCCCCACCCGGACGTCGTGCACAACGCGCTGCTCGGCCTCGCGGTCCTCGGGCGCGCCGACACACCGCTCGACCCGATCTGCCACGCGACCGAGTTCGCCGAAGATCCGCAGACCCGCGCGCAGGCCGCCTTCGCCCTGCGCTCGATCCTGAACAACGGCGGCAGCGGCACCTGCGCGCTCGGCACCGCGCGGCGCGGTCTCGCCGACAGCGAGCCCTTCGTCCGCTCGCAGTGCGCGCTCGCCCTCGGCTTGCTCGGCGACAAGGAATCGGTGCCGGCGCTCGAGGCCCAGCTGCAGGACGAGCTCCCCCACGTGCAGAGCGCGACGGTCGAGGGCCTGCTGCTCATGACCGAGCGCAACCCCGAATCGAAGGGGCCCGTCGGTCGAGCGCTGGTCAAGACCTGGGGCGCGGCCGACGACAAGAAGCCGATCAAGGCGCTCACCATGGACGCCCTCGTGCGTATCGCGGACGTCAACTACGGCACGGATCTCGTGCTGTGGATCGAGTGGTCGAACCGCCTGCCGTAGCCCGGCCCGCGCGGGTCGAGTACCTTCGGAGCATGACCCGCGGCATCCACGTCTCCGCCAAGGCGGCGCGCTTTCAGGAGTCCGTGATCCGCGAGATGTCGCGCGTGTGCGCGCGCGAGCAGGGCGTCAACCTCGCGCAGGGCTTCCCGGACTTCGCGGCGCCGCTCCCGATGAAGGAGGCGGCCTGCCGCGCGATCGGTGCAGACATCAACCAGTACGCGGTGACGTGGGGCGCTCCGCGCCTGCGCGCGGCGATCGCGGCGCGCACCAGCGCCTACAACCGGATTCCGGTCGACCCCGACCGCGACGTGACGGTCTGCTGCGGCGCGACCGAGGCGATGATCGCGGCGCTGCTCGCGGTGCTCGACCCCGGCGACGAAGTGGTGATCTTCGAGCCGTTCTACGAGAACTACGGACCCGACTGCATCCTCTCTGGCGCGACGCCGCGCATGGTGCGCCTGCACGCGCCGGACTGGAGCCTCGACGAGCGCGCGCTGCGCGCGGCGTTCGGCCCGCGCACGCGCGCGATCGTCGTCAACACTCCGCACAACCCGACCGGCAAGGTCTTCACGCGCGCGGAGCTCGAGCTGATCGCCCGGCTGTGCATCGAGCACGACTGCCTCGCGATCACCGACGAGATCTACGAGTACATCCTCTACGACGGCACCGAACACGTGTCGCTCGCGACGCTGCCCGGCATGGCCGAGCGCACGATCACGATCAGCGGCCTGTCGAAGACGTGGAGCGCGACGGGCTGGCGCATCGGCTGGTGCATCGCGCCGCCGCCGCTCGCAGGCGCGATCCGCAAGGTGCACGACTTCCTCACCGTGGGCGCGCCCGCGCCGCTGCAGGAAGCCGCCGCCGACGCGCTCGCCTTCCCGCAGTCGTACTTCGACGACCTCGCGCGCGACTACCGCGAGCGCCGCGACCTGCTCGCCGCCGCGCTGCGCGAGACCGGCTTCGGCGTGCACCTGCCGCGCGGCGCGTACTACATCATGACCGACATCTCGGGGCTCACGCGCAAGGACGACGTGAGCTTCGCGATGGAGCTCGTGTCGCAGGGCGGCGTGGCCTGCGTGCCCGGCTCCAGCTTCTTCCTCGATCCCGCGGACGGTCGCGCGATCGTACGTTTCTGCTTCGCGAAGAAGCGCGCGACGCTCGAGCGCGCGGCGATCGTCCTGCGCGAAAGGCTCGGCGCGCGTTGAAGCTCGCGCTGGCACTGCTCGCGTCGCTCGCGCTGCACGCTGCGCAAGCTCCGGCGACCGCGCCGGCGAAGGACCGCCTCTCGGCCCTGCCCGCGCGCGCGAGTGTCGCGGGGATGAGCGGACTGCAGACCTCCTCGCGCATCACCTTCGCGGCGGAAGGCGCGCGGCTCCACTCGCTCGAAGCGACCTTCGCGTTCCCCGACCGCGCGCGCTGGACGCTCGCTCCCGAAGGCGCGCGCGCCGGCGACCGCAGCATCGTCTTCCGTTGCGGCCAGGCCTTCTTCGAGCTCGCGCCGCAGCAGGCGACCGCGCGGCTCGTGAGCGAGGCGGGGCCCGAAGACGCGCAGTGGCGCGCGAGCCTCGCCGGGGTCGAAGTGCGGCGCGCGTTGTTCCTCTGGCCCGACGGCTTCGCATGGGAAGGCGACGCAGCGCGCAAGAGCGTCAAGCTCCCCGGCGGCGAGTCGCTCGTCGCCGAGCTCGGCGCCGATGGTCTTCCGACGGCGCTGTACGTCGGCGGCGAGCGCGCTGGCCGCGAGCGCTTCGACGCGCTCGCGTGGCGCGAGCTGCGCGGCCGCAAGTTCCCCGCGAGCTTCGATTTCTCCGTCGACGGCGCGCGCATTTGGCGCGAGGACGTCGTGACCTTCGAGACGCGCGCGCAGGTCCTCGACAGCTTCTTCCTGCCGGCCGAGCTGCGCCCCGACGCCGCCGCCGTCGCAAGCGGTGCGCGCATCGCGTCCGTCGACGTCCCCCGCTCCCACGAGCTGCGCGTCGAACTGCCCGACGGCACCGAGTGGAGCGCCGTCAAGGAGCGCTGGCAGGCGGCCTTCGCGCCCTACGCGCGGCCAGCCGGCGATGGCTGGCGCCTCGAAGGGGGCTCGCTGGTCGAGCTCGACGAGCGCGGCGCGCCGCGCGCCATCCTGCTGCGCTTCAAGCCCGGACTCGGCGCGGCGCCCGAGGGCGTCGTGAGCGTGCGCGAGCACGGCGCCCTCGCGCTCTCGCTCCCGAGCGCGCCGTCGTCCCTCGCGGAGAGCCTCGCCACCCTCCGCGGCGCGCTGCCGCCCAACGCCCGCGTTGCCCGCAGCTTCGCGCGCTTCCCCGCCGCCCCCGCCCTCGACGCCGCCCCGTTCCAGCTCTTCCTCGCGCTCGAGCCCGCGCCCTAGCCCGCGCTCGCACCACGGCGCGAGCTCGCGATCCAGCGCCACGTCTCCAGCGCGGCGCACGCGAGGGAGTTCATCGCAAGCCGTGTGGGAATCTCGAGACCACGCGACCGCGTGCCTCGCCGAGCGGCAATCCACGGAGGGATTCAGGCTCGGACTCTCCGGCGTCCTGCCGCTCGGCATGACCGAAAGCCAGCCCGCCGCAGGAGTCAGGCGCGGATCGGCCTCACGGCAGCACCAGGAAACGGATCGCGTTGGTGAGGCCGGAGTTGTTGCTCGAGAAGGGCCACGGGTCGCGGCTGTAGTACTGCGCGTAGACAGCATCGCCGGGAGATAGGCCCACCGAGGTCACGTAGGCCGGGTCGAACCAGAACGAGTAGGCGCCCGTGCAGTCGTCAGCACCGCTCGCGCCGCCCGAGTCCTGCGCGGGCGTCCTCCGTCGCGGCGTGCCGATGCACAGCGTCCCTCCATCGAACGGCACGGCCAGCGAACTCGTCGACCACACGAGGAAACCCGTCTTGTGGCTGCGCACGTTCTCCGCGATCAGCGCGAAGCGCTGCCCCGCGCTCATCGACGGCGCTCCACAGACCGTCATGCGCGGCACGCAACCCAGGCTATTCGTCTTCGCCGTGCAGTAGTCGCTGACGGCGCTCGTGCGCATCGATGGATCGTGCAGCACGACCGTGAACGGCGTCTGCGAGCTCGACGGCTCCCCCAGGATCGCACTCGCAGCCGCTCGGAACATCACGCGGCCGTCGTTGGTGACGCCGTGCGCGGGGCTCCCGATCGAGTTCCAGTCGAAAGTCGAGTTCGAGAGGTTCGATCCGCCCGCGCCACGGCTCACGAGTTCGATCTGGGTCGAGCCGAGTCGCTGCACGAACAGGTCGACCTGCCCGTCTTGATCGTCGGGCACGAGAAGATCCACGTCCGTGACGAACGCGACGAAATTCCCATTCTGCGAAAGCACCGGCTGGGGCAAGATCCCCCCGCCGATGTGAGAGCCGTTCGGCCCGAAACCCAGCGTCGAAGTCACTCCACTGGCCAGGTCCCTGAGGTAGGCGCCCGGGCCAGCTCCCGGTACGAGGTCGTTTGCAATGGCGTGAAACGCGACCCAACGGCCGTCGCCGGAGATGGAGGGTGAAGAACTGCTTCCCGTGGAGTTGCAGCCGCCTGCGGCCTCGCTCACGCGCTGCGTGGTCCCAGTGAACCAATCGTGCACGAAGACATCGAGTCCCGCCGAGTCATTCGGAACGAGATTGGTCATCCACGATTCGAAAGCGATGAACCGGCCGTCGTCGGAGACGTCCAGCTTCGGGCGCGTCACGCAGAGCGGGCCCGGCGAGGAACAGGTCGGCAGTCCTTGCTGGCCGTTCGATCCCACGCTCACGCGCAAGGTAAGGCCAGTAGCCAGATGATGCATGAAGAAGTCCAGCTCCCCGTTCGTGTCTCCCGGTACCAGATCCCCGGCGTAACTGCTGAAGGCAACAGTGGACCCGTCCCGGGAGATGACGCCGCTGTACGCCAAGCCGACACTCTGGCTGCCGTTTCCGTCGACGTTGGCGCGAGCGAGTGAGCGCGTCGCTCGTGTCCATACGAACACGTCTGTCTGCTGGTTGGTGTCATTTGGGACCAGCTCGCCGTCCGCACTCAAGAACGCGACTCTCGAACCGTCGGAAGTGACGGTCGGCAGGAAGCCACCGCGCAGGTTGCCTTGCAGGCCGATCGAAACCGGAAACAGCTCTCCGGTCAGGAGATCGCGGAGGAACACGCCAACCTCCGAAGAGCTATCGGACGCGAACGCCAGCCAGCGGCCGTCCGGAGACATGGACCGCGCGTGAGACAAGGCAGAAAACGACTGGCGTCGACCATCTTCCCGCGCTGCGCATCGAAGGGTCGCTTGAGCCACGCAGGGCATTGCGGTCGAGAGGATCGCGACAGCGTGGGACATCAGCCGGGCCCAGTCGGGGTTTCTGTTCATTTCAACCTCACAACCTGGATCCAACCGGTGAAGCCGGACGCTGTTTGCGCCGTCCAAGTGACCGGGAGATTCTCGCCCGCGGACAACGCAAAGTGATTGCTGAACTCGATCTGATCGCGACCGAGCGCGTGGGCAATGTCGGTCAAGGGAAGCGGAGCTGCGTTGCTGAAGTCTGCGATCAAGACACCTGAAGGGAGCGCCAGCACAGTAACGCGGGAGGTATTGGCAACGACAGTGCCAAGCCGGTGAATGGAACGAACTGCCACAAGGGTCCCGTCGGCGGTAATCGATAGGTCGGTCGGGATGTGGTTTGCACCCAAGTTGACTGTGGTCGCACTGCCATTCATCAGATTGAGCACAAAAATCTCACCGCTCGGCGGCGTCGATCTGTTTCGCCCGATCGCCACGACTGTTCCCTCCGCACATGCAACAGAGTCAGAGCAGAACACTGCATTCGAGGTTGACTCGAAATTGCTCCCAGCCGGGATATTCCTCCCGAAACGCAGCGGGTCGGGCGCGTTGGGGTAGAACAAGGGCGGCGCTGGAGGCGCTTGAAGCGACCCAACATGCGCCGTGAGATCGAACACGAGAAGTCCTGCCCGGGTCGTCACGGCGGCCCTTGATCCACTGGGGCTGATGGCGAGGTCGTGGACGCGTGAAGGCGTGCTCGCGGAGAGCCCCACGTCCGCCGGGCGGTAGTGCCAGTAGGAGGGCGTGGGCTGGTCGACGTCGCCAATCGTCACGCGAAACGTGTCCGTGTCGGGGGTTCCCTGCGGAACGGGGCTCTCGCTGAACGGTGCCTCGTTGCCGATGAAGACGATGCGCCGGTTGGTGGCTTCGATCGAGTCGGTGGTCTGCCACTCGGTGGGACTGACGACGAAGCGCGGGGTCGGCAGGTCGGAGTTGGCCTGAAGGTCGGACAGCGTGCCGTCGCGGTTGCGGAGCACGGCGAGCACCCGCGAGCCGCCCACGGCGGTGAAGAGACCGTCGGGTGTCATGACCAGGTCGTGCAGCACGTAGGGCTGCGCGGTGCAGGGGGATTCGTGTTGGGGTTTCCCGTCAGCTGGTGGGTGCGCGGGAAGTTCGCCCCGGAGCCGGCCACCGCACCGATCACGATCGCGGAGGACTTCTCGATCGCGGCGATCGACAGTGGGTACTGGTAGTTGGTGATGGTCGCGTAGCGCGAGCCCGACATCACGATCGAGTCCGAGCACCCGATCGCGACGCCGCCACTGCCGCCGCCTCCACAGGGGAGCACGGCGAAGTAGTCCGTCTGTGTCCGTGTCCCCGTCGCGAGATCCCAGAGCGACACATTGCCATCGCCGCGCACCGCCGCGACGGGCGTCAGCTGGGTCGCGTGGTAGGCGACGGCGACGTCGGGCGTGTTCCCGAGCGTGTTGTCGATGGTCACCTGAGCGGGCGACGTCGCGGTCTTGGGGACGATCATCAGGTCGCGCGACGTCGAACCCGTCCCGATCCACGTCGAGGCGACCGCGTAGTCGTCGAGGATCTCCACGAAGTCGGAGCTGTTCCAGCCCGCAGGGTGCGCCGCCACCAGCTGGATGGGCGCGCCTGGAAGCGTGAGGTCGAGCAGGTAGGTGTACCCCGTGACCGAGGTGCCGAAGGACGCCGTCCGCACGACGGCGAAAGTCTCGTCCGGGCTGATCTTCAGATCGATCGGCAGTCCGTCGACAGCCCAGTTGGCGACCATGTTGGGCTGCGCGAGTACAGGAGGAACGGACTGCGCGCCTGCGCGGCTAGCGCAGACTAGTGCGAGAAGAGACGACGAGTGGCAGCGATGACGAGCGGTCTCATGGTGGAACTCCTGCGGGAAGCGGGGCTGTTCAGACTCGAAACCTACCCAGTCGAGGCTAAGGGCATCACGGGGAAGCCGCTAGATGGGAAACAACTCCGCTCCGACCCGGTGCGATTCCATGCACATGGTCGTCCTTGCTCTCGTTGCGCACTGCCGCGGACTCCTCCGTTGTCGGCACTCCGACGCATGGACGTCTCGAGGACGGCTAGGCCCTGGGCCATCGCTCGGCAGGGCTCACGCAGCGGACTTTTCCATGTGTGTGCGACTCGGCCTTCCCGTGGCCTCGCCCATGTCGGAGAACATGCCGACGCGCCCGCGCGCGCCGCGATCCGCCGCTGCGGGTGATCCGCGGGGGGCGCGACCTCGCGGGGCGGGCGTGTGTCCTCTGGAGAGGACGGCCCGCGAGCCCGAAGGTGCCCCGTGGGCTTTTGGGGCGCGAAGGAGCCCGAGGCACTCGATTTGCACCCTGAGCTTGGGGCAGAGCTCTTGGCCGCTCGCGCGTCCTCCACCGCGCGCGCCCGGTCGCCCGCCCACCCCAAGGAACACCACCATGGATCCCCGCCGCTTCCGCCCGCTGGTGCTCGCGCTGTCGCTGCTGTGCGCGCTGCCGAGCGAGGCCTTCGCCCAGGACCGCGAGCGCCCCGGCCGTCCGTCGCAGGGCTCCGGCGGCTCGGGTCGGCCCGCGCCGAGCCCGTCGCCCAGCCCCGCGCCCTCGCGGCCCTCGCCGTCACCCGCTCCGAGCCGCCCCTCGCCGAGCCCTGCCCCGGCGCCGTCCCGTCCAGCTCCTTCGCCGGCGCCCTCGCGGCCCTCGCCCACGCCGGCCCCGTCGCGGCCCTCGCCCGCCCCTTCCCGGCCGAGCCCGATCCCGAGCCCCGTTCCGACGCGCCCGAGCCCCAGCCCGGCACCGTCGCGGCCGACTCCGACTCCGACTCCGACTCGCCCGAGTCCGACCCCGGCGCCGGTGACGCCGCCGAGCCCGCAGCCGACGACTCCGTCGCCGAGCCGCCCCACCGACCGGGACCGCGGCGCTCCGACGCGTCCGAGCGCGCCCGCTCCCGTGACGCCCCCGCCGTCGACGCGCCCGAGCACGCCTCCGCCCTCGCGCACACCGCCGAGCGGTCGCCCCGACTCGAGCTCGACGCCGCCGTCGCGCGAGCGCACGCCGTCTCCGACTCCGGCGCCGGCACCGTCCAACACGCGTCCGCGCTTCCCCACGCCCGCACCGCGCACGCCGGAGCCGAGCACGCGGCCGTCGAACCCGACCCAGCCGACCCAGCCGACGCCGCCGCGCACGAGCCCCACCAACCCGAGCGCTCCCGTTCCGGAGCGCACGGGCCCCTCCGCGGGCCGCGTCGGGCGCACGCCGCTCGCTCCGGGGAGCGCTCGCCCCGCCCCCGAGCGCAGCGAGCCGCCGAGCTCCGGCTCGCGGCCCATCGAGCGCGACGCGATCCTCGAGCGCTACGGTCGCACGGAGCGCAAGGCCGCCGAGACTCCGAGCGCATCGCAACCGGCCGCACCCGCGCGCGGAGACGACGCCGTCAAGTCGGCGCGCGACGCCTACCGTGGCGAGCAGGCCGCGAAGGACGCCGCGCGACGCGAGAACGCTGCGGAAGCGAAGGCGCGCTCAGGCGAAGAGGCCGTGAAGTCCGCTCGCGATGGCTACCGCGGCGAGCAGGCGGCCAAGGACGCGGCGCGGCGCGAGAACGCCGCGAGCGCCAAGGCGCGCTCGGAAGCGGAGGCCGCGCGCGTGCGCGATGCACGCACGCAGTTCCGCTCCGAGGAAGGTGCTCGCTCGGTGAAGGAGCGCCGCGACGACTTCCGCGCGCAGCAGCTGAAGAGCGAGCGCGATGTCTACCGCGCCGAGGCCGCTCGCAAGGAGAGCGCGCGGGCGGCGAAGCTCGCCGAGGAGCGCACGCGCGTCGTGCGCGACGCCTACGAAGGCAACCCGTACGCGACGCCGCAGCGCTGGAGCCGCGGCCGGACCGCGTCGTCGTGCCACGGCTGGGGCCTGAGCATCGGCTTCGGCCTCGGCCTCGGCTGGTGCAACCCCTACGGCTGGTCGTGGTCCTCGAACTGCTGGCCGAGCTGGTACTGGAACGGCTGGTCGAACTGCAACAGCTACTGGTACTGGTGGGGCCTCGGCGGCTACTCGTACTCGTGGTTGTGCCACCCCTTCTCGTGGAACTACCGCTGGAACTACGGCTGCTGGCCGAACTACCGCACGTGGTGGCCGTCCCTGTGGGTGACGAGCGCGTGGGCCCCGCCGGTGTACTACGCGAGCGCGTACGACCGCGAGCCGGACGTCGTGATCTACGACTACGACGACACGAACGAGATCGTGGTGCAGGGCGGACGCGTCGAGGTGCGCCAAGGTGCGAGCGCGGGAGCGAGCGCTCCGGTGGCGGTCGGCGAGTCCGTGCAGTACGACCCGAACCCCGGCAAGACCGTGGACCCTGTGGTCGCGGGCGTGCTCGGCCAGTCCGGCCCCGACACGGCGATGCGCCTCGTGCAGCAGTACCTGGCCTCCGGTGACGCGGCCTTCCGCGAGAGCCGCTACGGCGACGCCGCGCACCACTACGCCAAGGCGATCGAGCTGCGGCCGGAAGAAGGCGTCCTGTACCTCGTGCTCTCCGACGCGCTGCTCGCCACGGGCGACTACCACTACGGCGCCTTCGCCTTGCGGCGCGCCTTCGACCTCGACCCGACGCTGATTGCGAGCGACATCGACAAGCACAGCTTCTACCGCGATCCGCGCGAGTTCCAAGACCAGCTGCAGCTGCTCGAGCGCTTCCTTGCGGAACGGCCGACCGATGTCGACGCACGCCTGCTGCTGGCGGTGAACTACCTGTTCTCCGCGCGACCCGAGCTCGCCGTCGACCTGCTCGAGTCGGGCTCGAGCGCAGAGCTGCGCGCGGAATCGACTGGCCAGCGCGTGCTCGAGGCCGCGAAGGCCGCACTCGCGCGCCGCAAGGCCTGAGTCGCGCGAAGCTCGAGGCGTGCATCCGCGGGCGAGGCTTGGCGCGCGAGCGCGGCCTCGCCCGCGCCGTTGGCCGCGAGCTCGCGAAACGTAGCAGCCCGAGGAAGCACGGCCCTACTGCGGGCTTCGTGGTCTGCGCCGCGGCGGCGTCGCGCTCGTCGGGTCGTGCTCAGCGGCCATGCAGACCGCTTTCGCCGGCCCCCTGTCGCGTTCCTAGCCCCAGCGAAGATTCCCTTGGCCTCGCTGCGGGACGTCCTCAACGAGCAGCTAGAGCTGGACTTCGCGCGGGCCGGGGTCGCCGCCGAACACGCGCACGCCCGGACGACGCCCAAAGCGCGCCGCGAAACCCTCGCCGATGCGCGCGAGCGCTTCGTCCGCGCGCTCGCGCTCGAGCAGCGCGACCACGCAGCCGCCGAAGCCAGCGCCCGTGAGGCGCGCGCCGAGCACGCCCGGAGCTGCCGCAGCGGACTCGACGAGGCAGTCGAGCTCGGGCACCGACACTTCGTAGAGATCGCGCAGGGAGCGATGCGTCTCGAAGATGCGCGCGCCGAAGCTCAGGACATCCCCGCGCAACAGCGCCGCGCGCGCCGCGAACGTGCGCGCGACTTCCTCGATCACGTGGCGCGCGCGCCGCGCGATGTGCGGCTCGAGCGTCGCCTCGCGCGCTTCGAGCACCGAGAGCGGCACATCGCGCAAGACGCGCGCGTCCGCAGCGAACGGCGCCAGCGCCTCGAAGGCGCGAGCAGCCTCCGCCACGCGCTGGTTGAACGCACCCTGAGCGAGCTCGCGCCGCACGCCGCTGTCCGCGACGGCCACCGCGACGCGCGCGTGATCGATCGGCAGGTGCTCCCAACTGGCGTCCTTGCAGTCGAGCCACAGGATTTGCCCCGCGCTCGCCATGCCGATCGCGAACGGGTCCATCAGGCCGCACTGCACGCCGACGAATCCGCGCTCCGCGCGCAACGCGATGTCGACGAGCTCGCGCCGCTCGATCCCGAGTCCCCACACCTCCGCGAGAGCGAAGGCCGTGCCGACGCAGATCGAGGCGGAGCTCGAGAGCCCCGCGCCCACCGGCAGGTTGCCGCCGAAGAGCACGTCGACGCCGTGGGCGAGCGTGCCGCGGCCCGCGAGCTCGCGCAGCACGCCGAGCGGGTAGTCGAACCAGCGCCCCGCGCGCGCGGACTCGAGTTGCGCGAGGTCGAACACGACCTCGCCGGGCTCGAGCGTCGATGCGAACGTCACCCGCCGGTCGGCGCGCGCTCGCACCGCGAAGAACGTGCCGCGATCGACGGCCATCGGCATCACCGGACCGCCGTTGTAGTCGAGGTGCGCGCCCATCAGGTTGACGCGGCCGGGCGAGAAGAAGAGCCGCGGCGCGTCGACGGGGCGGCCGAAGGTCTCGAGGAAGACCTCGCGGTGCTCGCGCAGCCGTCGCTCGAGCGACGTGCGCGCGGAACTCGCTTCGTCGCGCTGCATCCGGGGTGGGAGCATAGCCCCGCGCAGCGCTCAACTCGACCGCCCGAGCGCGGGGCGCTAACCTGTGCTCCATGACGAGGCACTCGCTCCCGAACGCACGCCCGCTGCTCCTCCTCGCCGCCCTTTCGCTGGCGTCCTGCGCGAGCCTCGACATCACGCGCGACACGCAGACCTCGGGCCGCTTCGAGTCGACCGGCACGGCCTTCACGATCCTCTCGATCGATCTGCCGAAGCCCGCGCTCAACATCGCGCGCGACAACGCGGCCGACGCGCGCCTCACGAACATGCAGGTGACCGACATCGTGCGCCGCCCCGACCTCGGGTCGTGGGACTGGCTGCTCGACATCCTCGGCGTGCGCTTCGTGCGCATCCAAGGCACGTGGGGCTTCACGGGCGAAGAACCCGGCAACGGCTCCCCCAGCGGCGGCGCTCAGCAGTAGCGCTCAGCGCGCGAGCGCGGCGAGGGCCGCGAGCGTGCCATCGAGCGGTTCCCCGCGCTCGACATGTCCCAGCCACGCCGCGGCGATCTGCGCGGCGAGCGGATCCGCGGGAAGAGCCCCGGTGAACTCGGTGCGGAACGCACGTCGCGTGATCGAAGCACTCTCGGCGCGCACGACGGCCTCGATCGCGCCTGCGGCGCGCGCTCCAAACGCCGTTCGCAGGCTCGCGACCACGGCCGAAGGCTCACTCCCCTGCTCGCTCGCGAGAAGAAGAGCGCGCGAGAGCACGGCCTCGAACATCGTGGCTGCGTCCCCGACCGGAACGGCCCACGAAGGAGCGCTCGAATCGGCGTTCTCCGTCACCAGCGCGAGCTGCAACGCGCTGCGCGGATCCGCCACTCGCAACTCGCGCAGCGCGGTGTCGAGCGCGGCGTCGAACAGCGCGACCTGACGCTCGCGCAGGACCGAGAGCGCACTGTCGATGCGCCGCGCGCGCTCAGGCCACTGCGACGCCAAGAACTGCGGCTCGAGCTCCACCAGCGAGCGCGCGCATGCGAGTGCGAGCTCGCGCTCCGGCTCCGCACGCAAAGCGCTCCAGGCCGCGAGTTCCCCAACTGAGTCGAAGCGCGCCAAGGCCCGCGTAAAGTCGTTGCGGAGCTCGACACCGCGACCGAGCTCCGCCAGCGCCGTGCGCACCGAGGACAAACGAGCGTCGTCCTTCGGGCCCGAAGCAACCCAACGTTCGAGCTCCGCGAGAGCGCTGCGGCGCACTTCGACGCGCGTGCGCGGCCCCGGATCCTCGCGCCGCAGCAGAATAAAACCCATGCGCGTCGCCGTCGGCCCGATCACAGTTCCGGGCGGCTCCAAGAACAGCGCATCGAAGAACTGCGGCATGTCCGTGGTGCCGCGCCGCACCCAGCCGAGGTCTCCCCGCCGCTCGCGCCCGCCGCGATCGTCGTCGTAGAGAGCCGCGAGCGCGCCCATGTCCTCGCCGCTCGCGATGCGCGCGGCCAGCTCCTTCGCGAAGGCCTCGGCGTCGTCGTGCTCGCGCGCGACGTCTGGCCGAGCGCCCTGCGCCCCGGAGAACGCGATCAGGATCCCGCGCGAACGCGCCCACGTGTCGTCGCGCAAGCTCGGCGCGAGCGCGGCGACGCCGACGCGCTGGAGCACATGGAAACCGAGCGGCGTCTCCACCGGGCCGACAATTTCCCCCACCCGAGCCTCGAAGGCTGCGGCGCGCAGCAATGCGTCGCGCCGTCCGCGCTCGAAAATCGCGAGGTCACCTCCGCGCAGGGAGCTCGCAGCATCGTCGGAGCGCTCGCGTGCGATTCGGCCGAAGTCGGCGCCCGCTCGCAACTCCCGCACGAGCGCCGCAGCGCGCTCGCGCGCAGCAGCGTCCGTTCCCGCGACGAGGACTTGACGCACCGCCGCATCGCGCTCGATGCGACGGACATAGTACACGCCGCCGTCCGCACCGACGAGCGGGCCCGCATGCGCTGCCTCTCCATCGAACACCGCCGCGGCCACCTCGGGGTCGAGCGTCGAGCGCGAGAAGGTCCCGAGCGCACCGCGTGCGTCGCGCGTCGGTCGCTTCTGGTACATCGAAACGAACGACACGAAGCTCTCCGGACGCACCGGAGCGAGCAGGCGCTCCGCAAGCTCAGCGCTCGACTCCGCAGCCGCCGGATCCTCGACGCGCACGCGCAGGAGCGCCACAGCGCGCGTCTGGGGAATCGACTCGCCGAGCTCGAGCGGTCGGACGAGCGCCGACGTCGGCGCCACCTGTGCGAGGAGCAGCAGCGCGAACGCGAGCATCAGCGCTCTCCGTAGCGCGGAGCCACGTACTTCGCGGCCGGGTCGACGGCGCTCGCGTACGCGGACGTCCACAGCTCCTCGTGGAGCGCGGCCACGCGCGCCGGCAGCGCTCCGCCATCGATGAACACACTCGCGTTGCGACTCTCGTGGAAGTAGTCGCGCTCCCAGTTGCTCGTGCCGAGCCACAGGCGCGCGCCGTCGGTGACCAGCGTCTTCGCGTGCAGCACGCGACCGAACGGAATGTGCCCCGAGGAGTGCTCGGGAATCGTCACGAAGCGCACTTCGATGTTCTCGAGCGGCTCGAGCGACTGCAGGCCCTCGACGATGCCGCGGCGCTTGCCCCAGTCCGCGACGAGGATGCGGACCGCGACACCGCGCGCTGCCGCACGCCGCAGCGCCGTCTCGAGTTCCGCGAAGTACTCCTTGTCGCGCCCCACCATCTTGTACGTCAGGAGCTGCAGCTGAAGCGTCTTACTGGCACCGTCGATGCGCTCGACGAGCTCGGGCAGGTCCCACCAAGGCTCGCCGGGAATCCCGACCAGCGGACTGAAGCGCGTCTCGATGCGCACACCGTCGAGCTCGTCGACCGGCGCGGGCAACGCTCGCAAGGGGGCGAGAGCTTCCGCGAGCGGTGTACCGCCCGCCACCTGCCAGTCGCACTCGAAGATCGCAGCGAACGCGCGCACCGACTGCGGCGCGCGCACGCGCAAGCCGAGCTCGACGATGTGCTCCAGAGCGCGCCAGTCGAAGTTCTGACTGCCGACGAACGCCTCGCGCCCGTCGACCACCATCGACTTCGAGTGCAGCACGCCGCCGAAGGCCTTGGCCACATCGAAGCGCCGCACCGAAATGCCCGCCGTCGTCCCCAGCCGCTCGAGCGTCTCGGGGTACGTCTTGACGAACTTTTCCTCCGCCAGGAAGCGCACCTTCACGCCGCGCGCAGCGGCCGCCTCGAGCGCGGCCACCACGGGCTCGAGTCGACTGCCCTGCTGGTTGGATGCGTAGAAGTGCGCCAAGTCGATCGACGTGCGCGCGCCTGCGATCATGTCGGGCCAAACGACGTGCGCATCGGGAATGTCCGCGTGCTCGAGCGTCGTCTCGACGGGCATCGTCTCGACGAGCTCGACCGGCGCGAGCGACTGGAGTGCGAGGGCGAGAGTCAGCGAGGCCAGCGTCATGACGCCCATGCTACGCAGCGCCGAGCGCGTCGGCACCGAGCTTCACCGCAGTCGTACGCGCAGGTCGACCGGGCCCTTGCCCGACAGCGTGACGTCCTCGCTCGCGCGCTCCGTGCCGCGCTGCACCTCAAGCAGGTACTCGCCCGCGCCGTAGGTGCCGAGCCCGAGCATGCCCTTGGCGTCGGACACGCCCTTGCCGGAGAAGATGTTGTTGAAGGCGCGCCCCACGTCGCGCTCGTCGACGACGGCGGCGCGGCCCTTGGGCACGAGTCGTCCCGTCGCGCCGCTCGCGGGCTGGCCGTTGGCGCCGAGGACCTTGACGCGCACCTCGATGCCGGGCTCGAACACGAGCTCGAGCGGCTTGCCGCCGCCCGCGACGGCCTCGACGTCCTTGCGCTCGAGATCGGCGAAGCCATCCGCCGTCGCCGAGAGATCGTGGCGACCCGCCGCGAGGGACGCGAACCGGAACGAGCCGTCTTCGCCGCTCGCCGCGCGCTCGGGCACTCCGCCCTCGACGCCCGCGCGCCGCGCGAAGATCTGCGCGCCGACGACCGGATTGCCAGCGCCGTCGAGCGCGCGACCGACGAGCTCGACCGCCTCCGGCAGCACCAGCTCGAGTCCTCCGCGCACGCGGTCCTCGTCGATCTCGACTTCGGCGTCCGTCAGCGACGCATAGCGTGGTCCATCCTCGCGCGGCGCGGGCGCGCGCACGGCGACCGCATAGCGCCCCGGACCGAGCGAACCGATGCGGAACTCGCCGTCCTCGTTCGTGCGCTCGCGGCGCACACCCGCTTCCTGCGCGAGCGCACGTCCGAGCCAGCCCGAGGACTCCGCGCGCTCCGCGAGCCGCAGCGTGACCTCGACACCCGCGAGCGGCGTGCGAGACGCTCCGCCGACGACGCGCCCCTCGACGGCGCCGAGCGGGTAGCGCAAATCGAGACGGTACTCGGGCGTATCCGGGATCTCGGCGACCACGCGCACCGGCGGCCGTCCGTCGCCCGGAGCGTCGATGTTGAACTGGTACTCGCCTGGAGCGAGCCCGGCGAACTCGTAGCGACCTTCGCCTTGGATCTGCGCGATCTTGAGATCGACGCCGAGCATGCCCTCGGCCTCGAATGATATCGCCGTGATATTGCCCCGCCCGACGGGCCGACCGTCGTCCGTAACCGTTCCATAGACGCGCGTCGCGCCCGACGACGTGTCGACGATGTCGTACTCGACGAGCTGGTCCGCGGGCACCGTCACCATGTCGAAGTTGAGCGTGCCGAGAAAGCTCATCGGGTTGAGCGCTTCGTCGCCGCGCGTCAGCAGCAGGAAGTAGCTGCCGCCGACCATGCGCGTGATGCGGTAGTTCCCGCTCGCGTCCGTGCGCGACTGGTAGATGCCCCCGCCGTTCGAGCTGCCTTCCCCGGAGAGGTTCGCAGGCGAGAGCGCGAGCACGATCGCGCTGGCGACGGGCCGTGCGAAGCGATCGCGCGCCACGCCGAACACGCCGCCGCCCTGCGTGAGTTCGATGCTCGCCAGCGCACGCTCGCCCGCCACGACATTCACCGGCTCCGAGCGCCCGATCACGTAGTCGCGGTGCGATGCGAGCACGACCGTCGAGCCCGCGTCGAGTCCGACGAGCTCGAAGGCCCCATCGACGCCCGAGGTGACCGCGCGGTCACCGAGCAGGCCGAGCTGGGCCGCGAAGTCGCGGAAGCCCGGCGGCAGCTGCTCGAGCTGCGGCGCGCCGCCGCGCCCGCGCCCGCCGCCTGCGCGCTCGGCCTTGTCCGTGGGCAGCGCGAACACCTGCGCACCGGCGACGGCGCGGCCCTCGCCATCGCGCACGAAGCCCGCGATGCTGCCGCCTGGCCGCAGCTCGACGATCACGCCGCGGCGCGTCTCGCCTTCCTTGACGGTGAGCTCCTCGAGGCTCGTCTCGAGGTAGCCCTGCGCGCGGAAGGTCAGTCGGACCTTCTCGTTGCACTTCACCGGATCGATGCGGAACTTGCCCTGCGGATGCTCGATGAGCAGACCGCCCGAGAACGGATTCATGTTGCCGGGCGCGTCCGCCTGCACCTCGACGCGATCGGAAGTTTCGACGGTGAAGCTCGTCACCGGTTTCTTGCGCGCGGCGTCGATGACGATGCCTTCGATCGCGCCGCCGCGCTCCATGCGCACCTCGAAGCCGTCGGGTTCCTGCGCCGGAACCCAGCGGTGGTTCGTCTCCTCGAAGCCCGACTTGTAGAACTCGACGCGGTACGGAGCCTCGCCCGCGAAGGCGCCGGCGACGAAGCGGCCATCGGCATCGCTCTTGGGGTACTCGAAGCCTTCGATCGCGGTGGCGAGCAGCGGCGCAAAGCTGAGATCGAAATTGAAGTTGCGGAAGTCGACCGAGTTCCAGCGCACGGTCACGCCCTCGAGCGGAGCGCCCGAGCTGTCGAGCACGCGTCCCGCCACCCGCGGTCCGGACGGCAATTCGAAGTCCTCGGTGCGCGCAACCGCGCCTTCGGCGACCAGCGCGCGAGGGCCCTTCGCGGGCACGTGCCCGTCCGCGACGCCGACGAGGTCGAACTCGCCCGGCGGCACGTTCTCGATGCGAAACGACCCATCGGCGGCCGTCACGACGTGGCTCTGCAGCAGCAGCTCCTCGGCAAACTGCAAGTCGCGCAGGCCGCGCGGCACGACGGCGACATGGGCTCCCGCAAGGGCGGCGCCAAGCGCTCCATCCGCGGCCCGCGACACCACGCGCCCCGCCACGCCGCCGCCCGCGCGCGCCTCGATCGTGGCGAGCGTGTCTTCACCCGCCACCACGCGAATGTCGAGCGCGTGCGACAGCGCGAAGCCCGCGCCCGACGCGGTCAGGTCGTAGCCCTCGCCCGGCGGAACGCCAGCGAGCACGAAGCCGCCCTGCTCATCCGTGCGCGCCTTCGCGAAGCACATGTCGCCGCTGCGCAGGCTCTCGATCGCGTTGCCGGGTCCGAGCGTAAGCATCACTTCGGCGCCGGCGACCGGTCGACCGCCCGGCTGCACCACGCGACCGATCACGCGCCCGCCGCGGCGCACGAAGAGCTCGAGCGGCCCGCCGTCCCCGGCAGCCGCAACCTTCGCCCGCACGACGTTGTCGGGGACCGACCACGCGCCGCGCGCTTGGATGTAGTACGTGCCCGCGCGCACGCCGCTGAACGCAAACGTCCCGTCCGCTTCACTCGCCGCGACCGCGACGGGCTGCGTGCGACTCGCGTACGCATCGCTCGTCTTCGCCATGCGCAGCATGCGGCCGAAGAACTCTTGCCCCACCGGAGGCAGCGTGAGCAGCTCGACGCCGGCGCCGGCGACAGGCTCGCCACTCGCGCGATCGAGCACGCGCCCCGTGAGAGCGCCGGAGCCGGAGAGCCGCACGCGCGGCGCCACCGTGTAGCCGTCGCCCACGACCTTCGGAGCGAGCGTGTCGACGCGCTCCGCCGCAGGCTCGTCGAGCCCAGCGAGCTCCGCGGCGCGCGGCGCTTCGGGGGCCGGGACCGCGGTCTCGACCTGCGCTACGACGCTCGCATCCCCTCGCGCGCGAAGCGCCCACCACAGGCCCGCGAGGGACGCGGCGAGACCGACGAGCAGCAAGGCGAGCGTGCGAGCGCGGCCGGAGCGGCGCGGAGTGACGTGCGGAAGCCCCATGACGGCACAGGTTAGCCGCGTGGGGCCGCGCGCGGCAGTTGCCCTGCGCCAAGGGCGGAATTCCGACCGGAATCTTGCGCGGAAGCCTTGGATGCGCGGCTCGCCGGAGCGAAGAAGTGCCCATGGCCGACCTGCCGGACCTGCTCCCGGAGCGCGACAACGGCTACCCGGCGTGGAAACGCACGGCGCTCTTCGCGGCGGGCTCGGTGTGCATGGTGCTCGGCGTGATCGGCTGGCTCGTGCCGGTGGTCACGGGCATCCCCTTCTACATCGCGGGGCTCGCGCTGCTCGGCCTCGCCAGCGTGCGCGCCGCGCGCGCCATCAACTTGCTCGAGCGCAAGCTGCCCCTGCGCGCACGCCACCTGCTGCGACGGGCGCTGCCGCGCCGCGAGAGCGAAGGCTAGCGCAGCGCTCTACAACTCGCCTCGCGAGCGCAGCGCCGCGATGGTCTCGCGCAGCACGCTCTCGAACGGCTCCGGCTGCCAGCCGAGCTCCGTGCGCGCACGGCGCGAATCGAAGCGGAAGTGGGCACCGAGCATGCGCACGGCCGTCGGCGTGAGCAGCTTGGGCGGCGCCACGAGGTCGAGAGCGCGGGCTCCGAGCTCGATCGACTTCCACAGCGCCTTCGGCGCGCTGCTCGTGGGAGCGCGTACGCCGAGCAAGCGCGCCGCGAGCCGGAAGGACTCGAGCGACGTCCACGCCGACTCGCACAGGAGGTAGCGGCGCCCGCGCGCGCCGCGCTCGAGCGCGAGCACGCAACCGCGCGCGACGTCGCGCACGCCGACCACGGACAACGAGCCCGGCGGGGTGAACGGGATCCACGGCCCGTGCGCGAGCTGGTGCAGGAACTTGATCGTGTTCGGCGCGCGCGGCGAGGTGCCGAAGATCGCACCCGGGTTGACGACGACGAGGTCGAGCTCGCGCGCGGCCGCGAGAGCGAGCTCCTCCGCTGCGCGCTTGGTGTCGGCGTAGGCGCAGCGCAGCTCCGCATTGTTGTACGCGGCGTCTTCGTCGAGCAGCTCGTCCGGCTTCGCGTGACCCACCGCGACGACGGAGCTCACATGCAGCACACGCGTCACGCGGTGCCGTCGGCAAGCCGTGAGCACGTTGCGGGTGCCTTCGACGTTGACGCGCCGCTGCAGCTCGGCATCGCGCGTCGCGTAGCTGATCACAGCCGCGGAATGCACCACCCAGCTCTCACCGCCGCGGGCGACGAGCCGCGCGAGCGCCTCGTCCACGGCCGGCGCCGAGTCCAGCTCGCCCTCGCGCCAGCGAACCGGCAGGCCCGCGAGCAGCGAGCGATCCGAGCTCGCGCGGGCCAGCACGTCGACCTCGTGTCCAGCTTCGACGAGCTGCCGCACCAGCTCCGCGCCGACGAAGCCCGTCGCGCCCGTGACGAGCACGCTCGGCTTCACGCGCCCTCCGCGAGCGGCAGCTGCAGGCGGACCACCACGCCGGGCCCCGGCTCGCTGTTGCGCAGCTCGATCGAGCCCCCGAGGTCCTCGAGCACGCGTCGCGCAATCGCGAGCCCGAGCCCCGTGCCCTTGCTGCGGGTCGTGAAGTACGGCTCGAAGAGCCGCGCCTGCGCCTCGGCCGAGAGCCCCTCCCCGCTGTCCTTCAGCAGGATGCGCGCCGCTCCGGCCTCGCACGCCACGCGCGCCTCGAGCCGCCCGCCGGCGGGCATCGCCTCGAAGGCGTTGGAGACGAGGTTCTGCAGCACGCGTCGCAGCGCCGCCTTGTCCGCGAGCACGAGCGCGCGGTCGAGCTGGGCATCTAGCTCGACCCGGCGCTCGAACGCCAGCGCGCGGTAGAGCTCGAGCACCTCGCCGAGCATCGCGCCCACATCGACGCGCACCAGCGCGCTCTTGCGCACTCCGGTCAGCGCGTGGAAGTCGCCCGCGACCTCGCGCAGGTGCGCAACCTGCCGGAGCGTGATTTCGATCGTGCGCTCGAAGATGCGCTCGAACTCCGGACTCTTCTCGTCGTGCGCGCGCTTGCACAGCTCGGCGGAGACCTGGATCGGCGTCAGCGGGTTCTTGATGTCGTGCGCGACCTGCCGCGCCATTTCACGCCACGCGGCGTCTTTTTCGGCTCGAACGAGCTTCTCGCGGCTGTCGCGGATCTCCTCGGTCATGCGATTGAGCTCGCGCCCGAGCTCGCCGAGCTCGTCGCGACTGCGCACGGCATTGCGCGCCTCGAGATCGCCGCTCGCGACTTTCAGCACCTGCTCGCGCAGCTCGACGACCGGCGCCGTGGTGCGCCGCGCGACCAGCATGGTCCACAGGAAGCTGACGAGCAGCACGAGCGCAGTGAGCTGGAAGAGCTGCGCGCGCAGCTCGCGCACGCCCTCGAAGATGTCGTCGTTGTCGATGCCGACGCCGACGATCCAACCAAAGCCATCCTCCGTGACCGCGTGCGTGTGCTTGAACGCGGCGTTCTTGCGCCGCCCCGCGTACTCGTACTCCGGGTACAGGCCCCAGTCGGATTCGCGCGCCGCCGCGCTCATCTGCGGCAGGCGAATGCGCGGACTGTTCGAGATGCTCTCGCCGTACAAGCTCGGATCGCGGTGCGCGAGGATCGTGTCGGCGTCGGCGGCCCAGATCCAGCCGTAGGCCGAGGAAAACTCGTCGGGTCCGACGAGGCCTTGGAAGTAGCTCTTGAGCACGGGGCTCTCGACCTCTTCCTGAATGCGCGTCCAGTTGACGAGTACGTACAGCGCTCCGAGGAACTGCCCCGAGCGCTCGGGCCGCGCGTCGTCCGCGGGCCAGTAGACCGGCGCGGAGAACGCGATGTGGAAGTTCTCGGGATGCGCGCCGTCGGGATGGCGCGGCGGCAGCAGCTCGGAGCGGTGCTGGTCGACGCGAAACGGCTGGCCGTTGCGCGCGGCCTCGAACCAGACTTCCTGCGAACAGTCGCGCGCCTGAAGGCCCGCGAGCACCTCCTCCGAGAGACCGAGCCCCGAGCGCCCGACGGTGTTCGAGACGACGTAGCGCCCGTCGGCCGAGACCAGCATCAAGAGGTCGTAGTCGCGCTTGGCGAGCACCCAGTTGTCGAACTGCTGCACTTGCGTGTCGCGCATCAGGCGCCGCACGCTCTCGGGCTCGCCGTCGAGCTCGGCCCGGCCCTCGCGCAGCGCCTCGTCGATCGCGAGGTAGCTGCCGGGATCGGCCGCGAGCAGCGCCGTGTTCGAGTTGAACTCCTCGATGTCACGGTCGACGCGCACAGCGAGGTCCGCGGCGAGGCTCTTCAGCGAGTAGAGCACCACGTCCTTCGACAGGCGCCCGGCCATCTGCGTCTCGACGAAGATCGCGAGGGCGAGGAACGGCAGCACGACCGCGGCCAGCACGGCGAGCAGGAACTTCGTGGAGATGCGGCGGATCACGGCTGCGCGCGGCGCGCCCTGCGGCCGCGTATCATCGGGCGCGAGCATCCCACTCCCCGCGCCCTCCCGCAACCATCCCGCCCGTGGCCTCCTCCGACGCCCCCGCGCCGCGCCGCATCGCGCTCGTGCGCCTCTCCCACCTCGGGGACGTCGTGCTCGCCCTGCCTCTGTTCCATGCGCTGCGCGAGCGCTTCCCGCGCGCCGAACTCGCTTGGGTCGTCCAGCGCGAGTTCGCCCCGCTCGTCGCCGCGCTGCCCGGGCTCGCGCGCACGATTCACTTCGATCGCCGCGGAGGTTTGCGCAGCTGGCTCGAGCTGCGCCGCGAGCTCGCCGAGTTCGCGCCCGACCTCGCCATCGATGCGCAGGGCAACCTGAAGAGCGGCTTCGCGCTCGCGTGCAGCGGCGCCGCGCGGCGCGTCGGACTCGCGCGCGCGGACTGGCGCGAGCCGCTCGGCCGCTTCGCGCTTACGGAATCGGCAGCGCCCGCCGCGGGCGAGCACGCCTTCGAGCGCACGCGGGCTCTCTGCCACCACTTCGGCGTGCAGTCCGAGCCGCGCCGCGATCCGGCGCTCTCTCCCGACGAGCTGCGCGCCGGTCGCGATCGCGTGCGCGCGTTCGAGCTCGGTCGCGGAGACGTGCTCCTCCAGCTGTCGCCGGCGCGCGACATCCGCAGCTGGCCGCTCGAGCACTGCGAGGAGCTGCTCGCGCAACTGGGGCGCGAGGATCGACGCGTGCTGGCGCTCTCGGGGCCCGCCGAGGAGCGCGAAGGCGAAGAGCTGCGCGCGCGCACCGAGGAGCTCGCCCACGTGCGCCACTGGGTCGGCCAGCGCGGCCTGCGCGAGCTCGCGGCCTTTTTCGCCGTTGCGGCGGATTCTGGCGTCCTCTACGTCGGCGGCGACACGGGGCCCACGCACCTCGCCGCCGCGTGCGGACTCCCCGTCACGGTGCTCTGCGGCCCCCACAGCCACCTGCGCACGGGGCCGTGGCCGATCGCAGGAACCGGCGCGCACCGCGCCGTGCGCGCTGCCGCGCAACCCGCCTGCGCGCCCTGCCTCGCGCGCACGTGCACGCACTCGCAGGGACCGGTGTGCATGCGCGACCTCGATCCGAGCGAGGTTCGCATGGCGCTCGCGAGCCTCCGCTCCGCATAATCCGAGGGTTCTCATGCGGATGTGGCACTACTTCCTCGCGGGCGCGCTTTTGCTCGCGCCCGCGCTGCTCGCGACGGCCGTGCTCGGCCTCGCCTTCGACGGCTCGAAGAAGCACCTGTGGGCCGGCCTCTTCACCGCGACGCTCGGCGTCGGCGTGCACACGCTCGTGATCCTGTTCATGCTGGTCACGGGCCGGGTGCTGAAGGAAGCGATTCGCGTTCGAAGGCTCTCCGACAGCTTCCTCGCCGAGCTCAACGCCTTCTTCGGGCGCAAGCGCGCCTATCCGCTCGCGGGACTCGGCGCATCCTCGATCGTCGCCGCGGGCGTGCTCGGCTACAGCTCGCGCGGCTTCGGCATCTCGCCGGTGTGGCACTGGATCGTCGGCATCGGCACCGTGCTGCTCAACCTCTGGGCGCTGCAGGAAGAGCTGCGCGCACTGAAGGAGAACCAGCGCCTCGTCGACCGCGCCGCCGCGGAGCTCGACGAGTTCGATCGCGCGCAGGCCGCCGCGGGAGTGCCTCCGGAGCCCGAGCCGCCGCCGGCGCCGATCCTCTCGCTCAAGAACGGGCTCACGCTGCTGATCGCACCGTGGCTGCCGTACCTGTACTGGTCGCTCGTCGTCTGGCGCGGGGACTTCACGCGCATGAGCGTGCACCCGTGGCTCGAGCTCTCCGCGCTCGGCGTGCTCGTCACCGTCCTCGCGCTGAAGCGGCGCGCGAGCGCTGCCTAGCCGTACGTCGCAAGCGCGCTACAGATCGCGCGGCTCGTCGGTCGCCGGCTCGTCGGTCGCCGGTGCGTCCGTCGTCGGTGCGGAGGGGCTCGCGGGAGCCCGCAGGGCCTCGAGCTGCGCCGAGGCGTCGCGGAACTCCGGATGCACGAGCAGCACCTGCTCGAGCAGTCGCTGCTTCGCGGCCGGATCCTGCTCGAGCTGCGCGCGGTCGTAGGCCGCGATCGCCTTGGCGACGAGGTCGTTCAGCGTGTCGCGCCGCGCGATCGCGTCGAGGAAGAAGCCCTGCGGAGCAACCTCGAGGATCGCGCTGTAGGCCGCGATCGCGGGTTCGTACTGGTGGTCGACCTCCATGGCCCGCGCGGCCTCGTAGTCGACCTGCAGGCGCGCGACGTGCAGGTGCTCGCGCTCGGAAGCGAAGGCTTCCTTCTGACCCACGGTCAGGGCCTCGCCCTGCTCGAGCGCCTTGATGGCGAGGTCGAACTGGCGGCGCACGATGCGGCGCTCGGACTCGGCGAGCAGCTCGGCGGCCTGGGTCTCCTTGCGCGTGCGCTCGAGCCCCTCGAGCCCCACCTTGTGCTCGGGATCGAACAGAGTCGCGAGCCGGTACTCGTTGCGCGCCGCTGCGTACTGACCCGCGGCCTCGAACTCCGCGGCCTGCAGCACGCGGTCGTCGGCGCGCAGCGTGTCGGACTGCGCGCGCCGGCGCTCCGCGCGCGCGTTCTCGGTGTCGTACTTGCCCGTCGCCGAGAAGTGGTGCGAGGCTTGGTCGAGCCAGTAGTCCGAGAGCGCCTCGAGGCCGCTCTGGTAGTACTTCTCGCCCATGCCGCGGCGGTAGTTGAGCTGCACGAGCACGCGCCCGAGCCCGTTCTTCGCGCGCGAGTCATCCGGCCGGTACTCGAGCGCCTTCTCGTAGCACTCCGACGCCCTCGCGAGCTCGTCCTTGGCGTGCCAGTCGATCGCGGTGAGCACCCACTGGTCGGCGAGCTTGTCGAGCTGCGCCTCGCGCCACTCGATCGTCTGCGGCACGTCGGGACCGATCTCGCAGGCAGCCTGGAACTTCACCAGCGCCTCGGTGTCCTTGCGCTGGAACGACAGCGCGCGGCCCTCCTCGAGCAGGAACGCCACGCTCGCGAGTCGCCAGTTCTCGCGCGCCGCGGGATCGTTCGGCCGACGCGCGACCTCGGCCTGTGCGACCTCGACCGCGCGCGCGTACTCGCCGCGCCGCACGAGCATGTCGACCTCGCTCTTCGATCCGAGGGGATCGGTCGAAGCGCAGCCGCACAGGAAGGCGGCGGCGAGCGTCAGGGAAGAGAGCGTACGGCGTTCAAGGAGAGTCATCGCGGCGGGGTCCTCGCGGAGCGGAGCATGGGTTTCGACGACGCGCGCCGCCATTCCTTCCCCGCTCGTCGGCCGCGGCGCGGCGCGTGCCGGAGCGCACAAGTTCATTTGTGACAGACACTTAGGTGCGCGCCCCCTCGCTGAGCGCAACCCCGAGGCTGCCGAAGACGAGCACCGGCAGCCAGGCCGACCACAGGGGCGAGAGCGCGCCCTCCATGCCGAGCGAGCGGCACACGAAGTCGGCCGCGAAGTACACGATGCACGCGAGCGAGGCGCCGATCAGGCCCTCGGTCGCCTTGCCGCGCTCCCGCCCGAGCAGAAACGGCAGCGTGAGCAGGACGAGCACGAGGTTCCCGAGCGGGAAGGTCAGGTGGTAGTGGAACAGCGTCTGGTACTCGAGGTTGGTCGGGTCGCGCGACGCGAGCCGCGAGAGCTCGGCGAACGAGAGCTCCATCGGCGCCACGTCGCCCTTCTTCGCGAGCAAGACGTCGGCCGGAGCGAACTCGACCACGTCGAGCCACTGCACCGTTCGCGACACCGCGGTGTCGCCGGTCGTGACGCGCAGGTGACCGCCGACGAGCTTCCAGCGGATGCTGCCGTCGTCCGAGCGATCGTAGGTCGCGCGCTCGGCGACGACGAAGAACAGGCTCGAGCCCTTCAGGCCGGCGACCTGCAGCCCGCGGATCGTGGCCGAAGCGACCTCGTAGCTCTCGATCACCACGATGTTGCCGGCGAGGTCGCGCAGGGTGACGTCCTCGACGATGCGCTCGCGCCGGTGCTTGTCGAGATAGTCCTTGAGCGCGTCGCGCTGCTCGCCGAGCGAACGCGTCGCACCCTCGCGCAGGGCGAACATGCCGAGCGCGACCGCCAGCGCGCCCGCGTAGATCGGCACCAGCAGCCGCTGCGCGCTGATGCCGGCCCCCAAGCCGGCGACGAGCTCGTTGTAGCGCAAGAGCTTCGAGAGCGTGAAGAGGGCTGCCGCCGTCGTGACGAACGGCGCGACTTGCAGATACAAGAACGGCACGCTGAGCGCGTAGAAACGCAAGATCGTGCCGAGCGACGCGCTCGTGCCATCGTCCCAAGTCTCGAAGTAGGTGAGATTCGTGGCGATGTCGATGATGACCGCGAGTCCGACGATCAGGAGCAGCGAGGTCGCGTACGCGCCGACGAACAACGCCCCGACGTAGCGATCGAGACGTCCACCGAGTTCCAGTCCTGCGGCTCGCATGCGCGGCGTCTCCCCTACTGCCTCACCGCGCGCGCGAGCAGCACGATCCCGACGAGTGCTCCGACGACACTCGCGCCGAACGCCGCGAACCAAGTCGGGACGACTTCGTTCAGGTACAAGAGCTTCCCGATGCGGATCGAGACGATGTAGTAGACGAGCGCGTACCCGATCGCCGCGGCGAGCGCCGCGAGCTGGGATCCCTTCCGCAGAAACAGGCCCGTCGGCATCCCGAGCAGCAGGAACATCGGGCAGATGAACGCCAGCGACTGGCGCTTGTGCAGTGCGTACTTTGCGTCGCGCAGGTTCGCGACCGGCACGACGCCTTGCTCGTGCGAGAGACCTTGGAGCGCGGCCTCGCCACGGGACGCGGCGAGCGCCTCGGTGCGCTCGATGCGCCCCGCGAGCTCGCCGGAGTCTTGGTAGCGCCAGTGCAGGCGCTCCTTGTCGTTCGTGCCGAACATGCGGTCCAGGTCCATGCGCACCACGAGGCGTCCGACGCGCAGGTCGTGCTGCTCGTCCGCCCAGCGCGGCACGCGCAGATCGACGAACAGGGTCGAGCCCTCGACCGCGATCTGCACCTCCTCTGCGAAGATCGTCTGCGCGGGCTTGTCATCGCTCGCGGGCAAGTGCAGGAACACCTGCCGAAACAGGTTGCGATCGACCGGATCGCGCTCGGCGGCCGAGAGATAGAACTCGCCGAAGCGCAGCTCCGTGCGCCCCGGATTGAGCGACTTCAGGAGCTGCATCGCGGAGTTCTTGCCGTAGGTGCGCTTCTGGTAGTTGAGCGACGGCGAGAGCTCCGACTCGACGAAGAACAGACCGACCGAGAGCGCGAGCGCGAGCAGGAGTCCTGGCCGCAGCATGCGCAAGGGGTGAATGCCCGCCATCGAGATCGCCGTCCACTCGTTGTCCGCCGCGAGTCGACCGTAGGTCGAGACGACCGAGAGTAGGAAGCCGATCGGAACGAGGTACGGCGCGAGCTCGAGCAGCAGGATCGGCACGTAGCCGAGCACCGCCGCCATGCCGATCCCCGCCACCTTGTGCACCGCGTGAACGAGCACGCACGGCACTGCCACGAGCGCCATACCGCCGCACGCGAAGACGAGTCCGAGCAGCAGCCGGCGCAGGACGTAGAGCTCGAGGATCAAGCGGGGCGATGCTAGCGACCGCACCGCCGCGCTTCGACCCCGCGTGGATTCCAAGGCCGCACGCCCGCGAGCTCGCGCGTTCCGCAGCACGGCCGCGGCGCGAGTGCAGTGTGGAATCGAGCGAGAACTTCGGGCTAGCATCGCTGCTCGTGAGCCCCGCCCAGCTCGAGCGCGTCCTGAAGACGGGTCTGCGTCGCAGCGTGCGCCTCGAGCGCGACGCCGACGGGGCGCGCACGGTCGTCAAGCGCTTCGCCTCGCGGGGGCTCGTGGCCGCGTCCCTCGATCGCGCCCGCGCCGCGTCCGAGCACCGCATGCTGGCCGAGCTGCACGAGCTCGGCCTCGCCGTGCCGCGCCCGATCGGCTGCGAGCGCGTCGAAGGCGGCTGGGAAGTGCGCATGGAGTGGCTCGGAGAGAGTCCGAACGCCGCGGACCTGCTCGCGGGCAAGGCGCGCTGGCCCGCGGGCCGCCGCGCCGGACTGCGCGCCTTCGCGACCCTGCTCGCGGCGCTGCACGCCGCCGGTGTGGACCACGCCGACCTGCACAACGGCAACGCGCTGCTCGACGCCTCGGGCCGCGCCTTCGCGATCGACTTTCACAAGGCCCGCCGCGTGCGCGCCCTGCGCGCGCGCACGCTGCTGCGCGATCTCGCCAAGCTCTGCGCCGGAGCGCGCGAGCTGACGACGGCACGCGAGCGCGCGCGCTTCCTGCTCGACTGGCGCGCAGCGCTGCCGCGCGAGCTGCGACCGACGGCCTCGCTCGCGGCGCTCGCTCGCGAGCTGGAGGAGCGAGGCCGCGAGGAGCGCGTCGAGTACGTCCACAAACGCCGCGCACGCTGGCTGCGCGAGGGCACGGCGTGCGCCGCCGTCGACGGCGACTTCCGCGGCTTCGTGCGCCATGGAGTCGACCGCGAGCGCATCGCGCGACTCGGTCGCACTGCGCTCGCGCGCGGCGCGGGCGAGTTCGCGGGTCTGGCGGAGCCCGATGTGCTGCTCGTCACCGGCGCGAGCGCGCGTGTCGTGCGCCGCATCTGGTGCTCGGCCGCGCGCATCGAGGAGCACGGGCTGCCCGGTCCCCGCCCGCTCGCGCTCTCGCTCGAGCCGCGCCCGTGGGTCGCGCTCGCGATGCCGCCCCACGCATTGCCCGCGACGGTCCCCCAAGCACTGCGCTCGCTGCGCAGCCTGCACTCGCTCGGCCGCCTGTGCGCCGCACTCTTCGACCGCAGCCTGCGCCCCGCGCCCGCGATCGGTCCGCTGTTCTGGCTCTCGCCGCGCGGGGACGTGCTGCTCGGCACACTCGGGGCGCTGCGGCGCGAGCGGCGCGCCCCGACTGGGCTCGACGCGGTGCGCGCGCTGTCGCTCGCGGGGCTGTCGCTCCCCGACCTGTCGCGGCGCGAGCGCGCGGCCTTCGCGGCTGGCCTGCTCGCCGGCTCGGGCCTCGAAGGTGCGGCGCGGCGCGCGCTGGCGATCGAGCTGCGCCATGGCGGCTGACATCCCGCGCGAGCCGCTGCGGCGACGCGTGCGAGCGCGCTCGCTGGCAGCCCTCGGCACGCTCGCCGGAGGTCCGTTCGATCCGCTCGTCGGCGCTGCCCTCGGCAGCATCGCGTTCGGAGCGCGCTGGAGTCGCTACGACGCGCTCGCCGCGCACAACCTCGAGCTGGCGCTGCCGGACCTCGATGCCGCGGCCCGCGGACGCATTCGACGCGCGATGTGGAGCCACACGCGGCGCATCGTCCACGAATGGCTCGTGCTCTCCAACGCGCGCCGCGAGCGCGTGCTCGCGAGCGTCGACCTCGGCGACAGCGTCGGGCGACTGCGCGAGCTTGCGCGCGGCGGACGCGGCCTGCTGCTCTGCACCGCGCACATCGGCAATTGGGAGCTGCTCGCCGCACGCCTGCGACGCGAAGGCTTCGACGGCGCCGTGGTCGGCTACAAGAAGCGCCGCGACTCGAGCGCGGACTGGCTCGTCGACCTGCGCGCCTCGCTCGGCGTGCGCAGCCTCGCTCAGGATGACTCGCCACGCGAGCTGCTCTCCGTGCTGCGCTCCGGCGGAGGACTGGGGCTGCTGTGCGACCTCGAAGTGAAACGTCTCTCCGGGACGTGGCTGCCGTTTCTCGGCCGGCCCGCGCTCACGATGACCGCGCCCGCGGCGCTGGCGCGCGCGAGCGGCCTCCCGCTCGTGCCACTTGCCTGCATCGCGCGCGGCGCTGGCTACGAGCTGCGCGTCGAAGAGCCGCTCGAGCTCGCGCGCGACCGTGATCGGCGCGGCGCCGAGGACGACCTGCTCACACGCCTCAACGCCACCTACGCGCGCTGGATCCGCGCGCATCCCGAGCAGTGGGTCTGGTACCGGCCGCGCTGGAGCGCAGCTCCCGCGAGCGAGGCCGAACGCGAAGCGGCGCGCGCGCCGCTGTCGGCCCGCGCGCCGCGCTGAAGCTCGGCGCGGACGAGCGCGCCGCGCAACCCGAGCGTACCCGCGTTCAGCCGTCGATCGGATTCTCGCGCATCCACGCCGCGAGGGTCCGGTTGGCTTCCATCACCTTCCAGTAGTCCGGCAACTCCTTGCGGTAGCCGCGCAGCTGCGCGCGCAGGTCGATCGTGCCGCCGGTCGGCGCCTCGCTGCCGTGGAACTTGATCAGGTCCGCCGCCGCGCGATCGCTCATCGCGTCGTCGCCCGAGTACGTGATCAGCACGCACAGCCACTGGATCGACTGGCCCAGCTGGCCCTTCTTGTACTGGTGCGCCGCTTCCTGCAGGCGATCGTCGAACCACTCCTCGCGCTCCTTGATGAGCTTGTCGAGCAGCGCGAGACCCTTTCCGCGCTCGTCGCCGCCGGCGACCTCGAGCCAGCGGTTCAGCACGAGGAACGCCTCGCGATAGTTGCGCGGGTTGTCCCACGTCATCGACTTCACCTCGAACTCGATGTCCGCGTAGCTGCCGGGCTTGGTGAGGTCCACCATCGGCCCGTAGCGCTCCTTCTTGCGGCGCACCCAGTCCATGTCCGGATGGTTCGGCCAGCGGCGCTCGAACTCCGCCACGCGCTTCAGGAACACGCGCACCACGGAGCGATCGACCTTCGAACCCGCGAGGCGCTGCTCCTCGAAGTTCTTGAGCTGCGACTGCAGGTACTTGTCGCCGGCGCTGTTCGCCGCCGCAACCGCACCCGCCGCGCGGCCTTCCTTGATCTTGCGATCCACCTCGTTCGCGCGCGCCTGCAAGTCGGTCGAGAGCTTGCTGCGGTCGCCGATCTTGGAGAGCGCCTCCTCGGCCTGATCCCACACGGTCTCCTGCGCGGCCTTCTCCGCGAGGAACACCTGCTGGGGCCCGCTCAACGAGTCGTCGATCTTCTGGCTCGCGCCGCGCTTCAGGAAGAAGAACGCGATCACGCCGACCGGAATCAAGAGCAGCAGCATGTGCGCCGGCTTGATGCCCTTGTCCTTGTGTACTTCGCGCGCCGAACGCTCCCAGCCCTGCTTCTCGCGCGCCTCGGGCTTGCCGGCCGGAATCGCAGCCCTAGGAACCGACTTGGAAGCCGCCTTGGGGGCCACCGGCTGCTTGGCGAGCGGCACCCCCGCCTTCGCCCCCACCACCGTCGACTTCGCGGGCTGCGCTGCGGTCGCCGGCGGCGCGCTCGGAACCGGCCCCTCGTCGGGCGCAAGCTGAATCTTCGCTTCGCCGATCTTGAGCAGCGTGCCGAGCGCGAGCAGCTGCTCGCTCGCCGCGGGCTGGCCTCCGATCTCCGGCGGCACCACGCCCGGCTTCAGGCGCAGGCGCACGAGGCCGTCCTTCAGCTCGAACTCCGCATGCACTTCGGCCACGCCCGGCGAGGCGAGCTTGAGCATCGCCTTCTCGCCGCTGCCGACCGAGACCACGCCTTCGACGGCCTTGAACGCGCGGCGCTTGCCGCCCTCTTCGACGATGAAGCGAGTCATGGTTCGAGATCCTTCTGGAAGGTCGTGTCCGCGCCGAAGTTTTGGGTCCAGTAGTTCGAGGCGCTGCCGCTTGCCATCTCGCGGTGCCCCGGCATCAGGATATTCCTGTGGTGACCGCTCGAGTGCAACCAACCGTCGTGCGCGGCCTGCGGATCGCCGCCGACCATGGCGCAATTCTCGCTCGCACCGCGCGGATATCCGGCCAGCTTCATGCGGTCGAAGGGCGAGCGACGCTGCGGGTCCCCTTCTTCGAAGTGGCCGAAGTTCCCGGTGTTCGCCATGTAGTCGGAGTGCCACTGCGCGGCGACTTGGATGCGCGGATTCCATGCCACGGCGCGCCGCCCCATCAACATCCGGTAGCCATTCGTGATGCGCACCTGCTGCTGCTCGGCGACGTTCGGGAGCTCGTCGGCGGGAGCGTCCTTGCGCTTCGCGTAGGCTCCGAACAGGCGCTCGTTGTACGCGAGCACCGAGCGATCGTACGCGAGGTCGTCCGCCTCGCTCGCGCTCCAAGCGAACGAACTAAGCTCGATCTCCGCGAGTCGCTCGTCCTGCACGAGCAAGTACTCGGGAGCGCTGTCGCCGAGCTGGAACTCGATGCCGAGGTCCTGATGCGCGGCGCGGCACCACTCGAGCTCCGCCGCGAGCGCGCGGAACTCCTTGCTCGACTTGACCGGCTTCGAGCGCGCGGCCACGGCGCGCACGGCCGAGACGAGCTCGTCGACCTTCTGCTGCGCGCGCGCGTACTCGCCCGCGGTGTGCGGCGGCTCCGGCGGCGCGTAGGGATAGAAGTACGTGTCTTCGTCGAAGATGTGCTCGAGCGCGACCTTGCGCGCGCTGTCGAGCTCCTTGCGCAGGTCCGCGAGCGCGCGCAGCGACTGCGCCGTGCGGTCCTTGTCGAGGTCCTTGAGCGCGGCGAGCGTCCGCGCGTTGAGCGCCGCGCGCGCCGCGGGCTCGCTCGCGCCCGCGAGCAGCGCCTCGAAGGCCGCGTCGCGCCCCGCCGCCGTCGCCTTGAGGAACGCCTTGGAGAGCTTCTCGTCCTGCTCGGCCGAGACCGCGCGCGCCGCTTGCTCGCCCGTGATCCAGCGGCCCTTCTCGAGCAAATAGCGCTCGTTCGAGCCGAGCCCGCCGCGCGCGCGCGCGATGATGTTGGCCGCGTCCACGGCCGGCAGGTCGCCGCGGTCGACCATGCGCCCCAAGTCCGCGAACGCGCGCTCGCGCTCGGCCTCGTCGCCGGAGCGCAGGATCTCGCACACGATGCCGCGCCGCGCCATCGCCGACAGGTCGATCACCGCGCCCGCGCGCTTGTACATGTCGAAGTGCTGGCTCGACCACGGCCGCAGCGCGCCGTTCTCGACCCAGCCCTCGCCGTCCATGCCGTCGACGCCGAGGTTGCGGAACGGCGCGGGATCGGCGTCGTAGGCGTCGAGCAGCTCCGCGCGCAGCGCGAGGCGCGCGCGCAGATCCTGCGCCTCGCCGATGTAGTCGTCGCGCAAGTCGCCCGGCGGCAGCTTGCGACTCGCCGCGAGCCAACACTGGCGCGCGAACGCGAGCTGGCCGTTCGTCGCGTTCTCGCGCGCGAGCGCCGCGAGCGTCTCGACCGGCGCCTCCTCCGGCACCGGCGGAGAGAGCAGCAGCTCCGCCTGCGCCGAGCCCTTGCGATCGATCAGGCCCTCGCGCGGCACGCGCTGCGTCGGCTGGATCGGCCGCGCCTGCGCCGGTGCGCGCGCCACGCTCGCTTCGGCCGTCGCGCCCGTCGGCGCAGGCTCGCCCGCGAGCTTGCGGTCGAGCCCGCGCAGCGTGTCGCGCAGGAGCTCCGACGCACTGCTGCGCGGAAAACGCTCCATGTGATCGACGAGCCAGGCGCGCGCGTCCGCCGCGCCCTGCTCGCGCTCGAGTTGCACGGCCTGCGCCGCGATCTGCTCGGCGTCGCCGCGCGCCGACTTCAGGAGCTCGGCACGCAACGGCGCCAAGTCTCCCGTGCGCTCCCGCGGCTGCTCCGAGAGCATCCAGATCAGCTCCTCCGCGCGCTGCCACTGCCGCTCGCGCAGCGCCTCCTTCACCTCGACGCGAATGCGCGCGATCAAGTCGTCGCGCGCGTCCTTCGGCCGCTCGACGTCCGGGGCGGGCGCCTTCGCCACAGGCCCGCCCGCCCCGCCGCGCTTCAGCAGGAGTTCCTTCAGATCGCTGAGCGTCTGCTCGACCTGCTCGCGCGACTGCGGATCCTTGGTCTTGTCGCGCAGCGCGCGCAGCCGCTCGCGCAGCTGATTCTCCGTCGCCGTTCCCGCGCCCGCGAGGAGCTCCTCGATGCGCGCGGCCACCTGTTCGCGCTCGCGCCGCACCGCGACGACCTGCGCCAGCAAGGCCGCCGCCTCCTCGCCTTCGATCGCCGCGAGCTTGCGCTCCGCCGACTCGAGGGCTCCGGCGCGGATGTCGGCCCGCGCGGCGCGCAGGGCCTCGCCCTCCCCGCCACAGGCGCCGAGGACGACGGAGAGCGTAAGGAGCGATGCGGAGACGTGGCGCGAGATCATCGGTGCGGATTCCGTGGGGCGAACAGGGTACCCGCCGCCTCCGGATCGGTCACCGTCGAGCTGCTCGAGAGAAACGTAGTTCGAGCGCCCGGCGCGCGCGGAGTGGACGGCCCGAACGCGGGCTCGGGCTGGAGTCTCGCCCCCGCGCGGCCCGATGCGTACCTTCTCGCCATGGCCGCACCGAGCCCCGCCGCCCTCCTCGCCGACACTCTCGACGCGCGCTACGCCGCGCTGCACACCGCCAAGGAGGACACGTTCTGGACGGCGCGCATGGGGCTCGCCGCCGACGCCGCCGCGGCCCAGTCGACGCTCGACCGCCTCGACATCGAGCTCAACTCGTTCCTGCAGGACCCCGCGCGCCTCGCCGAGGTGCGCGCCGCGCTCGCGCTGGCGAGCGAGCCCGAGCTGCGCACGCGCCTCGAAGGCTGGGTGCGCACGTTCGAGTCGCACGTGATCGACAGCGCGCAGGCCCGCGAGCTCGCGGCGCGCATCACGCAGCTCGAAGGCCAGCTCGAGCATGCGCGCGGCGAAATGGAGCTCGGCTACCGCGCGCCCGATGGCAGCTTCGTGCGCGCGACGAGCGTCAAGCTGGCCGCGATGCTGCGCTCGGAATCCGACGAGCGCCTGCGCCGCGCCGCATGGGACGGGCTGCGCTCGATCGAGCGCTTCGTGCTCGACCACGGCTTCCTCGAAGTGCTGCGCGAGCGCAACCGCCTCGGCCGCATGCTCGGCGCCGAGGACTACTACGACTGGAAGACGCGCCGCGTCGAGGGCCTGACGAAGGCCGAGGTCTTCGCCTGCCTCGACGAGCTCGAGGCGCTCACGCGCGACTCCGCGCGCCGCGCCGTCGAAGCCCTCGCCGCGCGCTCCGGCCCCACCGCAGCAACGCCGTGGAACCTCAACTTCATGGTGAGCGGCGACTCGACGCGGGAGCAGGACCCGTACTTCCCGTTCCGCGGCGCGCTCGACCGCTGGGGCCGCTCGTTCGCGGCGCTCGGCATCCGCTACCGCGGCGCGGAGCTCGTGCTCGACTTGGTCGACCGCAAGGGCAAGTACGAAAACGGCTTCATGCACGGCCCCGTGGTCGCGTGGCGCCGCGCGGGCGCGCTCGTCCCCGCGCGCATCCACTTCACCGCCAACGCGATCCCCGGCATGGTTGGCTCGGGCCACAACGCGATGGCGACGCTCTTCCACGAAGGTGGCCACGCCGCGCACTTTGCGAACATCGACATGCCGAGCCCGTGCTTCGGGCAGGAGTTCGCGCCGACCTCCGTGGCCTTCAGCGAGACGCAGAGCATGCTGCTCGACAGCCTGCTCGACGATGCGGACTGGCAGCACCGCTACGCGCTCGACCGCGACGGCCAGCCGATGCCGCCGGAAATGCACGAGCGCGCGATCCGCGCCTCGCAGCCCTTCGCGGCGTGGCGCGCGCGCGCGATGCTCGCAGTCTGCTACGGCGAGAAGGCGCTGTACGAGATTCCCGAGCCCGAGCTGAGCGTCGAGCGCGTGCTCGCCGAGCTCCGCGCGGTCGAGCGCCGGCTGCTGTTCCTCGAGCTGGGCTCGCCGCGCCCGATCCTCGCCGTGCCGCACCTGCTCGCCGGCGACTCGAGCGCCTACTACCACGGCTACGTGCTGGCCGAGATGGCCGTGCACCAAGCGCGCGCGCACTTCCTCGCGCGCGACGGACACTTGGTCGACAACCCCAAGGTCGGGCCCGAGCTCGCGCGCGTGTGGTGGCAGCCCGGCAACAGCGTGCGCTTCGACGAGTTCGTGCGCCGCCTGTGCGGCAGCGGGCTCTCGGCCGCCCCGATGGCGCGCGAACTCAACCGTGACGCCAACACGGCGATCCGCGAGGCGCGCAACGCCATCGAGCGCCTGCAGCGCGTGCCGCGCGGCCCGGCGCGGGTCGAGCTCGACGCGCGCGTGCGCGTGGTGCACGGAAGCGAGACCGTCGCGGTGCTCGACGGCGACTTCGAGGCCTTCAGCGCGCAGTTCGAGCGCTGGATCGACGCGCAGGTCGCGCGGGGCGAGAGCTAGGCCGTGGGTCGCTGGCTCGAGCTCGCGCGCCGCGGCGCGCTGTTCGCCGCCGGCACGGCCATCGGTCTGCACTTCGCGCCGCAGGGCTTCCTGCCCGTCGACCAGTCGATCTGCTTCGACGGCGGCTGGCGCATCCTGTGCGGACAGGTCCCGCTGCGCGACTACGCCGCGCCCAACGGCTTTCCGGTCCACGCGCTGCAGGCGCTGTTCTTCGCGATGTTTGGCGTCAACTGGCTCGCCTACTGCCTCCACGCCGCGCTCGCCAACGGCGCGGCGACCCTGCTCGTCGATCGCCTGCTCAGCCTGCTCGGGCTCGAGCGCCGCTGGTCGAGCGTGTTCGCGTTGTGCACCGCCTTCGCGTTCACGCCGCCCTTCGGCGTGCCGTACATGGAGACGCATGCGTTTCTGTTTTCGCTCGCGGCGCTCGACGCGGCGCTGGTCGCCGTGCGCGGAGAGAGCGAGCGCGCGCGCCTCGTCGCCGCGCTCGTCGTCGGCCCGCTGCTCGCGCTGGCGTTCCTCTCCAAGCAGATCCCGTCCGTGTTCTTCCTGCCCGCGGTGCTGCTCGTCGGCCTGTGCGCGCCGGGCGAGCGCGCGCGCACGCTGCTGCGCATGCTCGCGGGCTTCGCGGGCGCCGCGGGCGCGCTGCTGATCCTCGCCGGAGTGCTCGGCATCGACTGGCAGCTCGCGCAGCTGCATGTCTTCGACCTGCCCGCGGAAGAAGGCGCCAAGCGCCTCGCCTTCGTGCCGACGCTCGCCAGCCTCGGCGCGCGCTTCGCCGAGACGCGCGCGGAGCTCGGCCTGCTCACGCCCGCGGTCGCGCTCGCGGGCTCGTTGCTCTTTCTGCTCTCCCTGCCGCTGTGGCGGCTGCGCCCGCGCGCGTCGAATGCCCCGCGCGCTCCGCTCGCGGCGCACGCTTCCGCGGCGCTGTCGCTGTTCTTGCTGTTCGCCTGCCTGATGTTCATCGCGTGGACGAGCAACCAGAAGGCCATCGGCGTGCCGCTGGTGTTCGCCAGCGTCGGCTGCTTCGCGGCCGCCTGCCGCGCCGCTGCTCTCGCCCTCGCCGAGCGCGGCCACCGCCGCAGCGCCCGCATCCCCGCGCTGCTGCTCCCGTTCCTCGCCGTCGCGAGCTCCTACGACGCCGCGCACTTCACGCGCGAGTTCGTCGCCACGCGCGCCGTGAACGATGTCGCCTTCGACGCCGAGCTCGCCGAGCGCTCGCGCGCCGAGCTGCCGCCCGCGCTCTCGTTCCTGCGCTGGAGCGTGCCCAAGCTCGTCGCCTACACGCCCGCCGACCTCGCCGCGCTCGTCGCGTACCTGCGCGAGCGCGAGGGCGGCCTGCTCGTGCTCGGCGACTGCTCACCCCTCTACGGACTCGCGGGCAAGGACTCGACCTTCCCCGCTCTCTGGTTCCACCCCGCGCTCACCTTCCCATCGACCGTCGACCCGCGCTTCCCCGCTTTCGAGTCGCGCCTGCTCGCGAACCTCGAGCGCCACGACGTGCGCACGCTCGTCCTCGAGCCCCGCATCTGGGTCGGCGACCTCCCCGCCGGCCGCCTGCTCGCCCTCGACGCCTTCCCGCGCCTGCAGTCCCTCGTCGACGCTCGCGCTCCCACCGAGCGCACCATCGGCCCCTTCCGCATCCTCGAGCTCACCCCGCGCTGAGGGCACGGCGGGCGCCGCGCTCCGCGCGGCGCCTCCGCGGCCATTGCTCGTCGCGTCGCTGGCCGCTCGCTCGGCCGTTGCACGACAGCTTGTCCACGCCAAGGCCGCTGTGCGGCGCCTTCCTCCGCGGGCGGCTGCGCACGCCCCGCTCCGGCGGCGCCTCGCAACGGCCCACGCGGCATCGCGGAGCGGGGTGAAGTGGTGAAGTTCTAAGGCGTGATGCGCCTGGAGGGGCGGAGACCGTAGTACCTGATGCGGCCCCCCGGGGCGACGTCGTCGCGGAACGCCGACCTCGCGAACTCGGGGGAGTAGTCCCAGCTCCCGCCGCGGTTCGAGCGGCCGGCGGAGCTCTCCACTCCGTCGTCCCTCAGGCCATCGCCGGATCGCGGCTTCGCACTCGCGTTGTAGGTGTCACCACACCACTCCCAAACATTGCCGTGCACATCGTGCAAGCCGAACGCGTTCGCGCGCAAGCTGCCCACTGGAGAGATCCTCGTTGCCTGATTGCTCTCGTGCTCGATGTTCGCCACGCCGCGCAAGCCCTTGGCGTCGTTGCCCGTCCACCAAGTGCTCGTCGTGCCCGCGCGACAGCCGTACTCCCACTGCATCTC
>Ga0169931_10001285_pt1 | contig 41501 bp, 31 predicted proteins | sample Kivu_15m_20L_FD_129675 | JGI IMG/M metagenome (GOLD analysis project Ga0169931, IMG submission 129675) | Freshwater microbial communities from Lake Kivu, Western Province, Rwanda to study Microbial Dark Matter (Phase II) - Kivu_15m_20L... | ecosystem: Environmental > Aquatic > Freshwater > Lake... | reverse complement strand
CAATCCATTTTCTATGGTATTATTGGGCCCGAAAAGACGTTAAATGAAAATTATCACGGCGATAATCAGCATTATTCTTCTAAACTTTGTTTCACCGCTTAAAGGACAGGGGGATCATGTAAAAAAATTTCCTGAGGATTGGCTGGGGGTATGGCAAGGAAATCTGGAAATATATTCTGGTCAGACATTGGTTCAAAAAGTGCCAATGAAGCTGGAACATTCCGCAACCGACAGCAATGATGTATATATTTGGGCATTGATTTATGGAGAGGATGAGGTCAAGGGTAGGAGGGACTACAGGTTGCAGCCTGTCGATAAATCAAAGGGTCACTGGGTAGTAAATGAACAGAATTCAATTCTGCTTGATGCCTTTATTTATGAAAATCAATTAATATCAAATTTTGGCATTGTAGATGAAGATCCCAAGAAAAGTACAAACCTCATGTCTTCCTATCGCCTGGAAGGCAATGATCTTGTTTTTGAAATATGGGTTTTTGCAGGGGATCCGGTTCGCAAAAGCGGAGGAATTGAATTAAATGCAGAAAAGATACCATTGGTTTATGCTTATCCGGCAAGGGGTTATCAAAGAGCTGTGCTAAAAAAGATGTAGTATGAGTTATTTTAGCTTTTGGATGGCAAAAAGTCTTATTATTGCGCAGATATTCCTTTTTTCTTGCGGATTTTTTTTACATGCTGTCAATGCTCAAAAAACAAACAATCCCAATATTATTTACATACTGGCTGATGATCTGGGATTTGGGGAAATAGGCGCATACGGCCAACAAAAAATTAAAACCCCCAATCTTGACAGACTTGCCGCCGATGGAATGAGATTCACCCGTCATTACAGTAGTGCCCCCGTTTGCGCCCCATCCAGATTCATGCTTCTCACCGGAAACCATGCTGGTCATGCCTATATAAGAGGAAACTATGAACTTGGAGGTTTTGAAGACAGAAATGAGGGAGGCCAAATGCCCATTTATGAAGGTGTACCTACTATCGCAGAAGTATTGAAAGAAAGAGGTTACAAAACGGCCATGATTGGAAAATGGGGTCTTGGAATGCCCCATAATACCGGAAGTCCCCTTTTGCATGGATTTGACCAGTACTATGGCTATCTGGATCAAAAGCAAGCTCATAATTTATACCCTACCCATTTGTGGAATAATGACCGCAGAGATACGCTCAGGAATCATTCTATAATGGTACACACCAACCTCGATAGTATTAAAAATCGGCCTTATGAGTATTATATAGGTCAGGAGTTTGCGCCTCAAAAATTAACTGAAAAAGCTCTCGATTTTTTAGAAGAAAACAAAAACAATCCCTTTTTTCTTTATTTTCCTACCCCTTTACCCCACCTGTCACTTCAAGTACCTGAAGAATGGGTTTCCATGTATAAAGGAAAATTTGAGGAGACTCCATATGATGGAGGAAAAGGTTATGCTCCCTGTAAGTATCCGCTCTCTACTTATGCAGGAATGATTTCATATCTTGATCATCAGATTGGACAAATACTTGATAAAATTGACGAACTGGGATTAAGTAAAAATACAATTATCATGTTTTCCAGCGATAACGGTACAACGTTTTTACCTTTTGTCAGGCCTGATTTTTTTGGATCTACAGCCGGGTTGAGAGGATATAAAATGGAATTATATGAAGGGGGTATCAGGGTGCCTTTTATTGCGAAGTGGCCTGGAAAAATTGTACCAGGATCCGTTAGTGACCATCTCAGTGCACAATATGATATTTACAATACCATTGCTGATATTACGGGGGAAACAAAAGAAAATGATGGGATATCTATGCTCCCTGTTTTCATTTCAGACCAGAAAAATCACCCAAACCATGAGTATCTTTACTTTGAATATCCTGAAAACGGCGGACAAATAGCCGTTATATCAGGGGAATGGAAAGGGATAAAGAAAAATCTTATACAAAATCCGGATGCACCGTGGGAATTATATTTACTCACAGCCGATCCGCAAGAGTCAAGCAATCTGGCAGATCAGTTACCACAAATGCTCCAGAAAATGGATGAAATTGTAAAAAAATCCCATCGTTGTGCCCACATCAAAGAATGGGAAATTCTTGACAAAAAAGACAGAAAGTAAATAAATGGAAGCATACATTAAATTGATGCTGGTGTTTTTAATGTTATTCAATGGCAAATTAATGGCTCAGCAGGGTGCTAAGTGGCAACTAATATGGCAGGATGAATTTGAAACTGATGGATTACCAGACAATCAAAAATGGCAATATGACATAGGTGATGGTTGTCCGCAGGTATGTCAGTGGGGCAACCAGGAGCAGCAATATTATTTGTCCGACAGGTTAAAGAATGCAAGAGTGGAAGGGGGAAAGTTGATTATAGAGGCGCATCGGGAAAATATGAATAATTATCAATATACTTCAGCCCGGCTTGTAACCCGATCAAAAGCATCCTGGAAATATGGTAAAATTGTGGTCCGAGCAAGGCTGCCAAAGGGGCGAGGAACGTGGCCGGCTATATGGATGTTACCTGAATCCGGTATCTATGGAGGCTGGCCTGAGAGCGGGGAAATTGATATCATGGAACATGTCGGATATATCACAGACACTATATATGGATCTGTACATACAAAAACATACCATCATTCTATTGGGACTCAAAAGACAAAAAGCATAAATGTGAGTGATGCAGAATCAGAATTTCATGATTACTGTATCATCTGGGATGAGGATAAAATTGACTTCTTAATTGATGAAAATCCATATTTTACATTCCATAATGAAAAAAACACCCACATGGAATGGCCTTTCGATCAGAAATTTTATTTGATATTAAATCTGGCTGTTGGTGGATTCTGGGGCGGAAAATTTGGCATTGACGAACAAATCTGGCCTCAGAAAATGGAAGTGGAATTTGTTCGTGTGTATGAGTTTCCAGACTCAAAATAAATAGTTCATTCAATTTTTTATGGTTTTTATCAGTGGATCATGGTCTTATGACAGATATATTTATTCACCGACATCACCATGGATTCAAGAAATCCATTATTTAGGCATAAAAAAAGGGAACTTTAATGTAAAGTACCCTTTTAGTCATTATGACTACCAGATTATTCATCTTTTGCCTAAAGCTATAATTTATAGAAGTTTAACTTCTTTGATCTTTTCAAATTCAAATGAATTTCAAAAGTATTGATAATATTCTATAAATAATAATGATATTTTCTATATTTACATTGATAATATTTATATTAAATGAACATCCAACAACTGGAGTACATTATTGCTCTGGATAACTACCGCCAGTATGTCGTAGCTGCAGAGAGGTCATTCGTAACTCAGGCTACTTTGAGCATTATGGTTAAAAAGCTGGAAGCAGAGCTGGGTGTAAAAATTTTTGACCGGTCAAAGCAACCTTTAGTACCGACAGATACCGGAAAAAAAATTATTGCACAAGCCAGAATTGTAGTTCAGGAGTTTTACAAAGTTGCTGAAGTGGCATCACAAGATATTAATCACCTTTCAGGTGTATTAAGCCTTGGTATAATCCCTACTTTATCACCATATCTCCTGCCACTTTTTATTGATTATTTTTTAAAAAATTACCCTGCAGTTAAGCTTAAAATCAGCGAATTAACTACAGCAACTATCATTCGTAAACTTGAAAACGGCGAACTTGATGCCGGCCTGCTTGCTATTCCCACACTGCATCCATCTATGAAGGAAATTCCACTTTTTAGAGAAGAATTTGTAGTTTATGCTCCGGCTATTGAAGCGACGAGTCCAAAAAAATTTGTGGTTGCATCTGAAATAGATGTCAACAGATTGATGTTACTCGAAGAAGGCCACTGTCTCACCAATCAGGTCATCAATTTGTGTGGATTGAAAGAACTTGAGAAAGACCACCACCAGCTTGATTTCCATACCGGAAGCCTGGAAACCTTAAAACAAATGGTAGAAATCTATAAAGGCATCACGGTTTTACCGAGACTTGCTGTGGATGTACTTTCAACCCTTCAAAAAGAGAGTGTATTTGAATTTCAACCGCCGGCACCCTATCGTGACATCGGTATTGTTACCTACCGTCATTTTGTCAAGGAAAACTTACTCAGGGCACTTCAAATTGCAATTCTTCAGGGAATTCCAGAATGTATTGAATGTTTTCAGGATGTTGAATTACCTTCTGGGAGTTAATCTGATAACTGGGCAGACCATTTCTTCCAGAGAAATTCCTCCATGTTGAAAGGTGTCCTTGAAAAAATTGAAATAATAGGCATAATTATTTGGATAGAGGAAAAAGATATCTTCCCTGGCAAAAATATAGGTACTGCTCATATTAGGCTTTGGAAGACCCGCCTCCAGGGGTTCTTTTACCTCGAAAACATCTTTTTTATCGTATTGAAGATTTTTTCCCACCTTATAACGCAAGTTCGTTGTGGTTTCCCTGTCAGCAAGAACTTTTGAACCATTATTTACCCGAATGGTACCATGGTCGGTTGAAACAAATAAAATGACATCGCGTTCAGCTATTTTTTGTAGTGCTGCCCATAGGGGAGAATTTAAAAACCACGATTTGGTAAGCGAGCGGTAGGCTCTCTCGTCTCCGGCAAGTTCTTTTAGCACTTCCATTTCTGTCCTGGAATGCGAAAGCATATCTATAAAATTATAAACGATAGCGGTAAAGTCATTATTGAGATAGTTAAGGGCATTATCCTGAAGTTGTCTTGCTCCGGCTACATTGGTGACTTTTACGTACTCCATTTTTACATCTTTCTTGACTGTTCTCCTGAGGTTATCTGTCAGAAAGAAATCTTCCTTTAGATTTTTTCCGCCCTCTTCATGATCATGAAGCCAGGCATCTAGAAATTTCTTTTGTATTTCAGCCGGAAGTAATCCGGAAAAAATTGCATTTCTGCTGTATTGGGTTGCGGTCGGCAATATTGAATAAAAATATTCTTCACTTTCAATTCTGTAAATATCATTGAGTATGGGCTCAATCATCTTCCACTGATCATATCTCAGATTGTCCAGTAAAAGAAAAACAATGGGCTTTCCATGCTGTAAAGAGGGGAATATTTTTTCTCTGAGCAATTGATGAGATTTGGTAGGGCCTGAATCAGCCTTTATCCAGGAAATATAATTTTTTGAGATATACTTTGAAAATTCTTTATTGGCTTCCTGTTTTTGCATAACCAGAATTTCCTTCATCTGATGATTATTACTGTCATCAAGCTTCATTTCCCAGGAAATAATTTTCTTGTAAATATCTACCCACTGCATGTAGTCAGGACCCTGATTAATCTCGAGCGTAATATTTCTGAAATCCTGCTGATAATCCGTTGCCGTTTTTTGCGCCACCAGTCTTTTATTATCCATTATTTTCTTTAGGCTGAGCAGGATTTGATTAGGATTTACTGGCTTGATTAGATAATCGTCTATTTCTGCACCTATAGCTTCTTCCATGATATTTTCGGCCTCATTTTTTGTGATCATCACCACCGGCACAGTAGGATTTATATTTTTTATGGATGTTAGTGTCTCAAGTCCTGACATACCCGGCATGCTTTCGTCTAGAAATATAACATCTATGTCATTTACTTCTGAAAGCAATTCAATAGCGTCGTATCCATTGGATACAGTAACTATGGTGTAGCCTTTTTTCTCCAGAAAAAATAGCTGGGGCTTTAATAAATCAATTTCGTCGTCAGCCCAAAGAATTTTTATTTGATCACTCATAGATTTTGATTATGTTCTTGGCACCACTCCATTTGACATGCCGTATTATAAATGTAAAAAGTGTACAATTAGTTGTTTTTAACCTGCATTCTCAAAATAAAATTTACCCCGGCATGAATGAATCAAAGGGAACTTTCAGGAATATTTGATACAAAAGACATATTTTTCGCTTAATATGCTGAACTTTGTTGTGTGTTAAAAATGACCAGATTTTGTTTTCACAACATATCTAACGTTTATAATTCAGGAAATATTTTTTAATGAGTTACGGCAAACGGAAAATATTTAATGATCCGGTATATGGACTGATTAGTTTTAATCATGATGTCCTGTACAGCATCATTGATCATCCTTATATGCAAAGACTGCGAAGGATATCTCAGCAGGCACTATCTCATTATGTTTATCCTGGGGCATTACATACCAGATTTCATCACGCACTTGGGGCATTGCATCTGATGACCGAGGCACTGGAAATACTCACCGGCAAAGGGGTACATATATCAGAACAGGAAAAAAGAGGAGTCTGCATAGCAATTTTGTTGCACGATGCGGGTCATGGTCCTTTTTCACATGCATTGGAACATGTACTCATAAATATCCGTCACGAGGAATTGTCTGTCAGTATAATGAACAGAATTGAGAAAGAACTCGGCGAAGATTTTACCCTGGCCAGAAAGATTTTTCAGAATGACTATGACCGCCCTTTTTTAAATCAGCTTGTAAGCGGTCAGCTCGATATGGACAGGCTTGATTATCTAACCAGAGATAGTTATTTTTCTGGCGTTGCTGAAGGTGTAATTGGCTATGACAGAATTATAAGAATGCTGCATGTCGTTGACGACCAACTGACCGTAGAGGAAAAAGGCCTTTATTCCGTGGAAAAATTTTTAGTGGCGCGCCGGATCATGTACTGGCAGGTTTACCTGCATAAAACAGTCATTGCAGCAGAGCAAATGCTGATTTCTATAATGAAAAGGGCTTCCTGGCTCGTTTCACAGCAAAAACATGTTGAATGTAGCATGGCATTGCGCATGCTGCTGTACCAAAGGGAGAATCAGGGTTCCGAAGAATTACTTGGTGCATTTCTGACTTTGGACGATACCGATATTTTGCATATGATTAAGTGCGGATTATATGCAGAGGATTTTATTTTTAGAACATTATGTACCAACTTACTGCACCGAAGGTTATTTAAAGTGAAATTGCAAAATACGCCGCTTGATCAGTCCTGGAAAAATGACCTGCGACTGAAAATACTGGAAAAACTGCCAATCGATGAAAGTGAAATACATTACTTTTTGACCGAAAAAACTGAAACAAATACTTTGTACAATAGTCAGGAGGGAGAAATAATTATACGTTCAAAAGACGGAACACCCAGACCTTTTTCGCATTATTATCCGGATTTTTATATTAAAAATGACGAAGAAAAATTTGTTTTTATTTATTATAGTGTATAAATAATTAGTACAAAGACAATAATTTAAATATAACATATTGAAAATAATTATTTTTAAACTTTTTAAATCTTTTTGTGTTGATTCAACACACACATAATTTCATACATGGAAACTTTCATTGAAAAATACAGCTTTGGTGTCTGCCGGTATGTTGGATTCAGGATGGGTATTCAGGAGTCCAGGGTGCGCCTGTATTTTATATATTTAAGTTTTGCGACACTTGGAAGCCCTATACTACTTTATTTATTTACCGCTTTCTGGTTAAATATCAGAAAGTATATCCGTGAAGGAGTCCGATTGGTAGAACCCAGATAAACCTTTATTTTTTACGCTGACGCTGACATTCATACAGGCATATGCCTGCTGCTACTGATACGTTGATGGAGTCAAAATCTGAAGCGCCGTGTATTTTTACATTCAAATCTGTATTTTCTGTTACTTTATAATGCAGGCCTTTGTCTTCGGAGCCCAGTATAAAGGCGGTAGGCATATTGAAATCAGCTTCACTTATTTCAACAGAGGCATTGAGCATAGTTCCTATAAGTTGAACTCCTTTATTTTGGAGCGAAGCCATTAGCGCTAACAGACTGGGATAACGGCAAACCTGAATTTTTAGTAATGCACCAGCGGATGATTTCACAGCTTCTTCGTTGATCCTGCCTGCAAAATTTCCGGTAATGACTAATGCCGAAGCACCGAAAAAAAGGGCAGATCTTGCTACTGCTCCAATATTCCGGATATCAGTTACACTGTCCAAAATCAGCAGCAACGGCGTTTTTTCCTCTTTTTCCTCGTCAGACAATACTTTAAAAATGTCCTGATAGGTTATTGGTGATATTACTGCTGCAACGCCCTGATGGACCTTTGATTTACAGATTTCATTCATTTTAATCTCTGGAACCTTTGCCAGAGGTACGTTGTTTTCCTTGCACCATTGTCTGATTGTAATTTCAAGTTCTCCCCGCAGGGTTGCTACCGTATAAATTTTTTCAATATCTTTTTGAGCTTTTAAGGCTTCTAATACCGGGTATTTACCAAAAATGATATCTGACATTTGCTGCGGATTTAGCACAAAAATACAGAATTCAGTCCATGTTTCAGCAGTTGGCAGCCAGGAATCCCAAACTATTCATCTTACTTCTTTACAATCCACCGGGTATTCAAAATCTCTGTTTGAGTAAAGGATTCAAATTTTTTATCAATTTTCTTCTGTTTGCAGCGGTTTAATTTTTTTGATGTAATTTTATGCAGTTTAGTTTATCAATCTTCAACCTTTAAATCAATCATTGATGAAGTTTAGTTTATACACACTATTTGTGCTTATGTTTTTGACATGCAGCACCGCTTTTTCTCAGCAGCAAAGTAAATTGGGTGAAGCTTTGAACCACCTTCAGCAGCATACTGAAAACCTGGGTTTGGAGCAGACTGATTTGTCTCACCTTGTTCTGAGTTCGGAAATGTATAGCAAAAAGTCCGGGATCACCTACGTATACCTCAACCAAACATTTGAGGGAATTCCGGTAAGAAATGCTATGGCTACAATTAGTTTTGGAAAAAAAGGTAATGTTGCCCATCTGGCTGAAAATCTGGAACGCAAAATTGCATCCAGAGTTGAGGTCAGAAAACCTGAAATTTTACCTGATTATGCCCTAATCCAGGCCTCCGGCCACCTAGGACATAGGATTACAACCAAACCTGAGGCACTGGGTCGAAACGATCAGGGTAAAATAGTTTATTCATGGCATGAACTGACTAAATCTGATATCATTATCGAACTGAAATATGAAGTAGTCGGCGAAAAACTGGTCCTGGTGTGGAATATGAATCTGGATATGGCAAAAAATGCAGATTACTGGGACCTAAATGTGGATGCTGTAACAGGAGCTTTTGTATCCAAGTTAAATTTAACCACATATTGTAATCACCACAAGGATGCTTATGCAAAACATGATCATTGTCAGATAAAAACTTTCAGAACCATCCAGGAAAATGCATTGCCGGTTTCGCATGCCCTTCATCAGAATGGAGCAGCCAGATATCAGGTATTTGGGATTCCTGTAGAAAGTCCCAGTCATGGTGAAAGAGATATAGTCTCTGACGACCAATACGCACAATCTTCTCCTTTTGGATGGCATGATACGGATGGCGTAGCGGGAGCAGAATATACTACCACCAGGGGAAATAATGTTTTTGCCTATCAGGACAGGAATAATGATGATTCTCCGGATGGAACGGAAACCAATGGGGGCGCCGGATTGGTCTTCGAATTTCCTCTTGACATGCAAAAAGACCCCAGGGAAAGTGCGGATGCAACAGTAACCAACCTTTTTTACATGGTAAACATGATGCACGATGTATCTGCAGTCCTCGGATTTGACGAAGCTGCCGGAAACTTTCAGCAAAAAAATTACTCCGGTGCACCCGGACAGGGCGACTATGTACTGGCCCAGGCTTTTGATGGTATCGATCTGGCAACACCAACTTTAAATAATGCCAACTTTTCTACCCCTGCCGATGGAGGCAACGGAAGGATGCAAATGTTTTTATGGGAAAATCCAGGAGGCGCTATCTCCATTGATTCACCTGAAGACATAAAGGGATTCATAAATACATATGGAACAGGTAATTTTGGTCGGGCAATCCCACAGGCCAATGAACCTGCTATTACAGGAGCTATAGCATTAGGAAAAGACGCATCCCCATCAAACCCAACGGCCTGTTGCGGACCAATTATTAATACCAGTGAAACAACCGGTAAAATAGTATTGATAGACAGGGGACTTTGTGAATTTGGCAGAAAAGTGCTTAATGCTCAGCAGGCAGGAGCTATTGCCGCAATTGTTTGCAATATTGCTGGCGTCAACGGTGGTAATGGTGATGAAATTTTAAGTATGGCTGCCGGAGCTGTAGGTGATCAGGTAACTATACCATCCATTTTCATGCGAAAATCTGATTGTGACAGAATTCGCGTAAGTCTTACAGCTGGTAATCAGGTGTTTATGACATTTAAAGTGAGAGAGCGTGTAGGAGCAGAATTTTTGGACGGCTCTCTGGACAATGGAATCATCGCCCACGAATTTGGACATGGTATTTCCATAAGACTCACGGGAGGGAGGTTAAATTCCGGTTGTCTGGGCAATGATGAGCAAATGGGAGAAGGCTGGAGTGATTTCTTTTCTCTTGTGATGACAAACGGACCTGAAGACAAAGGAGATGATGGAAGAGGAATCGGTACTTTTGCTGTAGGTCAAACTCCGGAAGGCAGAGGAATACGAAGATTTCCCTATTCAACTAATTTGAATGTTAATCCGCAGACTTATGACTTTATAAAGGGTACAACGGCACCACATCCACTGGGTGAAGTCTGGACAGCAATGTTGTGGGATATGTACTGGAAATTTATTGATTTGTACGGATTTGATCCTGACTGGAGTAATGAAAATTCCGGAAATCATAAAGCAGTTTTCCTGGTGATTGAAGGAATGAAGATGCAGCCATGCAACCCTGGATTTATTCAGGGAAGAGACGCTATTCTAAAAGCTGATCAGGAAATATTTAACGGAGTCCATAAATGCCTTATTTGGGAAGTCTTTGCCCGAAGAGGACTTGGAATAAATGCCGTTGGAGGAGATACAGATGACAGGGGTGATGGTGTGGAAGATTATGAAGCGCTGCCAACGTGTATTGAAAAATTGAAGATCCAGAAAACGGTAACTTCACTTGTTAAGCCGGGAGCAGAAATTTCTGTTCAATTGCGCGCTATCAACCATCTTCCGGAAAGACAATCTGATGTTGTCATTATTGATGAACTGGAGCCGGGTCTTTCCTATGTAGAAGGCTCGTCTTCCATCGTACCTGAAATCAGTGGCAATACACTGATATTTAAGATTGGTGATCTGGATTACGATAAACCTTTCCAGCTTAATTATAAAGTTCGCACAAGTACAGCCAATAAATCACAGACTTTATTTTTTGATAACTTTGAAGGTGAAATCACCTGGGAACCCGAAACTGCAGAAGGCGCAGAATCATGGCTACCCGATTATGAATTGTCAAGAAGTCCGGAAACCTCATTGTATGTACCTAATTTTGCGGCTGATCTGGATGCATCCATTAAGACTCCATATTTTAAAGTAAATGGTACACACCCTGCCATGAGATTCTGGCATCAGTACAATACACAAACCGGACTTGATGGCGGATTTGTTGAAATTTCAGTTGACGGAGGGTTGTACGCTATAGTGCCTGCAAGTCAGTTTATCAAAAATGCATACAACAGCGACCTGGCTTATGGAACTTTAGCCATCCCAGCCCTTAAGGCATTTACAGGTTCAAGTAATGGTCAATGGGTTGATTCTTATATCGATCTTAGTAATTATGTCGGCAGGGAAGTATCATTTAAATACAGATTTGGAAGTGATGCAACAGGCGCACCTTCTACCAACTTTGCCGGGTGGTATATTGATGATTTTGAAATGATGGACCTGTTCAAGTACAAGACAAAGGCTTGTATTGCTGCAAACGGTGGACAAGGCGTTACAGAATGTACCTCAGCCCTTGAAACAATCGTTGATAGCGATGGTACTTTGTCTTCAGAGCAGGAAAGTGCAGATCATTTTGGTCTCACATTACAACCAAATCCTGCTTCAGATTATGTCATTGTAAAAGCTTCCTCCAAAGATCCTGTAAATGTTAATATTTCAATGACGGGAGTGGATGGTAAACTCATGATGTCTTTTCAGAAAATGCTTTCCAAAGACAATCAATGGGTCATGGATACGCATAGCCTTGCGAGCGGTTTATATTTTGTAACCCTTAGATCCGGAAATCAAACATCAGTCCAGAAGCTGGTTATCAGATAATTTTCTATTCTGACAGATAAAAATGCCCTGCCTTTTTAAAGAAGGTAGGGCATTTTTGTTTATATTTATAAAGTCATTCTTAATTTATGATATTATACCATAATAGTGTCTGCTATAAAAAGAATATTAATACTGGTATTTTTTTGGTGTTCTGCAGAATTGCCAGCGCGCGAAAAAGTCATTTTTCTGGATGACCCTGTGACTTCACTGCAACAACGTATTCTTATGATGAGGCAGGCAACTAAAACGCTGGATGTTGCCATGTATATTTACGGCAATGATGAAGTGTCGGCACAGACCTTGCTCGAAATCCATAATGCAGCAAAAAGGGGTGTAACAATAAGACTCATCATAGATGATCTGAACAACTGGGTACCTTCAGAAATATTGTCATTTTTAGTATCTGAGGGCGTGAGTATCCGTTTTTTCAATAGGTTTCAATTCAAATATCTGATGGATAATCTGGTAAGAATGCATACGAAGCTTACTATTGCTGATCATCGGAAGTACATTCTTGGAGGACGAAATATTGACAATACATATTTTTATATCGGAGATCAGACCAATTTTAGAGACAGGGAGATTTTCATTGAAGGACCATCTGCAATATCAGCAAGAAAGTCATTCGAAGATCTTTGGTTTTGTTCATTATTGTCGTCCCGAAATAGTTTTGGTATTGGGTTAAATGAAAAGTTTGGGACCGATGTGCCTGCTTATTTCAATAGTCTTTGCACAGCACCAATGCTCAAAGATCAAATGATCATGTATAGGCTCGGAAAAGTGCAGAAATTCTATTGTGAAGAGGTGAAAATTATTGCAGATAAGATTCATTCTCCCAAACATCAGGAAAAAAAAACAACTGAATATATCATCAAACTTATCGAACAGGCAGAAAAAGAGATTTTAATTGAATCTCCATATATTGTTTTTAGTCAGGATATATATCAAGCCTTTCAGCGAGCAATCGACAGAGGTGTAAAGGTCCAGATTTTAACAAATAGTATGAATACATCAGATTCTTATTTTGTCCTGCCCGTATACTTTAAGGAAAGGGATCAATTGATAAAACTTGGTTTTGATATTATGGAATTTCAGGGGGAACAACAATACCTCCACTCCAAAATGTTCATTTTTGACAGAAAGCATCTCATCATTGGAAGTTATAACCTGGATAATTTTTCTACTAAAATAAATACCGAAATTTACGTCCACATCCAGAATGCGGATATTGTCAGAGAATCAATGAGACTATACCACAAGACATACCTGTTGAGTAAACGGCCTTCACCGGACCAGTGGTACCCAACGCTATTTGAACAAAATCTGGAACTTCAGTCCATGAGCAAATATATCATCATCAAAATTCTACAACATACCATTGCTCCTTATATGAGAAACAATTTGTAAAATTAATTTTACTATATTTGTTTAGTGTACACTGATATTTAATCTTGTACTTTATTAACTGTTTATCCTATTAATAATTCCTAATGCAACTTTCAATTCCCGCATTTGAGGTTGAAAAAAACCTGATTGAAGCCTGCGTACGCAAGGAAAACTGGGCATTGAAAGTCTTATATGAAACCTATTATAGCGCTATGATGCAGGTATGCAGTTGCTATGCGGATAATCATGAAGAAGCACTGGATATATTGCATAATGGATTTATAAAAATCTTCAGGAGCATACATCAGTATGAACCAGGTACTTCACTCAATGCATGGATGCGTCGGGTCATGATAAATACTGCCATTGATTTTTACAGAAGTTCGATGCGCCGTAAAACGGAAGATCTGGACTTTGCATACCAGCTTGCAAGTCCTGATGCGGATATTATTTCTTCAATGAATGCAGAAGATATTTTAAGCTGTGTGCAGCAATTACCGGTTTCATATCGTTCTGTATTCAATTTGAATGTAGTGGAAGGTTATTCGCATAAGGAAATATCAGCATTACTTGGGATTACAGAAAGTACTTCCAGGGCACATCTTGTCAAAGCGAGAAACAAGCTTAAGGTGCTGATTTATCAAAAAAACAAACTCGATGAATAATCAGTCGTTTGATAAGGCCTGCAAGGATAAATTGAATTCTATTTCGGAAAAATATTATATTCCGGACTGGGACAATTTTAGTGAGAAATTCAATGCCTCAAACAGCAATCCCAATGATATTGAAGACATTGTTTTTGATAGGACAGTTTCAGAAAAACTGAATCAGTTGCCACAAACTTCAATGCCTCAGTATTTATTTAATCAGGTGTATCAGGATTTTATTTTCGGCCAATGGAGGAAACACAATATATATGTAATCAAGATTTGTGAAATGGTTGTGGTCCTTTTAATTTTGATTACTTTTAAAAATCACTTTATCCCGCAGGAGCCATTACATAATGAAAGACATGATGTATATGCGCATTATTATGACATCTGGGAGGAAGGTAATGTTAAGTGCCAAACACTACATGCTAAAACACCCTTGTTTCATAAAAAAAGCGAAAAGGATGATAATTCAAACATAGAACAATCAGTTTCATCAGTTTTCGTTCATTCGCTAAAATATAATAGTGACTATTATCCTTTCCAATTGAATTCAGAAACCTTGCATACTCAAGAAGACCGGATTCAAGATTCAACCATATCTCAAAAAGTAAATAAAGTTATTACGTTTATTGACGATATCCAAAAACAGGCTACAAACTTATATGAGGTTCATACGGAACAAGCTGAAATTTTCCCCTTGGTTTTGAGCGAAATGGAAAAACCAATGAATCTGGCGTATGAATTTTCGCTTGGAACAGGATTCAATGCCTATCAGATAAATACACCATTTGACAGGGTGTATTCCATAGCATCTTATCGAAAGGAGACTATGTCTCCGGTACTTGCAGCCGGAATTGGAATGACACGGGACAGATGGTCCGTTTTGTCAGGGCTTGAATATGCAAGACTTTATTACAGACCTGAAATCATCAGTGAGCCGTTTAATATGCAGCCGGAATTATTTTTTGAGACCAGCCTTAAGTCTATACAGTATGATTTAATTCATATACCTTTAAAGTTGCGCTATACATTATTGTCTAGTCCGCATGCAGGATTTTATGCTGAAGCAGGAATTTCGACCCACCTGATATGGGAAGCAGCGTATGATGTAGAAACTATTGTTCGTTCAGGCAGACCAAGCGTACGGTATGTGGAAGAAACACCACGACTCGAAGATAAAAATTTCACACCTGGATTAAGCAATAATCATCTTTTAAAGGACAACTATTTTTCAGGTGCACTTATTGGCTTGGGCGGGGATATCAAATTATGGAATAATCTAAAAATTTACGGTCAGGTATTATACTCCAGACATTTTATAGGCGACAAAATCGGGATTGGTCCAAACGATGACCGAATTCACTATGCATCCGGACAGTTTGGATTGCGCTGGAGTATCAGGTAACCGGAAGAGTGTTGTTTTGTGTTGAAATTTTTTGCGAAAGGGAATGAAGTACCATTATTAGTATAAATATAAGCATTCCCGGAAAGAAAGCCAACCACCATGCACGAAGATCTCTTGCTTCAGCAAGCATTTTGCCCCATGAAGCTGCTTCAACGGGTAGCCCTATTCCCAGAAAGGAAAGTGTTGATTCCATCAATACTGCCCCGGCAATGCTGAAACAACCCAGCATTATTATGGAGGACATTAAAGCCGGTAAAATATATTTGACAATTATATTGAAATCCGAAATACCCATCGATCGTGCTGACATTATATATAATTCATTTTTTACAACCAGTGTCTCTGCACGTATGAATCTGGCCATTTCAGTCCACGACAGCAACCCTATAATAAAAATAACATTCCAGGCTGAGGGTTTTGAAAATAAAGATAGCCCGGCCAGTAACAAAAGTAAGCCTGGAATTGATTTTCTTACCTCAATAACCCTGAAAAGTATATAGTCTAAGGGTAAAAAATATTTTCTGACAGATAATTTTCCAAGAATCCCGGAGATGATTACCACTACCATAAACGTCATTATTGAAAGGATAGCAAAATGTCCGGTTTTCAGAAATTGGGAGAAATAAAATAAAATATATACAAAAATAGACCCTGATATCAGATAAAAGAGTAATTGAAAAACATTGAACCTAATTTTATCATTGTAATAATATCCCATGACCAGTCCTGTGGGGATACCCAGCATAAATGCAAGTAAAACAGCAGAAAAACCAATAAGTAATGATGTTCTTGCGCCATAAATCAAATTTGCGAGCACATCCCGACCCAGCCTGTCTGTACCCAGCCAGTGGATTTTATGGATAGAATTACTTCCCGATCGGGAAAGGGGCTTTGAATAAAATTTACCTTCAGCGTCTGTTGTTTGGGGGCCATATCCCACAATAGTGTTCCATTCGAATGTACAACTATCGGGTTCTGCCAGCATCCATTTGCGAGCTTCACTTTTAAACAATCCCGGCATCAACCATTTCCCGTTACAGGAGCATAACAGAGGTTTATCGTTTGCTATAACTGGTGCCATAACGGCGATTAAAATATATCCTGAAAGAATCCAAAATGGCCAGGAATTCCAGATATTTTTGTCCATACTCATGCCAACTTTATTTTGGGATTTAAAAATGAGTATGCAAGATCAGCCAACAGATTAAAACTCATGGTAATAATTGTAAATACCATTAATGCTCCAAAGACTACATTCCAGTCCTGACTATAAATACTATTGACCATCAATCTGCCCATACCTGGAATGTTAAACATTAGCTCAATGACCAGAGAGCCGGCCAATGCAGAAGGCACTATTCCGGCGAGTAATGATATAATTTGTATCGAAACATTGGGAAGTATATGTCTGTATAAAACCTGAGATGTGTTTAAACCCTTGGCGAAAGCAGCTTTTGTGTAGGTCTTACTCCTTTCTGTTATTGTACTTACGCGTATCATATTGGTTAGTAAAGCCGCATCATGTATGGCAAGACAAATTACAGGCAATATAAGCTGGTATATGTATTGACTGAATATTTGCCAGAAATTCTGTTCCGCAATGTACCAGTTGCCAGGGGTAGGAAAAATCTGAAGCCAGGGAAGCATCTGACTGTTGGCAAAAAATGTAATTGCCAATGTGGCAAGCCAGAAAACCGGAAAACTGTAAAAGAACATGGTAAGGCCTCGGATCAATAGTCCGGAGGCACCTTTTTCCTTATTTCCGGATAGTAGACCGGCCGGTATGCTGATGAGAAGTGCAAAAAATAAACTAAAAAACACCAGAACAGCTGTCCATTTAAAAGCTCCTGACAATTTTGTAAGTACAGGTTTACCATCTTTCATAGATATTCCAAAATCACCGCCTACAATTTGTTTTATATAAAGATGAAACTGGTTTTCCGAACCATACCAGCAAAATCTGGGGAGAATTCCTATTTTATTTTTCGCTTGCATGGATGCCACAGACTTGCTGAATTTTTTCCATGCTAATGCCAGGGCATTATTATTAATGGTAATATTTTTATTAAACACAACTGAAATATTACTGGGAAACTTTACCAGTAATGAACTAATGGTTTTACGCTCATTAAAATCTACATCTGCAGAAAGTAAGCAATTAATTACTATGTTCTTGTTGTCAAGACATTTCAGAATGTCGCTATGATGAAAACCCAGACGCAAAAGTACTTTAAAATCGCTTCTTTTTTCCGGGTCTTTTACAGACCGTACATTGTCCGGGTAATGCCCTGGAAGTATGGAAAAGTAAAATAATGGTAAATGCTGATGCAGTTCAGTATAAGTTTTTATATAGGCTTCTTTTCTGATTGCTTCCTGTTCGGACGAGATTCCCTGTAAGGCCAGCATGGATTCTGTGTAATCACCGGGAACTGCATTTTTTAATAAAAAAGTGAGCCAAACAACCAGAAGCATCGTCGGAATGATAATCCCTATTCTTTGGACGAAATATCTGATCATAAGGCTATTATTTATTTGGCCTCTACCAATTCAAACGTATTTACAGCATATCCTGGTCGTTTCATAGATGCATTAGCATTCCAGTTTTTACCCACTATAATCCGCTCCATAGGTACATACATAAATATTACCGGGTAGTCTTCATAAATAATTTTTTGGAGCCTTTGATACAACATTGTTCTTTTTTCCGCATTTTCTTCATTGAGAATTTCATCAAGCAGTTTATCTGCCGCCTCATTATGATAACTGATGTCATTGGCTCCGGATGGGCTATCTGAAGTGCTGTGCCACCGTGGTTTTAAATCATCCCATAGATTGTGATCATAGGAAATAACGGTAGGTAAAAGGTGATAATTTCTGGTTTTAATATTTTCAGCCCGAATAAGCTTCATATCCTTTTCTACAATATTGATTTCTATTCCCGATTTTATTGCACTTTCCTGAAGCAATAATGCTACCCGTTTTCCTAATTCCTGTCCTGTAATATAAATATCCAGTTTTAATTCCTGGAGCGTACCATCAATCAACTTGTCGGCAATGCCATTTTTATTGCTGTCAGACCAGCCTGCTTCTTTTATCAACTTGCTCGCTGTGGAAATATCAAACTTTATAGGTGCAAGGCTTTTAAGATAGTATGGTTTATTCGGATGAACAGGACTAAATAATCTTTTGCCATGGCCATTTTCAAGGGTTTGAATAATTTTATCCACATCCAGGAGATGATTTAGTGCTTTTCTTATTTTTACATCCTGTAGTTTAGGGTCTGCATTGTTTATCAGGATACAGTAATATTTGTTTAACTGTGGAGTAAAAAAGTGAAATTTCGATGTATATTGCTTATCATTTTTCAATTCTTCAAATGCATCGGAGGAAACCTCATTCATGACATCAATTTTCCCTTCCTTCAATTGTAACATTGCCGAAAGTTCGTCAGGAATGATGCTGAAGACTATTTTATCCGGATTCTGCTTTAGAGATGGAAACGAATATCTGTTGCCCCAGTAATTCTGTTTTTTTTCAAGCATTATATACTGATCAGACTCCCAGCCTGCAAAACGGTAGGGGCCTGCCCCACTTATCATTTCAGAGGAGTATTTTTGACCATTGAATGCTTCGCTAAATTTTATAAAGCTGCTGTCCTGAAGCACCTCTGACAAATAAGTAGTATCATCTTTTAGATTTGTCAAATTCAGCCTGGAGAGTGTATTGTCACTGTCGTAAAAGTAGGCAGGATAGATTTCAAAATTTAATGCAATTTCCATAGCACTCATATGGTCCTCACTCAGAATGATACTGCATTTTTTAGGATTTTCAGGGTCTATCTCTATATCAGTAATATATTGCATGGATTCCCTGTATCTCGCTGTATTTGTAAGCGGAAGCATAACGGACTTTACAGTAAATAGAATATCATTTCCTGTAACAGGGCTGTTGTTTTCCCAAACGGCATCTTCCAGTATTTCTATATCAAATCTGACACCCCCTTTCCATCTGCCTTCAGTTATTAAAGTTTTTGCAGGTATTGTTTTGATAAGAACGGGTGAAAATGACAAATCTTCAGGATGAAAATCGGCAAGTGGCAGATGTATATACTGATAGACCTCCCTGGCCAATGGGTTTGGAAAAATAAGGGGATGTAATCTTTCGGGATCTTTTTTCAGTCTGATATGAATTTCATCGTTTTCTTCTATGACTCCCTGTTTGCAGGAAAATGGAAAGATTATTGTAAATATCAGGAGAAGTGCAGATAATCTGTAGGCCATAGTAATCATTTTTATCATAGCAAAAGTACATTTTTAAGATTACATTTTCAATCAGCAGCGATGGTAAAGCCAGATTGCAGATCTTTTTTGAAATTATATTGTTTAAAGTCCCTAAAATATGAGCTATGGCATCGAAAAAGCATATTCTAATAGCAGGGGGTACAGGACTCGTTGGAAATCGATTGCTCCATTTTCTGTCACCGGACAAATTTGATATTACCCTATTATCGAGAAATCCGCGTAAAAGATATGATGGTGTGGCCATGGCAAAATGGGATATCAGTACCGGTAATTTGGATTCTACGATAAAAGAGGCAGATATTATTATCAACCTGGCCGGCGAAGGTATAGCGGACAAACTATGGACTAAAAATCGAAAAAAGGAATTAATAGATAGCAGGGTTGATAGTACAGAGGTATTAAATAAATGGATACAGTCATTGGGCAAAAAACCTGAATTATATCTTTCGGCATCAGCAGTTGGATTTTATGGCCATCGTGGAGATGAGCCTTTGACAGAAAAAGCTCAAGCCGGGCATGAATTTCTATCTCAATGCTGTAAACTCTGGGAGGATGCAGCTTTAAGTGTAAAACCAAATGTTTCCAGAGAGGTCATCCTTCGAATAGGCATTGTTCTGAGTATAACAGGAGGTGCCCTGCCAAAAATGCTTATGACCAGATTTTCAGGTTTTCTGAGTTGTTTTGGAAATGGACTTCAGTATTATCCCTGGATACACATTGATGACCTTTGCAGATTAATTGCAGAGGCTGTGGAAAATGATGGTTTTAATGGGGTATATAATGCTGTTGCCCCACAGGAAATCACGCAGAAGACAATGATGAAGGAAATTGCCGGAGCACTTGGTCTGTCAAAAATAATCATTCCTGTACCAGCTTTAGTGCTTAAACTTATGATGGGGGAGATGTCAAAAGTGGTATTAAACAGTAATCGGGTGATTCCCGAAAAATTAAATGAAGCAGGATTCAAGTTTGGCTTTACTTCCTGCGGGAATGCAGTGAAGGACCTTCTTGATAAAAATATTTAAGCGTATTTTTTCTTTGAAATTTTATTGAAAGTTATTTCCCGCTGCATATTACATTTGTGCGGACCAACCTCAAAAGACCTTTTAGCGGCGTGTTTTGTGGCCCTGTTGTGAACTCTCTTCCTCCAGTTTTTCCAGGACTGTGGTTTTAGTTCCTGTTTCATCAGCATAATCACTTCCTTTTCGGAAAGTCCAAACTGCATTTTTATGGCATCAAATGGCGTGCGGTCTTCCCATGCCATTTCAATAATCCTGTCTTTATCCTGAGAACTAATCATGCAGTTATCCTTTAGTGCTCAATATTTTAATTTCTACCCTTTGATTCCGTTTTCTTCCGGACGGCGTTTTATTGTCAGCAATGGGCTGTTTTTTTCCATAACCCTTAAACTGTATTTTATCAGGTGCAATGCCTTTACGTACCAGATATTCGGCAACAGCCTTCGCTCGCAGGGTACTTAATTTATCGCAATACTCATGGGAAGGGATATTATTGGTATGCCCCCCAATTTCAACAATGATATTTTTGTTATACAACAAAAAGTTATATACTTCATCCAATACTTCAAATGAGCTTAATGAAATAGAAGAACTGTCTTCGCTAAAATAGAGATTTTTGATTTCAATGGTTTGCCCCTCCTTCAGATCTGTTCTTGACAATTCTGTCATTATTTTAGGTATCTTTTCAGCAGGAGTTTCTTTTGGTTTTGTTTCCTGTTGTGCAGGTTTTGGGGAGGATGATTGTTTTTGCTTATGTGGAGGCAGTTTTTTATCAGCATTTCTGGAATTGGAAGCCAGCAGCGGAGTTTCTCCAGGACAAGCTTCCTGTATGATGGCCGAACCCCCATCAATCAGCAGATTTCCATTGTAAGGGAAGAGCGTTGGCGTTTTATAGAATGCAGAAAATGTAATATACCTGATATTGTTTTTTGGTTTAAAGTCGAAGTTGAAGATTTGCCAGCTGGAATTGCTTACCGGGGAAGACTCTCCGAGTAATTCCATTTCCTGACACAATGTACTACCACCCCAGATTCTCAATACGACTGGTGTATTGTAGTTTGCCTCAACACCGGTTGTTCTGGTAAGGCTAATATATCTGGGGGCTCTTGCCAAATTGATGACAAAGGTATAACATTTTCCTGCTTTTAATTCCTCATCCAGACGCTGACTAACAGACTCATAGGTGTCATTGTCGCGGGTAACCATACCCAGATAGGTTTTTCCATCTGAAGCGGGTAAATCGTTTTCCCACCAGCCATTTGGATGAATATCAGGTGGCGTTTCTCCCCTGAAACCTTGGATTGGAGCACAATCCGTCCAGTTTTTTATACCACTCCAGTATTCATTGGTTCCGCGCTTGGGGGTATCTTCAAAAGATGGATTTCTAAGAAAAACAGTATCAATCTGACTAAAGATAAACTGTGATGAAATCATCCAGGCCAAAAAGGTAAGTATTGCAATATGTTTTTTCATGTCGGCAGATAAAACCAAAAAACATTAAACTGCAAAATTACACTAAATATGATGAGAATATGCGGCATTAAAGAATCTTTAACGAATTAGGCAAATCAGCTCAGGGTACAGGTGATAAAAAAATTGTTATCCTCAACCTTTATGACTTGCAATGTCAATACCTTTGACTTTTCGGTAAAGTTCCGTGGCATAGCCATCCGTCATCCCAGACACAAAATCGAGTACGCCCATAACTTTTTCATAGGGCGTAGCAGGTTGACGGCTTAGATTAAATTGCTCAGGTATCAACAAAAGGCTTTTTTGCTCAATATTAGAAGGCTTTTCTTTTAGTATTGCGGGAACAAAGATGCCCAATAGGGCTGACATGACATTGTATCCGGCAAGTTCTACTTCAATGACGGAATGATGGTTGTAGATTTTTTGTACCGATATCCGGTCAATTTGGATCAGGGAAGGGCATTTTTTTTCGATAATATCCATCAGCGAATGATTCCAGCTGCCATTAAGGATATCAGTCTGAAATTTAATAAAAACTTCGGAAACCCTTGAAATGAGCACACTGATACATTTTGCCCGGAGATAGGATACTTTCTCATTTTTATCGCCAATCCTGTGAAGCACGTCGTTAATACCCACTATTTTCTGTTGATCAGCATACAATTCTTCCAGCAACATCAGGAAATAAGAGGAAATTTCTTCCAGAGAAAGGATACCAATTCTGTGTGCATCCTCCATATCTATGATCCGGTAGCAGATATCATCTGCAGCTTCTACAAGATAAACAAACGGATGTCTGCGCCCTGAAATCGACCCGTTTGAGCGATCAACTTCCATATGGAATTCATCCGCAATTTTGAGGAAAACCTCCTTTTCAGACTGAAAAAAACCATATTTTTTGGTATGCACCCTGGTCTTGTCAACAGAAAGGGAGTCACAAGGATATTTTAAAATCGATACGAGCGTAAGATAGGTAAGTCTCTGGCCTCCAGCCATTTTACCAATAAATTGTCTGGTCAGGTGTCTTAAGGCATTGGCATTTCCTTCAAACTGAATTAAGTCCTTCCATGATGCCTCATCAAAAAAATGACGAAGGGCATGACCATCTATGAGGTCATTTTCATGCTCCTGAAAGTAATAGGCAATAGCCTTTTCTCCAGAATGTCCAAATGCCGGATTGCCAATATCGTGAGCAAGACATGCTGAAGCAATTAATCCCGACAAATCATTTTTATAAAAATCAATACCCTGTGGCGTCAATCCATTTATGAATGATTCAGCTATCTTTTTACCGATGATGGTCCCGAGGGACCTCCCTACTGAAGCAACTTCGAGAGAGTGGGTCAACCTGTTGTGAACAAAGACATTTCCGGGCAAAGGGAATACCTGCGTTTTATCCTGCAATCGCCGGAAAGCAGACATAAATAATATTCGGTCATAATCCCTGATAAATTCAGACCGGTGTTCGGAATCAGCAGGTTTATCGTAGCCATACCGGCGATACGAAATCAGGTTTTCCCATGTAGACATACACCGTATTTTATCCTTTTTGGATTTGTAATGTAAAAATAAAAAAATTCCACGAACACTTCTGCTTTTTAAATGTTCATTACTACCTTAAAATTGGAATATTTTGGATGCTCATGCATTTGATATTTCTTATTATCTGTAAATTTGTTTTTGTTGAAAATTGAAAGGCATGCAAGATTTTAGAAATCAGGCATATTTCCAGTACTACAAAATGGAAAAGGATGCCTATCATGACAGGGTAAAATTCTATGAAGATTTTCAGCAGGATATATCCATGCTGGATCCTGATCAGCGAATTGAAATCGGAATTGATTATCTGCTATGTCTCTTTGAAATAGGTCGCTACCAGCGCTTCCTTCAATTTTCAGACAATGTAATAGAAAACACTATATATTATAATATATTTAAATATGAGGATTTAAATATATATCATGAATTGCTTTTCAGGAAGGCTGCCTGCCTGTATCATACGGGTCAGCGCGAACATTGTGAAAAAATCCTGGTGCAGCTGATAAGAATGCAGCCTGATCACAAACCTGCATGTACACTTCTGGCAATTTGCAAAAGAAAAAGTCACGAAGGAATTCTGGTTACCTTTCAATCTGTAGCTGTTGTAAGCTTTATACTTGTTCTGAGCATTACCGTGGCACGTATATTACTGATTGAACCATTTTTTGATACTTATTTACAACCCTTCCTGTATATCCGCAATGCTTGTATGGCCACTGCATTTCTTGCCTGGATAAGTGGAGAAGCATGGATCAACTACCGAATATTCAGAGAAACTAAAAGATTTTCTTGGTCATTATTGAATTGGTTTTTGGATAAGACTTCACCTTCAGAAAAGTAGTTTTATTCAAATGTTCCCTGTTTATTATTTTACCCTGTAATATTCCATTTGTTTTAATTAACGCAACGGATTAGCCAATTTTTTAAAAACACCTACTAATTTATCCATTGAAAAATGATTAAATACATGTTTTTGATGGCAGGATTACTTCTGCTTTCCTTCTCCGTCAAAAGCCAGGAAAATGACACCTCGGCAATATTGGAAGAAATTGTGGTGAAGGGACTTGAAATGAACACATCCAGACTTCAGACTCCACTGGCTGTGACAAATTTGCCCAAGGAAAAATTAATGTTATGGTCTTCCACAGGTCCGTTGCCTTTGGTGAGCCAGGTGCCAGGCATACGTCTTGAAGAAAGATCTCCTATGAGTTACCGTATTGCAGTACGCGGAAGTGCAGTCAGATCCCCTTTTGGTGTACGCAATGTTAAAATATATTTTCAGGATATACCTCTGACTGATGCCACAGGCAATTCATATTTTAATGCCCTCTCTTTTAATATGCTCAATCAGATGGAATGGACAAGGGGAGCAGGAGGAAGTATATATGGTGCCGGCCTGGGTGGAGTGATTCATCTACATAGCAAGATTGGAAATTTTTCTTCCACAACTCCTGAACAAAACTGGAGAATTGAATCCTCAGCAGGAGCATTCAATACGTGGCGAAATACTGGTGAATATACTTTAGCAAAACAAAATACAGTATCACATGTGTATTCCAGTTATGATAAATCCGATGGATACAGGTCACATAGTAATTCCACCATGTCTGCGTTAATGTTACAGCAAAAGCTATTACTGGGCGATAAACACTACTTATCCTGGCATCTTTATTATTCTGGCCTGGATTACAGGACCCCGGGGGGACTTACTTTATCACAGATGCTGGCAGACCGTACCATGTCAAGACCTGGTACGCCTTTTACCAAAAGTGCCATTGAACAAAATGCGGGCATATTTCAGCAGTTTGCACAGGCAGCTGTAACACATCAGTTTGCTTTCAGAGAAGATTCAAGGCTAAGTATTTCTATTTTTCTGAGAGGTGTAGTCATTGAAAATCCTTTTATTACCAATTATGAAGTAAGAAATGAATTGACTCCGGGATGGAGATCTCTCTGGAAATTTAAACTTAACTGGCGAAAAATAAAAGCAGATTTTACCATTGGATCGGAAGGATTAGTTACCGGTATTCAAAGTAACGTTTATGCAAATGATGCGGGAAAGCAGGGTGAATGGTGGTATGATGAAAGTATCATTTCATTCCAGCATAATTTATTTGGTCAAATGGTTTGGTTATTGCCTTTTGGTACCCAGGTCACTTCAGGCCTTAGTTTCAACAGACAGTATTTTTCTTATAATTTAGAAAAACCATCTATTCCAGGTCGGAAATTTTCATTAAACCCTGCTGTACCATGGACGCCCAGGATATCTGTTCTAAAAAAATTTGGGAATAATTTTTCTACTTATCTCTCTTATTCGAGAGGTTTTTCAACTCCAACCGGCCAGGAATTGGCCAATACTTTCCAGCATCATCCTGAAAATATCTGGTTAAAGGCTGAAAAAGGGAATACCCTGGAAGGAGGTTTACTTTATAATCATGGTAATAACCGCTGGGAGTCGGAACTGGTTTTTTACCGAACCCAGATAAAAGATGGTATTGTCAGGTACGTCAATGCAGACGGCACAGAGTTTAATGTAAATAGTGGCATGCAGCTTTTGCAAGGTATTGAAAGTAGCCTGAAATCCAAACTTATAAGCAGAGATCCGGAAAAAGGGATTTATAAGCTTGATGTACAATGCAGTTTTGCCTGGCAACGATTTACGTATCTGAATTATAATCCGCTCGGCAAAGACTTTTCGGGAAATAAAATTCCAGGTAGCCCCGACCTATTTTTTGGATCACAAATTGACGCATACCTCTTGCGATACCTGTCTGTTTCTTCCCAGATAAATTATCATGGAAGTATATTTCTGGATGATGCCAACCTCATTTCTGAGCAGGATTATATGAATATAAATACAAGATTAGCCTGTAATTTCAGTTTTGGTATGCACAAAATAAGTGTTTTTTGTTCGGGGCAGAATATTTTAAACCAACCCATTAATACCGGGAATGACCTCAATGCCCTTGGAGGAAGATATTATAATCCGGGAATACCATTTAACGTTCAGGCTGGTGTTAGGTGGTCCAACTAAATTACTTTTTTACAAGCCAGCTTTCAGGATTTTGCTTGGTTTTATCTTTCCATAATTCAAAATGGAGGGTGGCTTTTCCACCTTCTTCTGGAATTATTTTGCCTAGAATATGGCCCTTTTTTATACTTTGCCCTTTTTTTACCTTGATTTCTTCCAGATTGGCATAAACGGTGGAATAATTACCATGTCGCACAATTACCATATTTTTATACCCGGATATCCAGGCTGAACCAACAACTTCTCCGTCAAATACCACTTTTACATCTGCATTTCCGGAGGTAGAAAAATCAATACCATTATTGGAAACGCTTACTTGCTTTAACGTGGGATGTGGATGCGTGCCAAATCTGGAAGTAATGGAGGCATTGGATACCGGCCATGCAAGACCTCCTTTATTATTGGCAAATCCAACATTGTTTGTTTCAGAAGTTTTGGATGAATTACTGTCTTTTTTATTATTTTCTTTTGCCTTTGCCAGTTCTTCAATGATAATTTTTTCTATTGCAGCATTTAATTTTTCTCTTTCCTTCTGTTGTTTTGCCAGATCTTTTTTGAGAGACTGCTCTTTTTGATTGAGTTTTTTAATCAACGCATCTTTTTCTGATTGTTCCTTTTTAAGGAGCTGAATGTTTTTTTGTGCTTCTCCCATCAGCACCAAAGTTTCTTCATTCAGTATTTTAATTTCTTCATTGTTTGCTTTGATATTGCCTGAAATCGATTGTATACTTTCCAGCTTTCTTTTGGCAAAATCTTCGTATTGATGCATATATTTCCAACGAAGTACCAGGTTATTGAGATTTGCAGAAGAAAGCAGGTAAGACCATTTTGAATTACTCATTTTTCTGAGGTAATTCATTCTGACCAGGTTGCTATATTGGTTCTTGAGTAATAATACTTTCGATTGTAATGAATCAAGGCGTGAATTATTTTCTGAAAGCCGGCGTTCATTAATGGCTACCTGGGCCTGTAAGTTGGCTATCAGTTGCTTTCTTTGATTGACCTGATCTTCAAGCGCTTTTAATCTGACTAAATTCTGATTTTTTTCCTTTTGGGTTTTTTCAAGAACTTTTGAAGTTTTATCAATACTCTTGATGATTTCAAGACGCTTTGCTTCCAGCTCTTTTCTGCTTTGACCGGAAACATCAGCAACCAGTGTTAGGGCTATTATTAATGTAGTTAAAATATTATATTTCACGATAATGCGAAGGTATGGAAAATTTCATTTCGCGGGGAATATCAAATTCTACATCACTAAATTGAACTTTCATTTTTACACTTTCTCCAGGGGAGTTTTTATATTCAATAGTTCTCTCAAATGGCCATAACCTGTTGTCTTTCAATTGCCTGAAATCTTCATAAGTTACTGTTGCCTCCATTTGAGAAGAGTCTGTGATGATAATTTTTTTTATCAGTCTGGATGATTTTTCAACAAAATACTGCAAGCTATAATTTTTATACAAACCTTTTAAAATATAGAATTGTGTATCCGGGTTTGAAGAAAATCCAACGATAGATTCCGGTAAAATAATATTTCCTGCGAGCAATTCCTGTATGTCCGCAAATGGAATATCTACACCAGTGGTTGATTTTATGGCGGAAAATGGTTTTTTTTCATAATTGGCCTCGAGTCTGTTTAACAATGTATAGTTTTCAGGTGTCAAGAGTAACCTTGCAGCTTCAATTTCAAATTTTTTAATCTGAACCCAAAGCGCACTGTCTCTTTTCATTCTCAGTACCACTTTGCCGCTAATATATTCGTCACCTCCTTCAAAGACACTGCTTGCCTTTGCATTAAACCAGGTAAAGGGCTTATTGTGGCTGTTTATAAGATGGAGCATTTGCTTTTCCGACATGGATTCCGTGCCGGATATAGATTTTTTTGAAACGCAAGAAGCAAATAAAATGGAAACAGCAGTGATTAAAATCCATTTGTTTGAAAATACGGCTAAATGCATGTGTTTGTCATTAGTTTGTCTAAGCACTATGTGTCAGATTATCAATGCTAGGTTAAATGTTGAATAATTAAAGCAATCATTATTAAATATAGATATATGTTTATTTTTTTTGTAAACGGTATGCTATTATGGTGATGGTATATTACATCCGTTTTGATTGACTTTTGAAATAAGCTGCATTTTATTTTCCTGAAGATTTAATTGCTGGTACAATAAAGCCAGCCACATTGCTGCGGTACAATTTTTAAAGTTACTTGTTTCCACTGATTTTTCCCCATAAATTTTCGCCTGCATCAGATCACCTGTGTGGAATGCAATTTTGGCTTTCAAAAATTGGGTACGACTTAGTATATTGGGGTTTTTACCTGCAATTAGTTCAGCTTCCTCAATTGTAGATGTTGCATTGGCATAATTACCTGACGAAATCTCAGTGTTTGCAAAGTGATAATAAGAAATGGCCTGATTGGGAAAATAATCCATGGCTTTCATACTTATATCGCGAAGTGATTCCATATCATTCAGTATTTCAAGCCCGGTCATCAATTGTTCCCATACAGCAAAATTTCTGATATCAAGCGTTATTACAGCTCTAAACTGACGAACAGCCTGTTCCGTCTGGCCATTGTTCATCAATACATCTCCATATACTGCCTGTGCTTTGGCGTCTTTTGGGTGTGTATTGGCTATGGATTCACATACTTTAAGCAGTGCTGGTAGATAATCGATGGTACCTTTTTCTGCATGTTCTTCAACGAGGGGCAGTATTTCCTTTATTTTTGTATCAGCAGGAATATCCTTATTTTCAATCAGAGGCATAAGCGAAAGTAAAAACCCTGATTTATCTACCGGAGTATTTCCAGCACTAATCATTATCACCTGGGCATCAGCATTTGCCGGATCGATTTTTAAGATTTGCATACAATAACCAATTGCTCTTTCTTTGAGATTGCCGCTTAATGCCATTCTTGCGGCGTATTTCAAATATTCTGTATTATTCGGATGCTTTTCGAGCAACTGATCCACCGCTGTCAAAGCTTGCTCAAATGAACCGGATCTTTCCAGCCATTCCGCTTTTTTTAATTGGCCAAAAGTTGAAAAGCCATAATGCAGATTTCGTTTTTCAAGTATACTCAATGCGCCCGCCTGATCATTGGTGATGTCGTATAAATCCAGTAATTTATCATAAATCTTTGGATTTTTAAGATCAAGATCCAGAACCATCAGATAATGATAAATGGAATATTCATATTTTTTTTGCTGCAGATAAATCTCTGCCAGACGCTCATGATACCATTTGTTTTGAGGCTCAATTTCGATGGCTTTTTTTATCCTGTCTTCGGCCTGATCAAATGATTTCATTTCAGCGTACATAATACCTGATTCGAAATGAATGGCTGCTGTTTTTCGGTTGGCCCGCGCCAGGGAATCCAGTATTTTTACACCTTTTTCCGGATGTCCGCTTATTGCTTCAAATCGTGCTGCAACGAAGGCATCCTGAATTTGAATATCTGCCTCTGAAAGCCTTTGATCTTCCTGTGCGGTTAGCAAAGATGATATACAGAAACAAAACAGGAAAATCAGTTGGATATTCTTCATATATTTTATAAAACTATGGCAAGCTCCGGTGATGCGGATGGCTATAAAGTTCAAATTAAATTTCTATTTAAGCAGCCATATATTTCACTTCTAAGGGTGCTTAACCAATTTAAAACGTAAATTCAAATTAATTTGTTTCACTTTCTGCTACATCCATGATACAGAAGTTTTTATTCATAAAGAGATTTGTATATTATAGTCTGTAATCTTTTCCTGTAGCCCTTACTATTAAAAGTGTTGTTTCTCATATATGGATAGGTTCTGTTGGTGCAGACCACAAAAATTAATTGGTTTGCAGGATCGACATATGCGGCTGTCCCGGTAAATCCGGTATGTCCAAAGGTTTCTTCAGAAGCTAATCTTGACATATTCATATGCTTTTTAGAATCCAGTTCTTTTAAATCAAATCCTAATCCCCTCCTGGACGAAGAGGGATGTCTGGTGGTAAACAGATTTACTGTTTCAGGCATTAGAAAGCGCCTGCCTCCATAAGTACCCTTATTCAGTAACATTTGCATGATGACAGCGGTTTCGCGGGCATTTGAGAAAAGCCCTGCATTTCCGGCAACCCCTCCAAACATTGCAGCTGTCATGTCATGTACGGTACCGTGAATTTTACTATTTCTAAAATAGCGGTCCTCTTCCGTGGGTGCAATCTCCTGCAAGGGAAATTTTTCTATGGGTTTGAATCCGGTCCGTTGCAAATCAAGGGGGTTGTAAAAATGTTTTTGCAGGTAGGTATCCATTTTATCATGGGCTGTTTTTTCAAGCAATTTGTGCATTAAAAAAAATCCCAGATCGCTGTATTGATATTCTTTTTGACCAAGTAGCCTTGAATTGAAAATTTTTTTCCAAATGGTGTCCTGGTAACCTGTTTTCATAAACAATCCATTTGCTACTGGAACAATATAGTCATCCTTCATCGAGTTGCTGTATATATCCGGATCCGGGATCTTTTTTCTTTTTCCACTGCTCATCAGCGTATTGCGGTAAAATGGTATAGATGCACGCAAACCACTTTGATGAGCCAGAATATCGGAAATGATCAGACTGTCCTTGTTCGTATGGAGTGCTTCATCAACATACCTGCTTAATGGCTGTGATAAATCGATCCTGCCTTCTTCGTACAGCTTCATAATACCCAATGTAGGACCCAGAATTTTTGTGACAGAAGCCAGATCATATACAGTATGGTCTCCCACGGGAATACCTTTGTAAGTTGTTCTGCCATAGGATTTGGAAAAAATAATCTTGTTGTTACGTGCAACCAGGATCTGTGCCCCCGGGGCAGCTTTTTGACTCATCATAGCTGACATCACCCATTCAATCTGTCTGAGACTATCGCTCGACATACCCACATATTCCGGGATGGCATAACCAAGACGTTGTAAGGAGGTGGTTTGAATCCCTGATCCGCAACGTATAGTATTGCCAATGGTCAGAGGTATTTTTCCTTCGATAGTTATTGCTCCAAAAATACTCTGGGCAGCAATATCCTGAATCATGGATTCATTATCATAACAAAGCATGACATGTCTGAATCCTTCCAGCCTGGACAAAAGCAGTGGATGGCCAAAAACACAAATAACAACTTCTTTTTCTTTGTCCAGAAGTCTCAAAAACTCTATAGTTTCTTCAGGTAAATCCCTGGAAATGCTGTAATTTTTTATGGAGGAATGGATTCCGATTATTATTCTGTCGAATTGAAGAAATGTGTTTATCAGGCTTTGTTTTTTTGATGCCAGCGTCTGTGGCATTATTTGATAGTGTCTCACATTCGCGTAGTCTGATATTCTTTTTTGGAAAAACGATTCATTTATTACATTAAAACTAATTGTTGCTGTTTTTGGTGTAGAAATATTTCGGAATGGTATTAAGCTGTCCTGGTTTGAAACGAGCGTAATGGCTTTTTCTATGAGTTTGAATTTTAATGCTTTTGCCTTATTGCCATTAATACTTTTATAAATGGACTTATCAGCAGGTTTTGTTCCATTTTGAATATTTTTTAAATGTTTATACCGGAGTATCCTAATGACATGCTCATCAATTTCAGATTCCGTTATTTTGCCTTCCCGCATATATCGTTTGATGGTCTCAACACCCTGAATAAAATTTTTAGGCAGCAGAAGTATATCATTACCTGCAGCCAATGCTTCTGCTTCAGCTTCTCCCAGAATAAATTTTCTGGAAACCGCCTTCATGTCCAGTGCATCAGTCATGATAAGTCCCTCAAAACCAAGCGTGCGTCTCAAATAATCGTGGACGATTTTTCTTGACAGACTTGCGGGTCTTTCAGGTCGGTTATCCATTGCGGGTATTGCGAGGTGCCCGATCATAATGCTGCTGAGTCCTTCTTTAGCAAGTTGAATAAAAGGATAGCATTCATAACTTTCCAAAGCTTCTCTGGTTTTATATATGACCGGTAAGTCCCGGTGTGAATCAATATATGTGTCACCATGACCTGGAAAGTGTTTGGCACAAGCTAAAATGCCTTCGTCCTCAAGGCCTTTCATATACATATATGCTTTGGAGGTCACATTTTCTTTATGTTCTCCAAAGGACCTTTCATTGATGACCGGATTTTTGAGGTTGGAATTCAGATCCACAGAAGGTGAAAAATTTACATTGATGCCCATTTTTTTGCATTGCCTTCCTATCTCCCTGCCCATTTCATAAATGAGTTTTTCATCCTGAATGGCACCTAGCATCAGCTGTCTCGGAAAAGAAATTGCTTCACCCTTGTACCGCATGCCCAGACCCCATTCTCCATCTATCGTAACAAACAAAGGGATTTTTGATTTTTGCTGCAATGTATGGACAGCCTGGGCATATTTTTCCGGATTTCCGCTAAAAAGACATATTCCTCCTATCTGGTATTTTTCAATCCAGCTCAATAAGATTTGTTTTTCCGCTTCACTTTGTTCGTTGAAAAAACCAATAATAAACAATTGACCAATTTTCTGGTCGAGTGTCATTGAATCCAGCCTCGCCCTAATTTCAGAATCTGATGAAAGTAAATGACTGGTCTGACAAAAAACTTTTTGTCCCGAAAACAATACCAACATCAGCACATAAATCCTTAATCTCCCCATAGTTTTAGCTGCATTTGCAGTTATAAAGCACATTATTGTGGCTTACCAGCCTGCTGCTGCATAGAATTTAGAATATCAGGATCTATAGACAGCGCTTTTTGAAGGCTGCCCTGGGCATTATTTTCATCACCAACATATTTGTAAGCATTTGACAGATCAACCCATGCTCCTGCATTCTGAGGCATAATCTGCACTACTTTCTGAAATTGCTGTAAAGCTTCGATGTGTCTTCCCTGTACTCCAAGCGCTACGCCAAGCAGCCTGACAGTAAAAGCATCATCTGACTTTATAGACAAAGACCTTCTGAGTAGTGCTTCAGATTTTGCAAGATTATTTTCCTTTTCTCCGGCTTTTTTTCCGGCCTCTCTCAGTGCAACTGCCAGATTATTGTAGGCATCCTGATAATTATTGTCAATGGCCAGGGCAGCTTCGTACGATGCTGCAGATTCTTCATATTGCTCAAGGTAAAATAAAGCGTTCCCCTTTAACAGATGTGCGTTTTTATATTTCGGATGTATGTCAATAGCCTGATTGAGATAGGTAACTGCCTGTTCCTGCATTTCCTGCTTTTTTGCAGGGTTTTTTTCTTTATCTGCTCGGTCGGTGAGAGCACCCCCTGCTGCATTCAGTACTTTGGCACTACGAGAGGAGGTCTTAACATCCGTTGTAAATAATGTAAAATCATCTTTCCATACAGTGTTTCGTGTGAATGTTTTTCCAGAAAAAAGGAATAGAATGATTCCTGACAATACCCAGGATTTGGATTGCCCTAAGACCGGAAATATGTTCTTAATTAGGATATATGCCAGTATCAATGCAAAACCAAGTGAAGGCATAAACATAAATCTTTCAGACATATTGGTGCCAATCGGAAAAATCAGATTCGATATAATAACGGATGTTGCCAGAAAATATAATATCCCGAAGGCATATACACTTCGCTGTCTGAAACCACGGTATGCCATAAAAATCAAAAACCCGTATACCAGACCACTGAGTAAAACCTGCCAGTCAAGCCATTGCATAATATCTACGTGGCGCGGATAATAATCATGTGTCAATGGATGCGGGTAGAGTAGCAATTTAATATACCAGCCCATAGTAAATAATATGGTTGCCCATTTTTCTGATGTGGTAAATGGTACATACTGACTATTTACCAATTTGATAAATGGGTTATTCATCAGTTCATCCGGTGTGCCTCCCAGATCAAATCCCAATATCGATGTTCTTATTAAAAGAAATACTGCAGCCGGCAACCATAGTGCCAAAGACCTGGATATGCCACTAACGACCGACATATTTCTGAAAAAATAAAACGCCAGTGGAATAACAGCAAGGAAGGTAATTGTATTTTCCTTGGAAAGCAAGCCTATAAACATCCAGAGTACTGCAAGATATTTATCACTAGTTTTTCCTTCATCATGGAACCGTAGCAAGTAATACAAAGCGAGCAGGCTACCCAGCATAGCCATAATTTCGTCCCTTCCCTTGATATTGGCAACAACTTCGGTATGAATAGGATGCACTGCAAACAAGAGTCCGGTGAGTACAGCCAGTACCTGTACATTGAGAGATTGGCCAAATGAATTGAATAGATGTAATATTACCTTGTATATCGTAAATGACAAAAAAGCAAATAGCAGTACATTGAGAAGATGACTCAAAAAGGGATTTTTACCTGCCAGCTGATACTCCAGTGCAAACATAGCCAGTGTAAATGGACGGTAACGACCCCCGGAAACCAGCTTTTCTTTACCAGCCTCTTTAAAAAAACCATAGAAGGTATCGTAAGAAAATATACCTCCCAGACCCTTGATTCCCTGGGTCGTAAACATATTGTCATATATCACGATGGCATCATCCTGAGTATAATCGTGCCTTAGCGTATTGGAATAAAGCAGAAATGCAGTCAGGAAGACCAACAGGCCAAACCATTTGCCGGAGGCAGCATTATTTTGAACTATTTTTTGACTGGTTGTCGTACTGACTTTTATATCTTTTTTTTTCTTATTCATACGGTGTTTTATTGATTACTGTCTCTTAGGCTTTTTTTACAAAACGGAACAGAGAAAACAATTATGCTATGTAAAACAGGTTTATAACGGAATTATACCGGATATAAATACAGTCGGCATCTTACATTCATGAAATTTTATCCATTTGCTGTAAAAAGAGGATGTATTCGTTCCGAAAGTATCAAGCAAACGTACATAAAAAATACTATTTTTAAAATAAGGAGAGCAAATAATCAGTCCATTTAATATTGCCAAATAACATTTCTTGCCCTAAACCAGGATGTATGGAGATTTAAAATGTATTCGCGAAGCCATTGACTAAAAAGATTTATTTGATTTGGATAAAGTACCGCCAATAATCAATATGTATTTCCAGGACGTACTCCGGATGAATATAACCGAAGATAGATAATTTTGCGGGAATAGGGAGTCAAGGCGTTTGTTTGCGGGATAACACAATATCAATTGACATACGTGTCAATCTCTAAGCGTTGGCATATTTTTTAAGCCAGATAAAACTAACGGGCCAAATAAACATTGTGTATTATTGAAATTGAAATTTGGTTAAATTTGTCTTAATCTCCTATATTTTGGGAATAAACTCCTTATTTTCTTTGTTGTATATTTGTTAAATTTGCGTGTAATTTCTTTAAATAGTCTTACAACCAATTGGTTTTGACATTGGATTTCAAAAAAGTATATGACATTTAAAAAGTTTCTTATGGAAAAAATAATCATTGCTTTATTGGTATCAGGGGCTTTGGTATTGCTGGGAAGAGAAATGATCTCTGCAGGGCAACATCAGGAACCACATATGATTTCAGAATATTTTTCTGCAAAAACATTTGATTATAAAAATCCGTTTGCCGACACAAAAAGGGATTCGTTGCCTTCATTTCAGCAATCTGCCACTATTGTTCGTCAATATAATGATCAGATGGTAAAAATGAGGATGGAAAATAACCAGGTTGTAGAACTGGAAATTGATGGTAGGGTTATCCCTCAGAATGAATATGATCAGCATCGCAATTTGATTGAAGAATTGTCTTCATCGGCAGGCGGCAGAGGTAACCAGGGTAATGGTTCTTTCTTTTTTGACCAGAGATCTTTTGGATTTCCGTTTGGTGAAAATGGTCAGATTGATATGGATTCCATGCTGAAATCTTTTGGATTCGAGGGATTTGGTCGTGGTTTTTCATTTGGTGACATGTCAGAGGAAATGGACAGGATGCGTCGGGGTATGCAGGGTTTTCAGTTCGATATCGATACTCTTGATGGCAGTGGATCCTTGGGGAAAAGTTACAGATTTTATTTTGATGGCAATGACTTTCATGTAGAGGAAGGAGGAAAAGTGCCTGAAACTGGTGAAACTACGGATGTAAACCGCGATGTTCAGCAGTATTTAGGACAAAAGCTGAATGAAGATGGGCTGTTGTTGCCTGATCAGGATAATCAGATAGAACTAACCGGGAAGCACCTTAAAATCAATGGTGAAAAGCAGCCTTCCAATATTTGGAATAAATACAAGCGATTATTTGAATCTGAAACTGGCACACTACTTGAAAAACAATCAAAAATAAAGTTCACTTTTACAGGTAAGACACCAAAACGAAAATATAAGGTAATTTAAGTTGAAATCACCTATCCTCCAATATTGTCAATCAAAGTATGCTCATGAATGAGGAAATGCAGCATATATGGGAAAGATGGCAATTGCGAAGGCATGACCTGAAGAGGGAGAATCTGAATATATTCAGGTTGTGGAAGCAAAAAATTAATCAGGTTAAATCACCCTGGGAAACCCTGTTGAATGTACATCAGGAAGCTTTTGAAAAAGTGAATTGCTTGTCCTGTGCCCAATGTTGCAAAAATGCTCCGCCCCTTCTTGATGATCAGGATATTCAGACACTGTCCTCCTATATGGGAATTACGCAAAAGGAGTTCAAGCGCCTGTACACCTTGACAGATGTCAATAGTGAGGTATCTATGAACAAGGTTCCATGTATGTTTCTGGAGGCTGACAATTCGTGTAAAGTTTATGAAATTCGTCCAAAGGCCTGCAGGGGGTATCCGCATACGGACGAAAAAGCCTATTTTTCCAGACCTGAATTTAATGCAGCTGTTACGGTAGCTTGTCCGGCTGCTTTTTATGTAGCCGAAAAACTGAAAAAAATTATTCCGGAAGATTATGATATATGAATTTGAAGGTATCAAACCTGTAATACACCCATCGGCATTTGTTCATCCACAGGCTGCTGTAACAGGTCATGTTATCATTGGAAAGGATGTATATATAGGTCCTGGAGCTGCCATTCGTGGAGATTGGGGGTGTATACGTATTGGTGACGGATGTAACGTGCAGGAAAATTGCACCATTCATATGTTCCCGGGTGTTACTGTCATTTTGGAAAAAGGGGCTCATATTGGTCATGGGGCTATTATCCATGGGGCTCATATCGGAGAAAATGTGATGATTGGAATGAATAGCGTAATCATGGATGATGTGGTGATTGGCAAAAATACAATCATAGGTGCCCTTACTTTTGTTAAACAAGGTATAGTAATCCCGGAAGCAAGCCTGGTCGCCGGTAATCCAGCCAGAATCATAAAAACCCTGGACGAAGAAACCATCGCCTGGAAAACAGAGGGTACCAGGTTGTACCAGCAGCTTCCACAGCAGTGTTACAATACACTTAAACCCTGTGAGCCACTGACCGAAGAACCGGAAAGTTATGCTTTAAAGCAGTATCATTATTTTCCCAGAAAAAAAAACAATAAGGGGATAAGCTAATTATATGGAGGACAAAAGCGTCGGTTAAAATTTACAAAAGGTATATTCATTTCAGGTGAGATTATTTTAAAAATGTTTAAGTTTATCACAACACACCCAAAATCAGTTATCTGGAATACCAGATGGAATAAATGCCTGGAAAAGCAATTATCAGGACTTAAAATTCAATAAAAAATCCTTGATTTCTGAATCAAAATGTGCAGCATTTTCACCAACAAACTGGACCTGGACAGGTAAAATAAATACCGGAATACCAGAGTCGTATAACTTTTGTCGGTGAATATCCAGTCTCATGGCGTCTTTTTCTGTGGTAAGCAGTATTTTTCTTTTTGCCGGTATCGCATGGAATCGTTCCTTAATGCGGTCCATATCCTGAATGGTAAAAATGTGGTGATCTTCAAACTCCATCTCGTGAAGCCGCAATACCTGATTTTTGAGATATTGTAACAAATATGCTGTATTGGCAATAGCGCTAATCAACAATACATCCAAATCCTGGTCAAGGCTGATCTGATAGCTGGACTGAAAAAAATGATAGGGGTAGCCATACCGGTAAGTTGAAAAAAATATTTGCTGATGCTTAAGTGGTTTTATTTCTGAGATAATCAGGTCCTGCTGCTCTGCAGAAAGGTTGTCAGGACACTTGGAGATGATAATGATATCTGCACGCTGATATCCCGACCTCCATTCTCTCAATCTTCCTGAAGGTAGCAGGAAATCTCTTGTAAACAGATTTTCGAAAGCAGTGAGTAATATGTTTAATCCGGGAGCAACCTGCCGGTGCTGAAAAGCATCATCCAGTAATATGGTCTGAAATTCGGGATGTTGCTGAAGCATCAGGGGTATTCCCAGAGCCCTGCTTTCGCAAACGGCAACGCTGATATCCGAAAACTTTCTTTTGAATTGCAGAGGTTCGTCCCCTGATGTCAGGGCCGAATCACCTGAATTAACCCATCTGAAACCGGATGTTTTTCTGTTGTATCCGCGTGACAGAACTCCAACATAAAGATATTCCTGCAGTAATTTTATCAGATATTCAATATGCGGAGATTTACCTGCACCTCCGATACTTAAGTTTCCGATACTGATTACAGGTATATTGAACCTGCTGGCTCTGAGCAATCCGGTGTCGTAAAACATATTGCGCATGGAAACAATAATTCCATATATCAGTGACAAAGGCGATAGCAGGATTTGAACAAGTAACTTTTGCCAGGAGCGCATTTAAGTGGGTGTGAGGTGGTATAATATTAAATGAAAACATCAAAAACAGCAGTTTTGATGCCAATCCGGTATAATTTTATTTACATTTGGGTACAAAAGTACGCTTTATGATTAGGAAGTATGTTCCACTGGGAACTTTAATAAATATTTTGGCAGTACTAGCCGGATCTTTTACCGGACTTGGATTAAAGCATTTCTTTACGGATGCTGTTCAGGTAATAGTCTTTCAGGCAGTAGGACTTGGTACGGTACTTATAGGTATGAAAATGATGTGGAAGCTTCCTGAAGGTTTTATGTTGAAATTTATGTTCAGTTTAATACTGGGAGGGATTGCCGGGGTTTTAGTGGGGCTAGATCAGCTGATACTGCAATTTTCAGAATCCCTGAAATTACTTACCGGGAGCCAGGATCAAGGATTTTCTGAAGGGTTGATTACGGCATTTTTACTATTTTGTATAGGATCAATGACCATTGTTGGTTCACTCGAAGAGGGTATATTGGGTAACAGGGATCTGATTATGGTCAAATCGCTCATGGATGGATTTGCCTCGATTGCTTTGACCTCGACCTATGGTATTGGCGTTGCATTTTCCGTTATTCCGATGCTGTTGTTTCAGGGGGGTATAACGCTTATGGCTTCCAGACTTAAAGGTGTTTTTACAGTCTATGTCACGGATGCACTATCAGCTGTTGGAGGAGCCTTGATTATAGGCATAGCCATTAATCTATTAAAACTGGGAAATATAAAACTGGAAAACCTCTTACCCTCTTTGCTGTTTTGCGTCATTTTTGCCAGATTTCTTTCCAAAGAGAGAGCCGTGTAGTATGTTCAAAAGTTGAATTAAAAAATTATTGGAACGCAATGATTACTTGGCTTTATTAAGGTTAAGTTTAAAAAAAACCTACGATAACAAATTTAGCAGAGTCTGGTTATTGTATGATAAAATGTATGTAAAATTATAATTAAAGTCAGCTGCATTTTATGGGCATTGTATTGAAAAATGTGAGCATAATCTGATTTCTCCCTGATTTTTCAAGGGCCTGCCGCATCAAACCTGCTTCTGCACGCATTGATGGGCTCAAAACGTACCCTGTGCCACCATACAATCTGTTTCTGTCGAAATGTGGAGAATGGAGGTTAAGGAAAAATTCGTTGCTTGCGGCAAGATAAAAGCATCCCTTCTTAAGGCTTTGCTGATTTAAGGGAACCTGAACAGCCAGGTTGTATCTGAATCTGAACTGGGTATCATCATTAAAAAATCGTTCTTCCATCCGATATCTGTGCTGGATATTAACTTTTCCAAAGTTTTGCCGGGTTAATAACTGCTGAAAAATTCTGTGCTCTGAAAATGCTGTTTTGTCGTTATTGCCAGTTGAATAAGATTCTGTATAAACAAATGCATATCCAAGCATGACATTGAAATTATTTTCTGTCAGATTATAACCAAGACCGGTTCTGAACAGTACCTGTTGCAAATCTCCCAAAAAGCTGTAATCTCTGTATTGGGCTTCATTCCATAAGTTAAATCCCTTACCTAATGGCTGATTGCCCATATAGGCAATCCATGATCCTATATTTGATGACTGGCAGTTTACGATAGTATAGGTAAAGATTAACAAAACCGCGAGGGCTGATTTCAGATTCAACATATGTTTTACTATTCGTTTAATAAAATACAAAAAACAAAGACCGATGGTTTTCAAATGCAAAGTTATTTATTGAGCTACTTATTTGATATTGTTGTGTTTTGTATGCTCATCATCATGTAATGTTGTGCATGAAGGTTTTGGTTTTAATTTTATGGAATAAGCGTTTGAGTTCTCTTTCGAACTTCTGTCGTAGACCAGAATCTGATCTTATATCATCCTTACCATACTTTTTTGCTTGATCAAAAAAGTATCAAAAAAATCAAGACGTCCTGTAAGGCGATTGCTTCGCACCGCTGCCTCCCGGACCTTCTTG
>Ga0169931_10001284_pt1 | contig 41511 bp, 45 predicted proteins | sample Kivu_15m_20L_FD_129675 | JGI IMG/M metagenome (GOLD analysis project Ga0169931, IMG submission 129675) | Freshwater microbial communities from Lake Kivu, Western Province, Rwanda to study Microbial Dark Matter (Phase II) - Kivu_15m_20L... | ecosystem: Environmental > Aquatic > Freshwater > Lake... | reverse complement strand
CTGCTGTGGTGCTGCGAGGACTGGTCGCTGCTGTGGTGTCGCGAGGACTGGTCGCTGCTGTGGTGTCGCGAGGACTGGTCGCTGCTGTGGTGTCGCGAGGACTGGTCGCTGCTGTGGTGTCGCGAGGACTGGTCGCTGCTGTGGTGGCTCTGGGCTGCGGCCTGCGGGAGGGCCGTCAGCGAACCGGCGGTCGCCGCCAATGCGATGACGCCTCCGAGGAGCAGGGAGGACTTCACGCAGGCCTCCCGGCGGTCGGAGCGACCAGCTCGGTGATCCGAACCCCGTAGCGGTCGCCCAGTACCACCGCTTCGCCGCGGCCCAGCAGGCGGCCGTTGATGTAAATGTCCAGCGGTTCTCCGGCGGCCTTGGAGAGGGGCAGGATCTGTCCGGGAGCGAGCTTCAGAACATCGGCGATCCGCATGCGGCGGCGGCCGATTTCCAGGGTGATCTCGACCTCGACGTCGCGCAGGAGGTGAAACGCAGCGACCGGGACGTTGCCATCCGAGGGGATTCCGTCCGAGGGGTCGCTGGTCTCGGCTGGGTCGCCGTTCTGCAAGGCAGGAATGTTCATGGGGCCGTCGCCTCTCCTCTTGGGGCGAGGAGGCCTCCCATCAACGATCGTGCCCGCCCTCGATCCGTACCGCGATCCGGCCGCTGGCCGTGGTGGGGCGGCCCTGGAAGATGGGTTTGTCGTCCGCGCGAATGCTGACGGTGCCGCTCACGGGGGCCTCGAGTGGGATCGTATCCCCCACCTTCAGGGCCATCACCGCGCTGAGCTTCATCGGGAGCCGCGTGAGTTCGATGACCAGCTCGATGTCGATGTCGTGGAGGGCCGCGGTCACCCGCTGGTCAGGTGACTTCGCCGCCGGAACCAGAGGGGCCTGGGCCAGCAGCGCGTCCTTCGGAAGCACCAGGGCGACCCGGCCGGATTCATCGGTTCCGACGAGGAAGGAGCTCACGATGGGCGTGCCCTCCCCACCCTCGATTTCGGGGCGGCCGACTGCGGACTCGATGCGCACGTCAGCCCGGGCGGAGAGCACTTCGTTGATGGCCCGGACGACCCCGTCGACGGCCCGGGCGACCAGGGCTCCCTGCGGCGCGCTGAGTCCGGCGGGGTTGAGGGTCGGCAGCATCCGACCGTCGCCGCCGAGCACGCCGTCGAGGATTCGGGCGAGGGCGGCGGCGTCGAAGACTAGCGCTCCAGGCGAGCCGCCGGGCTCGACCGTCAGATGGAGGACGTGGATGGGCCGGGGGAGGTTGAGGAGGAGCTCGGCCATCGAGATGACGCGGGTCCACTCCATGACCACCGGTACGTCACGGCGGGTGAGGAAGGGGAGGGCCCGGCGTAGCGCCATCGCGAGCCGGGTCTGCTCGCGCTCAAGCACGGCAGCCGCGCGGCGGATGGGCTCTCCCTCGGTCGCGAAGCGCAGCGGTCCTGCGTTCTCGGAAGCGTCTCTCATTGCACGACGAGGTCGGTCACCAGCACCCGCGTGACAGGCGGTGCGCCCGTGGCGCGGACACGCTCGAGGAGCTCGTTCCGCATGCGATCCATGCGGGTGGCATCGGAGGCCATCTCGTACGTGAGGGTGCGCAGGTACGAGAGCACCGAGTCGCGAATCCGGGAGACGAAGAGCCGTGCGTTCGCCTCCGTGACGTTTTGATCGAACTCGATCGCCAGGGCGACTCGCATCGGATGGTTGCGATGCGACGGATCGGAAGACATGACCAGGAAGGGATCGAGCGCCAGAGTGAAGCCGGGGTTGGTCACCGTCGGGGGGTGGGGAGCTTCCGCGCGCGCGCCGTGGGACGGCGCCGCGCTCCGCCCGTTGGCGTAGCGCATACCGCCAAAGGCCACGCCCCCGGCGATGAGCGCCGTGATGATCGGGAGGATCACGTTCACCCGCCCCGAGGGCTTGGCTTCGTCTTGCTTGGAAGGCGCTTCTTTCTTCTCGCTCATGGTCGACGAACTCATCGGGTGATGTTCATGAGCTCCTGGAGCATCTGGTCAGCGGTGGTGATCGTCTTCGAGCTGGCCTGAAAGGAGCGCTGATGGGAGATGAGATTGACGAACTGCTGGCTCACGTCAATGTTGCTCTGCTCCAGCGCGCCGCCGACGACCGAGGCGCGGCCACCGGTGCCGGCGACGCCGAGGGCGGGCTCGCCGGAGTCACGCGTGGCCACCCAGAGGCTGTGCCCGGCGTTGGCGAGCCCGTCGTTCGACTGGAATCGCGCGATCGCGAGCCGCGCGATGGGCACGACCTGCCCGTTGGTGTAGACGCCGTTCACCGTGCCGTCGCTGGCGACGCGGACGTTGGTGAGGCTCCCGGAGGCGTACCCGTCCTGGCTCTGCGCGTTGACGTTGCTCGGGGAGCCGAACTGGGTGATCCCGTCGAGGCCCGTGCCGCCCGCACCGATGGGGGTGCCGAAGTTGAACGCGAGGGCCTGACCAGGGCGAGCGCCGTTGAAATTCACCGTGCCGCCGAAGGTGCTGGCTTGGGTCTGCAGGGCGCCGCTGGTGTTGAAGGTGAGGGTGCCAGTCGCGATCTCCGAGTTGCGTCCGGCGACTCCTCCCGTGACCTCCGAGCCGTTTGCAAGCACGTGGTACTCCCACGCGTTGGCCGCGGTGCGGCGGAAGTACACGTTGACGTTGTGGGCGGTGCCCTGAGAGTCGTAGATGGTCGTCGACGTGGAGAAATTCGAGGTGGCCGCAGGGTTGTTGGGGTCCCACGGAGCCGCCGGGGTCGTGGCCCCCGCATCGAGGTTGGCCCCGACGGTAATCTGCGTGGTCGACCGCGGGGGGATGCCCGTCGTGGGGACCTGGATCGAGGTCGGCGAGGCGGCGAAGGTGCCGTCGCTGTTGGCCGCATAGCCCTGAATCTCCAGGCCTTGCGGGTTCACCAGGAGCCCGTCGTTGTTCACCGTGGTCTGGCCAGCGCGGGAGTAGAAGCTTCCCGTGATGCCGTCGAGGGTTCCCTGCACGACGAAGAAGCCGTCGCCCGAGAGGGCCACGTCGGTGGGCTGTGACGTCGTGAGGAGCGCGCCCTGCGCGAAGAGCTGCTGGACGCGCGCGACGCGCACGCCGGAGCCCTGCGTCCCGAGCCCGCCGACCGCGCCGCCGAGGACGGTTTCGAAGACCGCCCGGGACTCTTTGAACCCGATGGTGTTGACGTTGGCGAGGTTGTCTCCCACCACGCCGAGGGCCCGACCCTCGGCGATGAGACCGGAGACACCTGAATTCATCGCGTTGCGAAGGCTCATGAATCCTCGTTCTTTCAGGGTGTGCGCGGGCGGGTTCCGCCGACGCTGACGAGATCGGAGATGGGGGCCTCGACGCCCGTATCGAGCGTGAGCTGGGCGTAGCCGCGATCGAAGGACACGCGAGTGACGGTGCCGGTCACGTCCTGAGACACCGCCACCTGACGGCCGTCCTCGGTCGTGCCTGTGACCGACAGCGTGTAATTCCCGCGGGGAACGGTCTGGCCGTTGGCGTCGCGACCGTCCCACTGCACCGAGAGAGCCCCGGCCGGGCGGGGGCCGAGTTCCATCGTTCGTACCACGCGGCCATTGGCGTCTCGCAGGGTCGCGGTCACGCGGGCCGCAGGAGCCGCGAGGTTGACGCTCGACGAGGTGGCGAGGGTGCCATCGAAGGCGATGCCCGAGCCCCGCACCGTCACCGTCTTCCCCATCAGCCCGACGGCTTCGTTGTTCGCCAGCCCGCCCACCTGCCGGGAGAGGACGTTGAGGTGGCTCGACTGAGCGATCGCCTGTTCGACCATCGCAAACTGCGAGAGCTGGCTGACGAACTCCGTCCCCTCCATGGGCTTGAGGGGGTCCTGGTTGGAGAGCTGCGCGACGAGGAGCTTCAGAAAGGCCTCGCGGTCGACCGACGGACGCTCCGCGGTGGCCGTCTGCGAAGCGCTCGCGCTCGCTCGGATGGCGTCGAGGGGAGAGGGCATGGGGGCAGGTCAGAGCACGAATCGGACCCGGCCCCGCGGCGTCGACCGGTCGAGGGGCGACACGGGCGACGAGGGCTCGCCGCGGGACCGATCGCCTGTCCCATCACGGTGAGCCGTAGAGGTGTCCTGGGAGGGGGTCCACGTCCCGGCCCCGTCGAAGGCGAGGCGAGACACCGTGATGTCCGCCGCCCGAATGTCCGCCGCCAGCGCCTCGGCCTGAGCGTGGAGCGCGTGGGCGGTGGAGGCCTGGGCCGCGCGAATCTCCACGTCGACGAGGTCGCGGGAGGCGTGAGCCGTGACCGCCACGTGACCGAGTCCGGGCACCGTCAGCTCGCCGCGCGCCACGTCGCGCAAGGTCCGCTGGTGAACGCTGGAGGTGACGGCATCCTGCAGGCGCGCCCGGGCCTCCGCAGCGGCCGCGGCATCAGGAGCCGAGGCGTCAGGCGTCAGGTCCCTGACGCTCGTCAACGAGTCGGCACTGCGAGGCACTGCTGGGGTTGCCCCCGCCGGGACTGCAGGCTCGGAGGAAGGGACGATCGACTCCCCCATCAGGGCTGCGGTGGCAACGAGATCCGAAGGAGAGCGCTGATCCTGATCCGGGGGTTGAATGGGGAGGTCCGAAGAGGCCTTCTGCGCGGAATCGGCCGTCGACGCGCGGGCGAGGGGCGTTCGTTCGTTCGGGTCACGCGACGGACCGTCTTCCGACGTCGCTGCGGGCGGGCTCGCGGCCTGGGCCGCCGCCGCCGCGTCAGGGTCTTGGGACGGGAGGACCGAACCCGACTCGGACGGATCACCGGCGGCGAACCGCGCAGCGCCGCTGGGATCGTGGGCGGAGCCCTCGAGCCTGTCTTCCTGCGCCGGGGAGGACGTCCGGGCGCCGAGCGGGAGGAGCCACGCGCAGAGCTCGGGGGAGAGCCCGACGGCGCGGGCCGCGGGGTTGGCGTCGTCTCCGGGCGGATCGTCGGCTGGGCCCTCGGGCTTCGCCTTGCGCTCAGGCTCCGCGTCGTCATCGGGGACGCGGAAGGCTTCGTCCTTCCCAGCGGCGCGCGCGCGGGGAGGCGGTGATGCCCGCTCCGCCACGAGCGACTTCTCCACGTGAGCAACCTTCACGAAGACCTCCTGCTTGCACGGGCCGTGACCTCGTCGGCGGCCAGACGATCCTTGCGATCCTGCTCGGCGCGTGCCGCCGCGATGATGCCGTCGCGCCACAGTTCGATGCGCCGGAGTTCACCGCGCGCGGCAACGAGCGCGTCGAGGCAGCCCTGAACGGTCTTCTGCGCTTCCGCCGCGCGGGCCGCAGCCTGATCGGCCCGCACGCGCAGCGACCGCAGCCACGCGCTCAAGGTCGCGAGGTCGACGCTGGAAGGGACGCCGTGATCCGCCGCGTCAGTCTCGCTCATCCACTGGGCCTCGGCCGCCGCAGCGACCGACGCGGCCGCGGCCGCGCGCCGCTGCGCGTCAGCGAGGGCGGCCTGAGCCTCGTCGACCCCGGACTGGCGCAGCTCCACGATCCGCGCGGCGCGACGAACCCGCTCGGCGCTCACCGCGCGGACTCCGCTATCGCCCGCAGGATCCCGAGCGCGTCCGCGCGTCCGACCCCCTCGTCGAGGCGCTGTCGCACGAGGGACTCGATGCGCGGAAGGGCCGCGCGGGCCTGATCGACGCGCGGGTCGGAGCCGGTCACATAGGCCCCGATCTGGATGAGGTCGGCCGCATCTTCGTAGGCCGCCAGGAAGCCGCGAACCTTCGCCGCGTCGGCGAGGTGCTGCGGGGTGCAGATGTCCGGAGCAAGTCGCGACACGCTGCGGAGCACGTCGATGGCGGGGAAGAGCCCCCGATCGGCCATCTTGCGGGAGAGCACGATGTGTCCGTCGAGGATGCCGCGCACCGCGTCGGCGATGGGATCGTTGAGGTCGTCGCCCTCGACCAGCACGGTATACACCGCGGTGATCGACCCCTCGCCCGCGCAAGTGCCGGCCCGCTCGAGCAGAGACGGGAGCGAGGCGAACACCGTCGGGGTGTAGCCCTTGGTGAGCGGCGGCTCGCCCGCGGCCAGGGTCGCCTCGCGGAGGGCCATCGCGTAGCGGGTCACCGAGTCCATGAGCAGCAGCACGCGCTTGCCCTGAGCGCGAAAGTGCTCGGCCAGCGCGGTGGCGTAGAGCGCGCCGCGCGCCCGCACGAGCGGCGGCTCGTCGCTGGTGGCGGCGACCACCACCGAGCGGGCGAGCCCCTCCGGGCCGAGGACGTTGCGGGTGAAATCGCCGACCTCGCGACCGCGCTCGCCGATGAGGCCCACGACGATGACGTCCGCCGAGGCATGACGGCAGAGCATGCCGAGCAGGGTGCTCTTGCCCACGCCCGTCCCGGCGAAGAGTCCGACCCGCTGACCGAGCCCGAGCGGGAGCAGGGCGTCGAGCGCACGAACCCCCGTGCCGAGCGGCTCGAGGATGGGTTGACGGGAGAGCGAAGCCGGCGGCGGCGCCCGCACCGGCACCCGCACCGTGTGCTGAATCGCAGGGCCGCCGAGGGGCTTTCCGAAGGCATCGACGACGCGGCCGAGGAGTTCGTCCCCTGCCGGCGCGAGACCGCCCGCGAGGCTCGCTCGGACGCGCATCCCAGGGGCGACGCCGGCGGTGTCACCGAGCGGGGTGGTGAGGACTCGACCATCGCGAAAACCCAAGACCTCGAGAGAGAGCGAGCGCCCGGCGAGCTGGAGCTCGAGCTGCGCGCCCACGGGAACCGAGATCCCTTCGACGCCTACGAGCACCCCCACCACCTCGCGGACTCGCCCCTCCGGCACGACGACGGGCGCCATCTGCGCCCGCTGGATGTAACGCGAGAGGCCGACGTGCGCCGACGCGCTCACGCCCCGTCTCCCGTGACGGCACCGCGCACCGCCGAGAGGCGCGCGTCGAGGCCGGCCTGAGCCGACGCCGGCCCCGCCCGCACCTCGCACGACTTCGGGGGAAGTGACGGGTCGACGACGAGCGTGTGCGGGGTCGCCAGGGAGCGCTCCCAGACCTCCGCAGCCACGTCCGCAGCCACGTCCGCGGAAACAGTCACAACGAGCCCTTCGCGAGAGAGAAGAATCGCCACGGCCTCGCGCGCCCAGGTCGCGACGAGGGCTGGATCGGTCGAGAGTTCGCGTCCCACCACGCGAGCCGCGACGGCCATCGCGAGCTCGACGAGGTCGGCCTCACTCTCCTGCAGCACCTGCGCACGCAGCGGCTCGAGAGACCGCTCGGCCTCGTCGAGGCGCGACTGCAACGCGCGGTGCTGCTGCTGCGCTGACTCGAGCTGCACACGGAGCGCACTCGCCGCTTCACGCAGCGCGGTGTTCTCGTCCTGAAGAGCGGTTTCCGCCGAGACTTCCGCCACTGCGGGCGGTTCGGAGAAGCTCTCCGCAACGTCCTCCGGAGGCATCGAAACCGGAGGCGCCACGATCCCGGCGGGCCCTCGCACGATGGACACGGCGGACTCCGGAACGAGCGCGGACTGCACCATCGGCCCCCCACTCCCGGGAGGCTTGCGCACAAGCCAGGAGGGGAGAGAGATCGCCGGGGCGGAGCTGCGGAGCGCGATCCTGGAGTTGCCGTTCGGGGTTTTCGAGCGCACGCAGGTACTTCAGTCCTTCTCGCGTCCGAGGTCAACGCGCCCCTCGGACTCGAGCCGCAGCGCCACCTCGACCACCTCGCGCCGGGCCGCGTCGACGTCCGACCGGCGAACCTTGCCGAGGAGTCCGAGATCGTCGCGAATGAGCTCCGCCGCGCGGGCCGAGAGCCCTGCGAAGAGCGCCTCCGTGACCTCCGTCGAAGCCCCCTTGAGCGCGATCACCAGGCGCTCCGAGGGCACCTCGCGCAGGATCTCGCGCATCGCGCGGGCATCGACCCGTCGGAGGTCTTCGAAGGTGAACATCGCCTGGCGCACCTGGCTGGCGAGATTCGAATCCGCGGCCTCGAACTCCTGAAGGATGTTGCTCGACGGAGCGCCGATCGCGTTGAGCATCGCGGCCGCGCGGGCCACACCGTCCACCGTCACGAGGGTGCTCGCGTCGGCGGTGGGGAGCTCGTTCACCAGAGCGTTGGCGACGTCTTCGAGCACCTTCGCGGGCAGCTCCGTCATGCGGCTGACGTGCTCGACGACGGCCACCTGACGGTTGGGCGCCATGGCCAGCAGAATGGCACCCGCGGCGGTCGGATCGAGCCGGGCGAGGATCGCGGCCACCATCTGCGGCGGCTCTTGGGCGAGGAGCCCGGCGATCGCCTCGGGCGGAGCGTGTTCGAGCCGCGCGAAGGGGCTCATCACGCCGTCCTCGAACACCTCGTTGGTGCGCTCCTCGCCGATGGCCACGGTCGAGAGTCGACGGAGGTAGGGGAGGCCGCCGCGAGGCACCGCCACCGCGCTCCGCGACCGCTCGAGAAACTCCTTCCAGGTCTCTTCCATCGCGCCCGCAGGCACCTCGCGCATGGTCGAGGCCACCGCCCGCAGCTTGCGAAGTTCGGCCTCCCCCAGCTCGGTCACGATGGGGCGAGCGACCTCTTCATCGAGGGACAGCAGAAACAAGACGGCCTTCTCGGCTCCAGTCGGCATCGAACGATGCGTGGAGCAACGGACGTACCACTTGCCGGAGTGTCAGTTCTTGCGTTCTGCGCCTTCGGTGCCGAGCCAGTAGCGCAGGACGAGAGCAGCAGTCGCCGGGTCGGCGGCGGCGCGCGCGTGGGCCGCCGATCGGAGGCTCTCGCGCTCGGCCTCGCTGCTGACCCCGGAGGCCGAAGAGCCTTCGGGCAGCCCCTCGGGCGTCGAACCGGGGAGGGCCCCCGGAGGCATGTCCGAGAGCACGCGGGGGGACTTCTGTGCAAGCGCTCGACGGCGACGCAGCGCCACCGCGGCGACCATCACCAGAACCAAGGCCACGCCGACGACGCCAGCGGTGTGCTTCCACGTCCAGCGGGGACGGGCCGGCGCTGCGCGGGGCCTCTGGCGAGCCGCCGCCGCCGCCGCCACGTTGGCATCGATGGTCTCGTGAAACGGAATGGACTCCACGGTCACGACATCACCGCGGGTGGTATTCGCGCCGATCGCGCCACGGACGAGGGTCACGAGGCGATCGAGCTCGACGCGCTCGCGGGGGATGACCGTCGCGCGGCCGCCCTCGTTACGCACGACGCCGTCGATGATCACGGCGACGGTGATGCGCTTCACCGAACCCTGGGTGGCGACGCGGCGCTCGCTGACGTGATCGACCTCGTAGTTGCGCGTGTGGTGCTCACGCAGCACCGGCCCGCCAGCGTCTGCCGGCGTCGGGGGCGGGTTTCCCCCGAGGTTGCTCTCCGCACCCGGAACCCCCGCGACCGAGATGGTGCCGGTCTGACTGACCATCTCGACGGTCTGGTCCTCGCTCCGCAGCGCGGTCGTCGCGCGGTCGTAGTGGTCCTCGGTGTGCTCGACGCGCGCGAGGTCGAGGTCGACCGACACCCGCACGTCCGCGTGCCCATCGCCCACCACTCGCTCGAGCATCGCGCGCACGCGATCCTCTAGGGTGGTCTCCATCGCGCGGTGCTGCGCCCGACGGTCGTCGTCGAGGCCCGCGGTGGCGTCGTCGCCATCCGTGCGCGAGCGATGGAGCATCTCCCCGCTGGTGGTCACCAGGGTCACGCGATCGGCCGAGAGCGACGGGACGGACGACGCGACCAGGTGGACGATCCCCGCCACCTCAGCCCCTCCCAGGCGGTTGCCCGGTCGCAGCCGGACGACCACCGAAGCACTCGCCGGATCGCTGCGCGAGACGAAAACGCTCCGCTCCGGCATCACCAGGTGCACCCGCGCAGACTGCACGGCGCTGAGGCTGCTGATCGAGCGCGCGAGCTCGCCCTCCATCGAGCGGCGGTAAAGCACGCGCTGTTCGAACTCCGTCGCCCCGAGACGCATGCGATCGAAGCTTTCGAAACCGACCCCGCCGCCCCGCGGGAGTCCCGCGCTCGCTAGCTCGAGGCGGAGCTCGTGGACCCGAGCCTCAGGGACATCGATCGCCGCGCCCTCCTCGCGCAGACGATAGGGAACCTTCAGCTCCCGGAGCTTCGCCACCAGGGCGGCGGCATCGTCGCGCTCGAGTTGCGAGAACAAGACCCCCCAGTTCTCGTTGTTGGCGCGCCAGGTGAGCCAGCCCGCGAGCACCAGGGCCGCGATCCCGGTGGTCGCGAGAAGGATGCGCGCCGGCCGGGAGATGCCGCTGAGCCGGTCGGTCACCCCGGCGAAAACGCGCGAGACCGCGGGCGGGAGCAGCGAAGGCGGAGTCGATTGGGCTGCGTCAGACACCGGTGCGCCAGATCTCGTGGAACGCGTCGAGGAGCTTGCCGCGGATGGAGTTGATCAACCGCACGCCGATCTCGGCCTCCTTCGCGGCGATCATGGTCCCGTGGATGTCATCGGAAGCGCCCGCGGCGAGCGCCTCGGCACGCCCCAAGGCGTCGAGCTGCGACGTGTTCACCCGCTCGATGGCGCTGCGGAGCGTCGACTCGAAGTCCACGTCGGCGTTGGCCGGAGCCTCTCGCTCCGCGAGCTGAAGCTCGTTGGCGGCGACCTGCGAAGTGAGATCGGTGCGGATGGGCATCATGGCGTCACTGTCCGATCCTGAGGGCCGAGCGGGCCATCGCCTTGATCGACTCGATGCTCGTCACGCCGGCCTCGTAGGCCCGCGAGGCCGTCATGAGATTGACCATCTCGGTCACCACGTTGACGTTCGGGTACTGCACGTACCCCTGGGGGTTCGCGTCCGGGTGCCCGGGCTCGTACAGGAGCTGGCCCGGCGTCGGGTCCGCCCGCACGGTCGCGAGGCGAACCCCCTGAACCTGCTGCAACACCGGGTCGAAGGCGCCTGGAGCCACCGGGTCGGAGACGAACACCGGGTCGAGGCGACGGTACGGCAGGCCGTTGGCCCCGCGCGTCGTATGGACGTTGGCGAGGTTGCTGGAGATGATGTTCATGCGGCCGCGCTGGGCCGTCAGGCCCGAGCCCGCGACCTCGAGGGCGCTGAACACCCCGGCGCTGGTGATGGGCTGGGTCACCCGACCCTCCCGTCGTTGGCGGCCCACTCGAGGCCGTTCAGCTGCTGCGAGACCAGCGAGGCGAGGGTGTCGTAACGCAACTGGTTGGTCGCGATCTTCACCGCCTCACGATCCACGCTGACCGCGTTGCCGTCCATGCCCGCAGGGGTCGTCTGATCGATGACCACCTCGAAGCGAGACCCCGACGCTCCCGGCATCGGGAGGTGCCCCGGGTCGGTCCCTGCCATCGCCGTGTCGAGCGCGGCCTCGAAACCGCTCCGCTGCGCGAGGTCGAGAGGACGAAAGCCCGGCGTGTCGATGTGCGAGAGGTTCGCAGTCAACAGATTGTGGCGCTGGATGTGGTAGTCGAGCGCCTGATGGAGATGGCTAACGCCGTCGAGGAGATTCATGGAGATTTGGACCGCTTGCGTCCACAATCCGTGCCGAACCCAAACACCGCCCGTGGCCTGGGCATTGCACCGGACGCGCCGCGTCCCGCGCAGGGACCTTCATGCTGAAATTGACCCGGCTCAACAACCACGTCATCGCGATCAATCCTGACCACATCTGCTGGGTCGAAGAGACCCCGGATACCACCCTCTCGCTGGTCAACGGGGAGAAGCTCCTCGTGCGTGAGTCGCTCGACGATCTCATCAAAGCCATCGTCGAATTCCGTCGGCTGGTGCGGATGGTGGAGCCCGACGGCGCTCCGCTCGGACCGGTGGAGGGCGATCCCCCGCGCATCGGGCTCTACTCCACCCGACGACTCAGCGACAACGCCCGACGGGTCTCGCTCCCGTCTCCGCGCCACGGCGAGGATCGCTGATGCAGCCTGGTCCGCTGATCGGAATGCTCGTCGCGCTCGTCGCCATCCTCGGCGGCAACGCGCTCGAGGGAGGCCATCTGGGCTCGGTGGTGGGCGGTCCCGCGGCGCTGATCGTGCTCGGCGGCACCATCGGCGCGGTCATCGTCCAGTACCCCTTCGACACGCTCAAAGCATCGATCCGAGCGGCGGCCCAGACCTTCAAGAAACCAGCGCACGAGCCCAGCGCGCTGATCGAGGAGATCGTCGGCTACGCCAACCAGGCGCGCCGCGACGGCATCCTCGCGCTGGAGAAGGTCGCCGCCGGCGCGTCTGACCCCTTCCTCGCGAAGGCCCTGATGATGGCCATCGACGGCGCCGACTCCAACGCGCTCCGCGACACGATGGAGATCTCCATCCTCATGCGCGAGGAGCACGGCGAAGACGCCGCCAAGGTGTTCGAAGCTGCCGGCGGGTTCTGTCCGACGATCGGCATCATCGGCGCGGTGCTCGGGCTCATCCACGTGATGAGCAACCTCGCGGACATCAACGCCGTCGGCCACGGGATCGCGGCGGCCTTCGTCGCGACGATCTACGGCGTCGGAGCCGCCAACATCCTCTTTCTCCCGATCGCCGGCCGCATCAAGCTCCAGGTTCGCGAGGAGGTGAACCTCCTGCAACTCTCGCTGATGGGAGTCCTCGCGATCCAGGAGGGCATGAACCCCAAGCTCGTCCGCGAGCGCCTCCAGGCCTTCATCCCGCACGGGCACGGCCAGAGCGAAGCCGCCCCGAAGGCCTGAAAGGCGCATCATGCGCAAGAAGAAGCACCCGGAGCACGTCAACCACGAGCGTTGGCTCATCAGCTACGCCGACTTCATCACCCTGCTCTTCGCCTTCTTCGTGGTGATGTTCGCCTCCTCGCAGGTCGACTCCAGCAAGGTGGCGCGATTCACCGAGAGCTTCTCCAGAGCCGTCGGAGTCGGGGTGTTGCCCCACGACGGGCAGACCATCCTCCCTGGCCCTCAGTCCCCCTCGAGCCCCCTTGAGATCGACGGCAGCAACGAGCCGCCGCCGGACACCGCGCTCGATGAGCTGCATGCGTCGCTGATAAGCCAGGCAGGCCGCAACCCCGAGATCGCCAAGGTGCAGATGCTTCGACGGCGCCACGAACTCGTCCTGCGTCTGCCGGAAGACATCGTTTTCGCGAGCGGTGACGACTCGGTGAAGGAGGGCGCGGTCCGCACGATCCGCGCCCTCGCCGCGACGCTCCGCACCCGCCGGCTCGACGTGCGCGTCGAGGGACACACCGACAACCGTCCCATCCACACGACCCGCTTCCGCTCCAACTGGGACCTCTCCACCGCCCGCGCCACCAACGTGCTCGATCACCTGATCAACACGGGCGGCATGGATCCCGTTCGCCTCTCCGCGGCAGGCTACAGCGAGTATCACCCGATCGCGCGCAACGACACCGACGGCAACCGGCAGCTCAATCGTCGCGTCGACCTCGTGGTCACCGTCCCCCCCGAGGAAGCCGGAAGGGCAGACGCCGGCGACGCCGGCGACGCCGGCAATCCCTTCGAGGGACTCGTCGGTGTCGGCGAAACGACCGACGACGCCTCCGTCGACAGCGCCAGCCCCTCCGTCACCGCTGACGACGCCCAGACCATCGCCGTCTCCGACGCCTCCTCGGCCAGCCCGGAGCCTTCGCCCCCCAGCGCCTCGCCCGACGCCGCGCCCCCGGAACCGCAAGCCCCAACCCACCATTCGTCAGCCCACTGACAACCCGTCAAGGCCATGACGGGCCCCCCTCCCCGGCGGCCGTCCCCACCCCTGCGACGGTCGGGCCCGTGCGTGGCACCGCTCTCGCAGGGCGCTTTCACATGTTCCGATCCCTCCACATCGCGGCAACGGGCATGGTCGCGCAAGAGACCACGCTCGACACGATCGCCAACAACCTCGCGAACTCCAACACCGTCGGCTACAAGCGGCAGGAAGCGCAGTTCGAAGACCTGCTCTACCAGAACATCCGCCCGGCAGGGCCGGGGCCGGCAGCCGGCGGCGGAGCGCCCGCTGGTGTCCAACTCGGCGCGGGGTCTCGAGTCGTGGCCACGTCGCGGTTCTTCTCCCAGGGGTCGATCCAGCAGACGGGCAACCCTCTGGACGTGGCAATCGAGGGCAACGGATTCCTCGCCGTCAACCGACCCAACGGGGAGATCTCCTACACGCGGGCCGGCAACCTCCGGCTCGACGCGCAGGGCCGCATGGTCACCACCGACGGGCTCCCGATCGAGCCGCTGATCACCATCCCTCCCGAGGCGACCAACATCAACATCGCCGCGGACGGCACCATCAGCCTCACGCAGCCCGGGCAGACCAACGCCGTCGTGGTCGGCCAGCTCAACCTCGTGACCTTCCCCAACCCCGACGGGCTCCAGGCCATCGGGCACAACCTCTTCAACGCCACCGGCGCGAGCGGTCAGCCCCTGATCGGAATCCCCGGGCTCGACGGCCGCGGCACCTTCATGCAGGGCGCGCTGGAGAACTCCAACGTCGAGGTCGTGCAGGAAATGATCGGGCTCATCCGCGCGCAGCGCTCGTACGAGCTCAACTCCAAGGTGATCTCGGCCGCCGACGACATGCTCCGCAACGCCACGCAGATGCGGTGACCGGGGATGCCCCTGCGCTTCGCCGTCCTCACCAGCCTCCTCGCGCTCGCCGGCGCGGCGGACGCATCCCCGATGCGCGTCACGGTCGAAGGGACACGGGTCCAGATCGGAGACCTGCTCCGCGACGCGACGCCCGAGGCCGCGGGGATCGATCTCGGCCCGGCCCCCGCCGTCGGCGGCACTCGGCTGATCGCGCGTGACGAGATCGTCGAGGCCCTTCGAGCGCACCAGTCGACCGCGACCGCCCGACTCCCCGAATCCGTCCGCGTAACCCGCGCGGCGCGGACGCTCCACCCCGACGAGCTCGATCGCATGGTCCGCGCAGCGCTCCCCCGCGAGAGACTCCCGCGCGGGGCCACCCTCCGGGACGTCCGTCCGCCCCAGTCCGTCACCGTCCCCGCGGGCTGGACGGCCGTGAGCGTCGAGCTCGCCCGCCCACCACGCCGCGCCGGGCCCTTCTCTGCCACCGCCTACCTCGACCTCCGCCGGGGCGACGAGCTCATCGCGCGGGTGCCGGTCCGCGTCGACCTCACCCTCTCGGCCGAAGCCGCCACGCCCGACCTCGCCCGCGGAGCCACCGTGACTCTGGTCGTGCGCCACGGACTGGTGGAAGTCCGAGCCAGCGGCAGCGCCACCGCCGACGCCGACGTCGGCGAGACGCTCCCCGTGATGCTCCGACCTTCCGGCCGGATCATCCGCGCACGGCTCATCGAGCCGGCCGTCGCCGTCGCCCTGGAGGAGCCGTGAAGGTCCACGTCCTCGCCACGCTCCTGGTGTGCGCCGCGTCCTGCACGCGCCCGACCCTCTCGACGCACGAGACCCGGCAGCGCAACTACACCTCCGGGGCCTACGCGCAGCGCGATCCCAACTCGCAACCGAGCAACGGCTCGATCTTCTCGGACTCCATCGCGGGCTACCTCGAGGACACCCGCGCGGTGCGGGTCGGCGACCTCGTGGTGGTGCGCATCGACGAGCGCGCCGACGCGCGCGGCGGGGCGATCACCGACCTGCGCCGCGAGTCCAACACGAACATCAACGTCTCCAGCATGCTCGGGCTCATCCCGGCGATCCGCACGGCCATCCCCGAGCTCGATCCGACGCGCCTCCTGGAGGTGGTCAGCCGTTCGAACTTCCTCGCCAACGGCAACACCGTCCGCAACGGCGAGCTCTCCGGAAGCATCGCGGTGCGGGTCACTCGCGAGATGCCCAACGGCGACCTCTACGTCGAGGGCACGAAGCTCGTCCGAATCAACGCCGAGCAGTATCACCTCTACGTCTCGGGCCTCGTGCGACGCGCCGACATCGCCCAGGACAACTCCGTCCCCTCGTCGCGCATCGCCGACGCCCAGGTGGAGTTCAGCGGCGAGGGAGAGGTCGCTGACAGCAACCGCCGGGGCTGGCTCCTGCGCTTCCTCGACGTCATCAACCCCTTCTGAAAGAAGCTCGTGCGCGCGCTCCACGCCCTCTTCACCGCCCTCCTCGCGCTGGCCCTCGCAGCCCGGCCCACGGCTGCCAGCGCCGAGCACCTGCGCGACCTCGCGGAGGTCTCCGGCGCCCGCACCAATCAGCTCATCGGGTACGGTCTGGTCACCGGCCTCGGCGGGACGGGTGACGACGCCTCGGTGCCCTTCACCGCCCAGTCGATCCAGGCGATGCTGCGCCGCCTTGGGATTCAGGTTGATCCCGGGTTGCTGCTGCAACTGCGTCTCCGCAACGTCGCGGCGGTGATGGTCACGGCGACGCTCCCGGCCTTCGCGCGCCAGGGCAACCGCATCGACGTCACGGTGTCGTCCATCGGCAACGCCCGCTCCCTCCGCGGCGGCGTGCTGCTCCAGACGGTCCTCCGCGGCGGCGACCAGCGCGCCTACGCCGTGGCCCAGGGCTCCCTCACCGTCGGCGGCTTCAACGCCCAGGGCAACAGCGGCTCGAGCGTGACCGCTGGGACCACCACCGCTGGCCGCATCGCCGAAGGCGGGCTCATCGAGCGCGAGGTCACCTCCACGCTGGTCACCAACGGCGCCCTCCGACTCGATCTGCGGACGCCTGGTTTCACCGTCGCATCACGCGTCGTCACGGCGATCAACCAGCGCTTCGGCGAGCGCACGGCCTCCGCCGTCGACGGCGGATCGATCAGCGTCCGCGTGCCCGAGAACGGCGATCTCGTCGAATTCATCGCGACCCTCGAAGACCTCGACGTCAACCCCCTCCGACGCGCCCGCGTGGTCATCAACGAGCGCACCGGAACCATCGTCGCCGGGGGAGACGTCCGACTCGCCCCGGTGGCCGTCGTGCACGGCGGATTGACTATCGTGATCCGCGAAACCCCCGCGGCCGCACAGCCCGGCGCGCTCACTCCGGGCGTCACCGCGGTGCTGCCGCGCACCGACATCACGGCGACCGACACTCCGCGCAACGTCGCCTACCTCGCCGCCGCACCGACGCTTGCCGACGTGGCTGCGGCCCTCGGCCGACTCGGCCTCTCCCCCCGCGAGCTCGCCAGCGTCCTCGAAGCCCTCCGCGGCGCCGGCGCGCTCGAAGCAGAGCTGGTGATCCAATGACCCGCGACCTCGTCCGATCGCCCTCGACCCCGCTCCGGAAGGACCTCCCGCGATGATCCCTCGCCTCGCTCCCCTCGGCGCCTCAGCTCCCCTCCCCTCCCCCTCTGACAGCGCCTCCAACGGGGTCCCTCGGGATGTGCAACAGATGGCCAGGGAGTTCGAGTCCATGCTCCTGCGCCAACTCCTCAACGCGACGACGATGGGCCAGGAGCATGGGGGTTACGGCGACATGGCCGTCTCCTCGCTGGCGGACGGAATCAGCCGAACCGGTGGCATCGGTCTCGCACAGCAGATCGAGCGTGCCCTGTCACGACAACTTCCACCCTCCACCCATGCCCCCTCACTTTCTGATTCAAGCTCTGACAGCGGTGGTCGTTCCTCGGAGTAGAGGCGGCTTCCGCCCCTCGGAGGTTTATCATGCGCATCACCGACGGGTACACGAGAGCAGGGATTCAAGGGCTCCAGGGGACCCGATCCGCTCGCCCGGGCAAGACCAACACCAACGCCGAGCCGACGACAGGCGACGAAGGCGATCGAATCCAGCTTTCCGCCCAGAGCGTCGAGCTGTCCCGCCAGGTCGACGGCGACATCGACACCGCCCGCGTAGCGCGTTTGAAGGACGCCATCCAGAGCGGCACCTTTCAGATCGACGCCTACGCCATCGCCGAGAAGATTCTCCAAGGGAGTTAAACCATGGCGCCTGAGCACGCCCTCGATCGATTCGAACAACTACTCGACGAGGAGCGCCGCGCTCTCCGCCGCCTCGACGGCGCCCGCATCGATCAGTTCGCCGACGAGAAGGCCGAGCTGATCGAGGCTCTGCAGCAGAGCCTCCGTGAGCGTCCCGATCTCACGCCTCGCTTCCGCGACCTCGCCGCGGGCCTCCGCCGCAACGCCGTGCTTCTGGCCCATGCGCGGGACTGTCTTCGTGACGTGCTCACGACCTTTCAAGACCTCCCCGGCTCCCGGCCGGTCTCTCCTCCGCCGTCACGCCTCTCGCTCCGCGGGTAATCATGAGCCTTTTCTCACTTCTCAACATCGCCCGTGACGGCATCCAGGTTCACTCGACCGGGGTCTCCGTCACGGGTCAGAACATCACCAACGTCAACACGCCGGGGTACGTCCAGCGCGGCGCCGTGCTCGTGACACGTCCCAACGACCAGGGCGGCGTCTCCGTCACCACGGTCGCGCGATCCTTCGATCGACGCACCCACGCTCGGTCCGTCGAAGAGCACGGTCGCCGCGGTGCCGCCGATGCCCGCTCCAACGCGCTCGCCTCGGTCGAAGCCATCCTCGCTCCCAGTTCGACCACCATCGCCGATCGCACCAACGCCTTCTTTCGATCGCTCGATACGCTCACCGCTTCCCCCGGCGATCCCTCCGCACGTCAGGCGGTGCTCCAACAGGCGAGCAACCTCGCGCAGCAGATCTCCAACACGGCCAACGACCTGCAGACCCAGCGTGGCGATCTCTTCAACCGCGCCCGGGGGGTCGCCACCGAGGTCAACGAGCGCCTCGTCCGCATCGCCTCGCTCAACGGAGCGATCGCCGATGCGACCAACCGCGGTGACCCCGGAAACGATCTCCGCGACCAGCGTGACCAGCTCGTGCAGGAAGTCGGCGACCGCGTCGGCGCACGCGCCGTTGAAGACGAGTTCGGCCGGGTCACCCTCTTTGCCGCAGGCGGCGTGCTCGTCGATGCCGACCGCGCAGCCTCTCTGGGCGTCGACCTCGACCCCGGAGGCAGCCTGCGCGTTCAGGTCCAGCGCCCCGGCGCCGCTGCGATCGACGTGACCTCTGCCGTGACTCAGGGCTCCCTGGGCGGGATTCGCGAGGCGCGCGACGCGGACATCCCGCGGGTCAGCGCCGCCCTCGACAGCTTCGCCTTCGACTTCGCAACGGCAGTCAACACCGTGCACTCCAGCGGCTTCGGTCTCGACGGAACCTCCGGCCGCGCGCTCTTCGCCACCACCGCCACCGCCACGGGAGCCGCCCGGTCCCTCGCCGTCGATCCGGCCCTCGTGGGCCGGCCTGAACGCCTCGCGGCCGCCGCCCGCATCACAGACTTGCCCGGCGACAACTCCGTCGCCCTCCAGCTCGCAGGCCTCGCAGGCCGTCCCCTCGGCGGCGTCGCTCCCCCAGCCGAGCGCTTCGGCGCCATCGCCGCCGACCTCGGGAGCCGCGTCGCCGCCGCCGAGGCCGAGAGCACGCTGCGGGCAGACACCGTCACCCAGGCCGACAACCTCCACGCGTCCGCCTCGGGCGTTTCGCTCGACGAGGAGATGGTCAACCTCTCACGCTTCCAGCGAGCCTTCGACGCCTCCACCCGCGTGTTGCGGGTGGCGGACGAACTCCTCGACACCCTGATCAAGTCATTCTGATGCGCATCACCGACAGCATGACCTTCAACGTCGTCCTTCAAGGACAAACCCGCGCCAACCGGCGTCTCCTCGACGCCAGTCGGAGCGCGTCGACCGGCGAACGCGTCAGCGCCCCCTCCGACGACCCCGTCGCCTGGGCCACCGCGGTCAATCAAGAGTCCCGTATCAGCCGCCTGGAGTCCCGCAGCTCCACGGTCATCCGGGCCGCCGACGATCTCGCCGGCGCCGAGTCCCTGCTCGATCAGGCCGGCTCCTACGTCCAGCAGGCTCGTGAGATCGCCCTCGCCGCTGCCAACGGCGCAATCGACCCCAACACCCGCGCCAGCCTGAGCCGCCAGATCAACGACATCCGCACGGGCCTCCTCGGCATCGCCAACTCTCGCGGGGTCAACGGTTTCCTCTTCGCAGGCACCCGCAACGACACCGCCCCCTTCACCGCGACCGGAGCCTTCACCGGCAACGACACCGCCCTCTCGGTCGAGATCGCCGACGGCGTCTCGATCCGCGCCAACGCCAGCGGCGCTCGAGCCTTCACCGCGGCCGGCGGCCGCGACATCTTCGCCGACCTCCAGTCCCTCGCCACCGCGTTGACCGCCAACAACCTGACGGACATCCGCAGCGCCATCACCAACCTCGACGCGGGCCACCAGCAGATCGTCAGCACCCGCATCGACGCGGGCATCGGCGTCGAGCGGCTCCGCTCGGCCAGCGAGGTCGCCGACACCGCGCGTACCAACGCCGCCACCGCCCGCGCCGCCGCCGTCGAAGCTGACTACCCCACCGTCCTGTCCGAGCTCACCAACGCCCGCGGCGCCTACGAGCGCAACATCGCCGTCACCCGCGAGATCCTCCAGGTCTCGACCATCAACCGCTTCTGAAAGCTCAAACGTCCGAGCGCTCAAACGTCCGAGCGCTCAAACGTCCGAGCGCTCAAACGTCCGAGCGCTGCTTGCTTCTCGCCCCGAAAGGGCAGGAGATGTACAGGCATTCCCTGTGCGTACGTCACCGCTTCCTCCCGAAGCGATGGCGCTCCTCCTCACCCACCGGAACTGACCGATGCCCCTCCTGCTGCACAGCCTCAAGGAGTTCGACGAGATCATCTTCGCGCTGCTCGCGCGCGTCAAACCCCGCTCGGTGCTGGAGATCGGCTCCGAGACCGGAGCCTTCAGCGACCGTCTGATGCGCTTCTGCACGGAGTCCGGCGGCGAGCTGATCACGGTCGAGCCAAAGCCCTCGCCCCACCTCATCGACCTCGCGGTCGAGAGCGAAACCTTCCACCTCTACCAGGGGATGAGCCTCTCGTACCTCGTCGACCCGGGGTGTCGCTCGGAGTTCGTCATCATCGACGGAGACCACAACCACTTCACGGTCTACAACGAGCTCTCCCTCATCGAGCAGGCATGGCGAGCAGCCAACATCGCAGGCGTGGCCCTGCTGCACGACGTCGGCTGGCCCTGCGGTCGACGGGATTCCTACTACGGCCCAGACGGGCTTCCCCCTGAGGTCGTCCACCCGCACAGCTACGCCCACGGGGTGACGCTCGACAACCCCTCGCTCATCCGCGGAGGCTTCCGCGGCGAAGGCCACTTCGCCTGGGCCGCCCACGAGGGCGGCCCGCGCAACGGCGTGCGAACCGCCGTGGAAGACTTCCTCGCTGAGCACCCGGAGTACAGCGTCCACACCGTCGACGCCGTCTTCGGCCTGGGCGCTGTCGCCCGCAAGGGAAGCGCCGCCGAGCAGGCCGTCCGCGAGGTCTTCGCCCCCTACGACAACGACCTCGTCCGCCGCCTCGAGCGCAACCGCCTCGAGCTCTACCTCAAGGTCCTCGAACTCCAGGACACGATCTCTCCGCCCGCGGAGTCGCAGACGTGAAACCCGGATCGAGCGCTTCACGGCCCAGCGGCCCAACGCAAGCACGTGTCCGCGCCGACGAACTGGCAGCAGCCTTCGCCAAACTGGCCTCCGGCCTCCGGGTGCTCTCGCTAGACTGCTTCGACACGATTCTCTGGCGCCAGACCGCGACGCCCATCGATGTCTTCTACGACCTTCAGGAGTCCGAGCCCTTCCGTCGTCTGGGCTACAACGCAAAGCTCCGGGTCACCTCCGAAGCCGCCGCGCGGGAGATGAAGTTCCTCCGCACGAGCCGCTCGGAAGTGACACTCCCGGAGATCTATCGCGCGGCCTTCCCGGCCTTGACCGACGCAGAGGTAAGCGAACTCGCCGCCGCGGAAATCGAAGCAGAAATCCGTACCTGCCACCCCTTCCCTCCGGTCGTCGAGCTCATCCGGGCGGCCCGTCAACGTGGACTCAAGGTCGTAATCGTCAGCGACACCTACCTCGACGAATCTCAACTTCGTCACCTCCTCGCCGCCACGCTTCCAGACGACGCCTACCGGGCCATCGATCGGGTGTTCTGCTCCTCGGTGCACGGACACTCCAAGGTCCAGGGGCTGCACCGTCACCTGCTCGAGCGAATGAAACTTCGGCCGCATGCCGTGCTGCATGTCGGTGACAACGAGGCCGCAGATTTCGACGCCGCGGGACGGCACGGCATCCACGCCTTCCACCTCGTTCACCACGCACTCTGGCTCGGGGAAAACCTCCGTCTCCAAAGCACGGCAACGAGCCTCCTCGTCCCCTCGGTGCGTCAGAGCCAGTCGCTCCCGCAGCCCTTCCGCGCGATGCTGGCCATGCATCTCCGGGAAGCCACGCCCTCCCCGGTCGACGTCCTCGGGTACGCCGGTGCGGGGCCGCTGCTCTACGCCTTCGGCCGCTTCATCCTCGATGAGATCTCGACCCTCCGCGCTGCCGGTCACCGGGTCAAGCCGGTGTTTCTGATGCGCGACGGACACCTTCCCCAGCGGGTCACCGAGGCCATCGCGGACGCACCCGTCGGTCAGGCCATCTCGGTCAGCCGCTTCGCCGCCTACGCTGCTTCCTTTCGCACCGAGGCCGACGTCGAGAAATACCTCGCGAAGTCCGCCGGCAGCGGGCGATTCGAAGTGATGGGGCATCAACTTCTGCTCACCAAGGAAGAGGCCTCCGCCATCGACCAGCGGGCGCAGCAGGCCAAAAACCCCACGGAAGAGTTCGTCCGCCTGGTGCGACGGCCAGAGACGCTTCGAACGATACTCGAACGTTCCCGCGCGTACCGCGGGCGCTTCTTCCGCTACCTTGAGTCGGTCTGCGGCCTCGAGCAGGGCGACACCCTGCTCTTCATCGACCTCGGCTATGAGGGAACCGCGCAACGCCAACTGGAGGGAGTCTTCCGCGACGAGCGCGGCGTCACCATCCGCGGCTGCTACCTCCTCGCCGCCCGCATCCCCGGTTGGGAGCAGACCCGCCGCGGGCTCTTCGACCCCTCCTGGTGCGACGACCGCGCCCTCGGGTCGCTGGTAGGCTATATCTCGCTCATCGAAGACCTCTGCACCTCCGACGACGGCAGCGTCATCGGGTACGGTGAAGACGGCACACCGGAGAAGGGACCTCGCCTCATCGCCGCCGCCCAGTACGAGCGCGTCAAGCCGGTGCAGGCTCGCTGCGTCGACTTCGCCCGCGACGCCACCGCCTTCTTCGCCACCGTAGGTCGGCAGCCCTCACCCGAGTCCCTCCGCCTCGGCGCGCTCGGCGCGCTCGGCCGGCTGCTGTTCTTTCCCAACGAGCACGAGGTCGCCTACCTCGACAACTTCCAGCTCGACCTCAACCTCGCCACCCAAGACACCTACGCCCTCTTCAACTGCGAAGAGGGTCTCAACGGCCTGCGTCGCCGCGGACTGTTCTTCATGAAGCAAGGCCGCAGCTCGCTCCGCATGAACTACCCCATCGAACTGCGCGCCGCTAGCATCGAGCTGTCGCTCGCCCTTCTCAGTCAACTGCGCTACGGACTGGAGTTCGCCGCTTCGGACATGACCCTCCGCCGTGAGCCCATCAAGGTGCTCTGCGCCCGGGGTGCAGATAGTTCTCTCCATGTCACCAACGCCCAGGCGACCCACGACGGGTTCTTCTCCCTCATCGTCCCCGTCGGCACGCGCGACATTCACGTCGGATTGATGTTCGGTCAGAGCTACACGTGGGTGCAGGTCGAGAGCATTCATTTCATCCGGCAAGACGCGCTCTTCAGCAACCGTGAGTCAGAGTGCTCCGACGATGACGCCACCATACACCTCGAGGGCATGACCGCCCGCGGCCCCGGACTCTTCGAGTGCACCTCGGAAGCCGGCTTCCTCCTGGTCGTCCCCACCCCCCGACCCCGTGACGCACACCCCTACGTCTGCCGCGTCGTCTTCCGCCCCCTCAGCGTCCGCCCCTCCTGACCGGCCCCCGACAGACAGCCTCGGCCCCCGTCCCTTCGACACCCGGCCGCTGGAGCCCTCCCAGAGCCCCTGCAGAGCCCTCCCGGGCCTCCCAGAGCCCTCCCGGGCCTCCCAGAGCCCTCCCGGGCCCTCCCGGGGCTCCCAAGGGCCGCCGCGGCCGTGTTCTTTTTTTCCCTACCTGGGGGACCGTCGGGAGCAGCCCCCCCAGGGGATGCTCCCAGGTCCCCAGAAGGAATTCCTTCTAGGGAATTCCTTCTAGGAGGACTTTTCGAAACCGAATTTCGCAGTGATTTCAAGGGGTATCAAATACCGTGCCCCACAGGCTATGCCGGTTTCTGTCCGGTTTTGCTGCAGGCTATGTCGCTTTTTGTCCGGTTTTGCTGCAGGCTATGTCGCTTTTTGTCCGGTTGGCCCCTGCCACGGGCTATGCCGGTTTCTGTCCGGTGGGGCACCGGGCGGCGAGGCGGCCGTTCCCTCGGCTCCTCCCACAGGCTGTGCCGGTTTCTGTCCGGTTGCTTCTCGGCAACAGCGCCGGCCGCCGAGATTCGTTGCGTATTTCCGAAGGCTCGTCCGGATATCCACCACGGGCCATGCCGGTTTCTGTCCGGTTACTGATTTTGCCCGTTCATCGTCCCGGTTCCGGGGAGCGCGGAGGGTTTCTGAAAGCGACGGAGGGCCTCGCGCACCGGGGTGGTGAGCGGCCGGTCGGAGAGCCCTTCCGCGCGGCGGATGGTTCGTTCGGAGAGCTCGAGCTGCTGGGCCAGCTCGGCCTGGGTGAGCTCGAGCGAGCGTCGCCATTCCGCGAGGTCTGTGCCGGTCAACAGGGTGGTGTGTGAAAGCTCTTCCTTGGGCAGCAGGTGATGCACCAGCCGGTCGCGCACCCAGAGCGGCGGCGCGATGCGACATCGCCCGCTCAGCGTGTTGCGCTCTCCCGGCTCCCACTCGACGCTGCCCACGCCGCCGATGTCCTGCAGCACCTGGAGGTTGCGCTCCAGGGTCACCCAGCTGCGTCCGGGGTTGCGCTCCGATCGTTGAATCCCGGCGGTCTCGAGGAGCTTCTCTCCTGTCAATACCAACGGTCCGTGGCCGTCGTCGGTCTGGTCCCAACGCCAGCGGATCGGGAGGATGAGCCCGAGCGCGAGGGCGTAGGGGTACATCCGCTCATCGATGTGCGCCAGCTCTGCAGGGGCTGGAGCCCAGAGCGTCCCGAGTTCGCCCGATCCCTTTCGTACGCCTTCGTACAAGATCGGGTGGATGACCAGCTCAAGTCCCTCGAGCGCCCATTCCGAACCTCGTAAAGCCTCGCCCCGTTGCGTGACCGCGAGGATCGGACCGCGGAGTCGCAGCGAACCGTCTTGATTGTATACAGCGATCTCCAGTCGGGTCAGGGCCTCGACCTCGTTGGCGATCTTGTTGCGAATCCGCGGCTCACGTCGGGCGCGGGCGGAGAGACCGAGCGCGTCGAGGTGATCGTTGAGCGTCCAGCGGATCGCGCCGGTGCGGCCGGCTCGGGTGAGGAGCCGCTGCAGGGCCGCCCAGTGGCGGAGCCCGTGCCACGATCGCCAGTGGCGGATGGCCTCGATGAGCCGCATCGGAATCTCTTGCACGTCGAGCCGCAGCGCCACGTTGCCGCTCGCGTCGGGCGTGATGATCTCCGCGAAGCCCTCGCGCGGCGTCACCCGCATCGAGCCGCCCTTCGGCAGGTCGCGCCAGCGGGCCAGGATCGTGTGGTGGGTGCGACCCGCGTCGAGGGCGATGAAGGGCCGCCGGAGGTCTTGATGGAGGGCTGCCCAGGCCCCGTGGACGAGGGTCAGGAAGGACACGTCCTGCAGCGCGTGGACGCGCATCACCGCGTGGAGCAGGGAGAGCGCGTTCGAACGCTCTTCGGGGACGAGCAGCTGCTGTTCGAAGGCCTCCACCAGCAGCTCTTCCGCGCGCTGCCAGTCGAGCCCGCGGGCCATGCTGAACTGCCGCTGCATCGTCGTCGCGGTCTTCTCGTCCGTGATCACCCGCGCCCACCGCTCGACCTCGTCGAGCCCCCCGTCGGTCGGCGCGGTGAGCGCGAGGGCGATCGACGCTTCGGGGCGGCTCTCGCCTCGAAACAAGTCGTCGAGCTCCTCGAGCGGACGGCGCGCCGCCGAGAGCGAGGCGCGGGCGAAGACTTCGGCCATACCCACCATCACCCGGGCGAGGCGCGTCTCCGCGCCGACCCGCGGACGTGGCTCGGCCGGCGGGGAAACGCTCAACAGACGCTCCCGCACCGGAGTCACCAGGCCGTCGCCCACCAGCAACCGCAGACGCTCGTCGAGCACACCCGGCGCGACGCGGAGGATGGGGACGGGGGCGAACATCGTCGGCGAGGATATCCCCGCCCCGCGCATCCGCGCGAAAACCGACCGAACGCCTCAGCCCTCCAGGTCGTCGAGTCGCCGCCGCACCGCCTCGCTCACGAAGGCGCTCAGCTCATGGCTCTCCTGAGCGCAGTGGACGGCGAGTCGGCGAGCGAGCTCGTCGGGCAGGTACAGCGTCATGCGCCGCAGCGTCCGCCCGTCGCTCCGTGCCACCACACCCCGGGGCAGCGGACGTGCCTTCGGTTCCTCAGGCACTGGCGGCAGATGGGGATGTTTGGGCGTTTGGTCGTTTGGTCGTTTGGTCGTTTGGTCGCTCGTCTCGCCGTCGCCTGGTGCTCCGGGTTTACGGACGAAGGCCTCGGCCCGGTCGAGGTCAACGGCCGCGGGGGGCTTTCGCAGGCTTACGGACGGGGGCTTCTTGGGCATGGCGCTTCCTCTCGGCGGTGAGCAGCTCGTCGACCAGCGCGCGGATCTCCGTGGCCGCGGCGTCCTTCGGCGCGTACGTCGTCGGGCCCTGGCCTGCCCCGACCGCCTCGGCGAAGGCCACCCGGTAGCCGAGCTCGGTGGCGAGCACCGGGATCCCCGACTGCGCCAGCACATCCCGGGCGCCTTTGCTGATCGCGGTGTGCATCTGCTTGCGGGTGATGAGGATGAACGCGCCGAGCGCGGGGCGGAGCGTGCGGGCCTCGGCGATGAGCTCGACCGAGCTGGCCAGCGCCCAGGCGTCCGCCGCCGAGGGGCCGCACGGGAGCACCACCGCGTCGGCCACCATCAGCGCCGACCGCTGGATTTCACCATGCCGCGGCGGACAGTCGATGACGACGTGGTCGTACCCGCCCGCGACCCGCGGCAGCTGCTCCGGTCGGTGCATCGTCGCTCCCATCGCCACGATGGTCGGGAGCGGGTGACCCAGCTCCGAGGCCACGTCGCCCCAGGTGCGGGCCGTACCCTGCGGGTCGGCATCGACCAGAAGCACCTTGAGCTTGCGTGCCACCAGCTCGGCGGCGATCGAGACCGCCACCGTGCTCTTGCCCACCCCGCCCTTCTGACCGGCCAGCGCGAAGATCACCCGGCGACGTCTAGACGATTGGACGTCTGACCGTCCAGACGTTTTGTCGCCGGAAACAAACGCTTGGACGTTTGGACGTTTGGAGTTGAGAATGTATATTCTCGCAAGTGATGCAGGCCGATGAAGGGGAGAGGCTCTCGGTGGAGTGGTCGGGGCTCGTGCCTTCGGTGAGCGTGCCGCCCGATCGCAACCCGGCGCGGGTCTACCTCGCCCGGCTGGCTCCGGGCTCGCGGCGGGCGATGGGGCAGGCGCTTCGGGTGGTGGTCGGGCTGGTGCCGGGCGGGGCGCTCGAGCGCTTCTCCTGGCATCTGCTGCGGTATGCTCACACTCAGGCGATCCGCGCGCGGATCGCCGAGCATTACGCCCCGCCGAGCGCCAACAAGATCCTGTGCGCGCTGCGCGGGGTGCTGCGGGAGTGCGTGCGGCTGGAGTTGATGAGCGCCGAGGAGAGCCTCCGCGCCTCCGATCTCCCAGCGCTTCGCGGCACGCGCCTCCCGCGTGGTCGGGCGCTGTCGACGGGCGAGCTCCGGGCCCTCTTCCGCGCGTGCGATCCCACCACCCCCCGAGGCGCGCGGGACGCTGCACTGCTGGCGCTGCTGTACGGCGCCGGGCTGCGACGCGCCGAGGTCGTCCAGATCGCCGCCTCCGATCTCGACACCGTCGGCGGCGCGGTGCGGGTGACAGGCAAGGGCAACCGCGAGCGGTCCGTCCCCTTTGCCCCAGGCGTGGGCGAGCGCGTCGCCCGCTGGATTCAACTCCGCGGCGAAGCGCCAGGCCCTCTCCTCCTGCCGGTTCGAAAGGGCGGATCCATCCCGGGTGAAGGCCGTGGGCTCAGCGGTCAGGCGGTGCTGACGATCCTGCGGCGTCTCGCGCACCGGAGCGGTGTCCCACCCTTCTCTCCGCACGACGCGCGGCGGTCGTTCATCTCCGACCTGCTCGATGCCGGGGCTGACATCGCGACCGTCCAGCAACTCGCGGGACACGCGCAGGTCACCACCACCGCCCGCTATGACCGACGCGGAGAGAACACCCGCCGCCGGGCCGTCGGTCTGTTGCACCTGCCGGGCTGAGGAGCGTCTGGACGTCCGAACGCTCGAAGGTCTGAACGTCCAAGCGTCTGAGGGCTACAGCCCCTTGCGCTTGATCATCTCGACGAGGGTCGTGCGGTTGAGCCCGAGCAGCTGCGCCGCGCGGTTCTTGTTGCCGCTGGCGCGGTCGAGGGCCTGCCGGATCAGGTTGTTCTCGTAGCTTTCCACTGCGGAGCGGAGGTCGATGCCTGACTCCGGCAGCGGACGGCTGCTCTTGGCGACCCGTCGGCTGGACTCCCTGACCTTCGCGGGCAGGTCTTCGAACTGGATCATCGGCCCCTCGCTGAGGAGCACGGCATGCTCGATCGCGTTCTCCAGCGCGCGGATGTTGCCGGGCCAGTCATGCGCCTTGATCGCGCCGAGGGCGTCATCGGAGAGGCCCACGAGATCGTCGCGGCCGATGCGCTCGGCGTAGGTCTGCAGGAAGGCCCGCGCGAGCACCTCGATGTCTCCGATGCGCTCTCGCAGCGGGGGCAGGTGCACGTGCACGACGTTGAGCCGGTAGTACAGGTCTTCGCGGAATCTCCCCGCCGCGACCTCCTGCTCGAGGTTGCGGTTGGTCGCGGCGACCACGCGGATGTCACAGCGCACGGTGCGGCTCTCGCCGACCGGGGAGTACTCCTTCTGCTGGAGCAGCCGGAGGATCTTCACTTGCATCGCGAGTGAGAGTTCGCCGACCTCGTCGAGGAAGAGCGTGCCGCCCTCCGCCCGCGCGACCCACCCCGCCCGTGCCGCGTGCGCTCCGGTGAAGGCGCCTTTGGCGTGTCCGAAGAGCTCGCTCTCCATGAGGCTCTCCGCGATCGCGCCGCAGTTTACGGACACCAGCGGCTTCTGACTCCGCGGGGACGCGTCGTGCAGCGCGGCGACCGCAAGCTCCTTGCCCGTGCCGCTCTCCCCTGTCACCAGTACGGTGCAGCTCGAGCGAGCGACGCGATCGATCATCTGGATAACGTCGCGGATGCTCGCGTGAACGCCCACGATCTTGCCCCGGCTGGTCGTGCGGAGCGTCGCGCGCTCGGGGCTGAGAACTTCGGCTTCGACGGGCCGAGCGAAAAGCCGTGCCGGGTCCGTCATCGGATCGATCCTCTGCAGGTGCGGTTGTTCAGGCGACGCGTCATGTCCCTATTGTTCAACCTGCACGAAACTTGACGCTACGTCTAGATCACGATGCAACTGTCAGGATAATTTGCCTTCGACAAAGGAATCCGATAGACCGCGCGCGGAAATTATGTTCGGGCGCTATGTTTTCTTCCCGGCTGGATCTTTGGCCTCGGCGGGGAGCCGGGCGATCGCTTCTTTCCATGCTTCGCGGAGCGGGCCAAGGACGCGCAAGACCTCGTCGAGCGGGGTGACGTCCTGGTTGATGTTGGCTGTCACGATCCGTGACATGCAGAAGAGATAGAGCCCGTGGAGGTTGTCGCAGAGCTCTGGGGCGTGGGTCGGGTCGAGGGTGGAGTCGAGCAGGTCGAGGATCGCGTGCGACCGGCTGATCCGCTCGCCGGCGCGGGCGCGGTCATGCGTTGTGATGGCGGTGCGCGCTTCGCCGAGGAAGCGGAAGAGGCCGTCGTAGAGCATCACCAGGATCTGCCCTGGCGAGCTCGTCGTCATCTGTACGGTGCCGTAACGGGCGAGGAGGGTGGCTGCGGTCATGTCGTCCTCAGAGCACCACGCCGGATCTGCTCACCAGACTGCGGATGGAACCAGCCATGGAGTTGTACCGGCCGGCCTGAGTTTCCATCGCGGCGAATTGTGCGCGGAGGGATTCGCTGTACGTGTCGATGCGGCGTTGCATGTTGCTGATCTCCGTCCCGATCCGGCGAGACCGGGCGCTGAGCGATTCGGAGCGAGTCCGCAGGGGAGCGCCGACGTTCGTCGTCAGTTCAGCCACCGTGGTGTTGAAGGTGCTCATGACGCCGGTTGCGCCGCTGGTTGTGTCGGTGACGAAGAGCCTTGCGACGGAGACCGGGTCGGCGGTGAGGGCGGCGTTGAAGGCGGTCTCGTTCAGCCGCAGGGTGCCATCGTTCTGGAGGTTGATGCCGACGCTACCAAGCGTGGTGTAGCGACCGGTCGTGCCAGGGACGGGACTCGTCAAGATGCGCGAGAGGCGTTCGGTTGCACCGCGCACCGTGCGGTCGCTGGCGAGCACGGGGTTGGTCGCGCGCTGCGTCCCGAAGCCGGTCATCGTGTGGGCGGTGTTGACGACGTCGTTGAAGGCCGAGATGAAGCCCTGCACCCGGGTCTTGAGCGCGTTGGTGTCGCTGGACACCGTGATGGTCGTGGGGGTCGTCGTGGTTCGCAGCAGGGTCAGGGTCACGCCCGGCGCGGCGTCGCTCACCCGGTTGGTGCTGCGGGTCATCGCCACGTTGTCCACGGTGAACATCGCGTTTTGCGCGTTCTGGTAGGTGTTGAGCGTGTCGCTCAGCCCGAGGGTGCTTTGGATGGCCGGGTCTTCGGTGAAGGAGATGGCGTTGGTCGCCCCGCTGTCGAGACCTCGCACCTGCATCCGGTAGGTTGTGCCGTCGTAGATCACCCCCGCGCTGACGCGCGCGCCGGAGGAGGAGATGCTGGCGGCGATGTTGGCCAGCGTATCGCCCGAACTCACGGCGACCGTCACCGGGTCGGCGCTGCCGACGGTGAGGGTGATGGAGCCCGAGAGCCCGAGGGCGGTGGTGCTGGAGGCGAAGGTGTTGCTTTGCGTCCGCTGCTCCCGCGCGAGCTGGGTGACTCGAACATCGTAGGTGCCGAGGCTCGCGCCTCCGACCGTGGCGGCGGTGACCGAGGTCGCGTCCGACGAGGTCGCCGCCGTCGCGTTGAACTCTGCGGTCGTGTCGAGGTTGCGGGCGGCGGTGGCGAGCGAGGCCAGCCTCGTGGAGAAGGCGGTGATCGAGTTGGAGGCCTGATCGATGCTCCGTTGCCGGGTCTGCAGGGCCGTGATGGGCCGTTGCTGAACGGCGACCAGACTTGTCACGAGCGCGTTGGTGTCGAGGCCAGAACCGAGACCCGGGATCGTGATCGTCATGGTCACTCCATGGTGAGAACAGCCGCGCCCCGCATGCTCGGCTCAGAGGAGACGAGACGTGCGGGGCGAGGGGAAGCTGTCGTATCAGCGAAGCAGGGAGAGTGCCAGCTGCGGGGCCTGGTTGGCCTGGCCGAGCACCGCCGCACCGGCCTGGAGCAGCACCTGGTTACGAGACAGGGACGCGGTCTCCTCGGCCACGTTCACGTCGCGGATGCGGCTGAGCGAGGCCGAGAGGTTCGTGCTCTGCGACTGGAGGTTGTTGATCGTCGTGGTCATGCGGTTGATCGCCGAACCCCAGCCCTCGCGCAGGGTGCTCAGATTGGTGATTGCGGTATCGATCGTGCCGAGCGCCGTGCGCGAGTTGTCCACGGTGTTGACCGCCGCTCCGGAGAGCCCGAGGCGGGTGGTGTCGCCGCCGCCGAAGTTGATGTCGAGGCGGTCGGCGGTCGGGACGTTGTTGATGCCGACCTGGAAGGTGACGCTCGCGGTCGTGCCCTGGAGGAGGTTGCGGCCGTTGAAGGTGGCGACGGCGGCGATCCGGTCGATCTCCGAGAACTGCGCCTGGAACTCGACGTTCAGGTTGGCAGAGTCGGTCGCGCTCACGGTGCCGTTCGCGCCCTGCACGGCCAGCTCGCGGAGGCGGGTGAGGATCCCGTGGATCTGCTCGCCCGCGCCGTCGGCGGTCGACGCCATCGAGATGCCGTCGTTCGCGTTGCGCTCGGCCACCGCGAGGGAGCGGATCTGCGCGTTGATGCTCTTGCTGATGCCGAGGCCCGCGGCGTCGTCCGCGGCGCTGTTGATCCGGTAGCCGCTCGAGAGCCGCTCGAAGTTCTTTCCGAGGGACTGCTGCGTCCGGAACAGGTTGTTCTGTGCGACCAGCGAGGCGACATTGGTTTGAATGAACAGGCCCATCGTGATCCTCCGATATGGCTTCGGAATCGCTTACTCAAGCGGGCGCCACCATGGCGTCCGTCGCTCGTTCGCGCGTTCCGTCATTCGGTGGAACGACCACCCTCGGTCGGGCTTGAACAAAAAAATCAAGTTCGCCCGGCGAGGCCCGGGGGGCGACGCCCCGCGTCAGCCCTCTTCCTGATCGGGTGCTGCAATCCGGGCAGCGCCGCGGGCCGAACTCGTGGACACGGCGTCGAGCAGGAGCGCGAGCTCCCGGGTGTTGGTGAAGGTGCTACCCGCCTCGGGTGCGCTGGTGCCGGCGGCGCTGGCACCGGGAGTCTCGAGCTCGGGTCGCTCAGGCAGCCCGAGGAGTTGCCGCAGGTCGTTGGCGTAGTGCCCTTCCGGCCCGGTGAAGTATCCCCGCTGCTTGAGCGCGTGGGCGTAGCCGTCGACGTCCCCTTGCTCGGCCGCGGCGAGGGCCGAGCCATAGCGCCGGTGCAGGAGCGAGAGGAAGTCCGCGGCTCCCTCGTCGAGCGAGTGGTATGCGCGAAAGTGGGCTTGAGTGCGATATCGGACACCATTCTCCCACTCGTGGGTGTTGGCGGTGGTGGTCAGGCCGCTCGGGCTGGTGCCTTTGATCCCACCGAAGTTGAAGTTGTACATCCGCCGTCCGCTGGCGGTTTCCAGACTGGCCTGAGCGGTTGCGATGTCGATCAGGCCGGGGCTGGCGGGGCGCCCCGTGAGCTGCTCTTCGGCTCGGGCGATCGCGGCCCGCATCTCGGCTCGACTCGCCTGAGTGCGCTCCAGCGGGACTTCCTGTCGGGTCTCGGTGCGGGTGGTCGCGGGGAGGGATTCAATCGCGGGGACGCGCATGGAGGCAGAGTCTCCGCAATGCCCGTGCCCGCGATGACTCAGGCGGGAACGGTCGTCACGACCTTGCGATCGGCTTCGCGGAAGGCGTCGATCACGCGCTGGAAGGCTTCGAAGGTGCGGGTTGCGGTGACGAGCTCGGTCATCGCGCTGACCGCGGTGGCGTTGGATTCCTCGACCGATCCCAGGGTGAGGGTGGCCTGGGTCGGTGTGGCCACGGCGCGGCCGCGAGCCAGCAGCGTAGCGCCTTCCGGCAGGAGCTGGCCGGGGCGGTCGAACTGGACCAGGCGCAGACGACCGACCGAGGTGTCTCCTCGCCGGAGTTCGCCGTCGGCGGTCAGCGTCACGTTGCCGACGCCGGCGGGGATGAGCAGCGGGTTGCCGGCCTCGTCGGCGACGCGGTCGCCCTGAGCCGTGAGCACGCTCCCGTCGGCGGAGATGTTGAGGGAGACCGCGCGGGTGTACCGCTCGCCCCGCGGCGTCGCGACGCTCAGGTAGACTCCCTCAGGGAGCGCGGCGTCGAGCGGGCGACCCGTGGGGCGGATGGCGCCGACGCTGGTGTCGACGGCGGTCGCGGCCACCGTCACGATCGAGCCGCCGCGCGGCGTGCCGGGCCCGGCCGGTCCGCCGGCGCGGGAGAGGACTTCTTGAAAGACCGGTCGCACCCGCTGGTAGCCGTTGGTGGAGGCGTTCGCGAGGTTGTTCGCTGCCGTCTCCAGCAGCGTCGACTGCGCGATGGCGCCGCTCAAAGCTGAATAGATCCCGTCGCTCATGTCATTCCCTTCCGATCGCGGCCCGGAGGCGGTGGATGGCCTCCGTGTGCAGCCGCGAGACCATGGACTCGCCCACCCCGAGCACCGCGCCCACCTCTCGCAGCGTGCAGCCTTCTTGATAGTACAGCGCGAGCACCAGCTGAAATCGCTCGGGCAGGTCTTCGATCGCGGCCACCATCGCGGAGAGAAGTTCGCGTCGGGCGATCTCCTCGTCGGCCGACGGCGCCTGGGATTCGATCTCGTCCTGGTCGAAGTCCATGAGCTCGAGGCGGGCCATCCCGGCCTCAGCGATGCGCACGAGCAGGGCCTGGTAGTTCTCCTCGTCGAGCCCCAGCGATTCGGCGATCTCCCCTTCGGAAGGAGGACGGCCGTGCGACTGTGTCAGTTTCTTGATGGCCCGCGTCAGGTGACGTGACGCATGACGGACGCTGCGCACCGAGGAGTCGAGGCTGCGGAGATAGTCCAGCATCGCGCCGCGGATCCGGTAGGACGCGTAGGCTTCGAACTCCTCGGGGCTCATTTTCGTGTGTGCCCGCTGCGTCGCCTCCATCAGCCCGAGCCAGCCGCAACTCACGAGGTCGGCCACCTGCACGTGCCGCGGCGCGCGCCGCGCCGCGCGCATCGCGATACGTCGCACCATGGGAAGGAAACGCTCGTACTCGGCTCGGCTCAGCGTCCGACGGGCCTCCCCCTCGACCTGATGCGATTCCGGGTTGATCACGCGCTGGCTCCCGGCGACCGCGGCACCAGATGATCGAGAATCGCTCCGGCAGTGGCAGGAGCGACGTGCTCCGGGACGCGCTGCCCGGCGCAGAGCACCGACACCGGGAGACCAGATGCCGCTGGGCCGTGCACCAGACCCGAGGGGGCGCTCGTCTCGTCGAGCTTGGTGATCACCAGCGCGGTGGGGCCCACTCCCGCGTAGGTGTGCGCCATCGTCTGCGCGTCCTGGGCGCGGAGCGCGGCCGGCAAGCACAAGAGCACGTGCCGCGTGAGATTCCGGCTGGTGGCGATTCGGGCGAAGTCCTCGGCCGCCAGGAGCATCTCGACTCCGCCGGACTTCGGCGGGCTCCCGGCGGTGTCGATCAGCACCACGTCGGTGTCGGCCGCTTCGATGCTGCGGGCGAGCTCTTCCGCGGTGTTCGCGGTGTCGAAATCCGCGTCCATGAGCGAGGCGTAGCGGCGGAGTTGCTCGATCGCGCCGACGCGGAAGCCATCGCAGGAGATGAGCGTGACCGAGCGACGGTCCATGCGGGCGCGGGCGGCGAGCTTGGCGATCGTGGTGGTCTTGCCGACGCCCGTCGGGCCGACCATTGCGATGAGCGATCGGCCCTGATCGGCCAGCGGCCAGGGAGCGACGGAGATGACTTCGGCGAGAGCCTCACGCAGTCGATCGGGAAGGGTGCCCTCGTTCTCACGTCGCAGGAGACGCGCGAGGGTGGAGGCTGCCGGGCCTTCGATTCCGCGTGCGCGCAAGAGCGCGACCGCGCGGTCGCCGGTCGCGGGCTCGAGCGCCACTTCCTCAAGCGCGGTGCGGAGCGCCGCCAGCTCGGCCATCACCACGGGCGGCACCCGCTCGGTTTGGGCGATGACGGTCTTGATCGCGCGGAGCTCGGTGCGGAGCTCGTTGCGAATCGACCCCATCGACGGCCCCGGAGGGGCCGCGGGAGCTGCGGGAACCGCCGGAGCGGTGGATTCGGCGGCGGGGTCGCCCGGGGCGTACGCGCCGAGCGCGAAGAGCGGCGGCGTGCGCTTCGGGGCCGGTGCGCTCGCGGCTGGCGTCGCCTCAGGGAGGGTCGCGACCACTTCCACCTCGGTGGTGCCGAGCAGGCCCGCAAGGCCCGGCTGCCGGACCTCCCGCGTGGTCAAGAGCACCGCGCCCCCGCCCAGAGCCTCGACCGCGGCGCGGCGCGCCTCGGTCAACGTCCGGCCGCGAAACACCTGGCGCGTTGTCATGATGAGAGACCTCCGGCGGGCATCATTGCAGGGGTCGGGCCGAGGCGTTCGATCACCCGCAGCGTCGCTGTCGGTTCGATCTCGCGGAATGACGCTACCGCGAGTTGAGGCACTTTCCACTCAAAGATCGCCCGGACGTAGCGTCGGAGGTCAGGCGGCGTCACCAGCAGCGGGGTCGCGTTCTGCGCGTGGAAGGCTCCCATCGCCCGCTCGGCCGATTGGACCACCGACCGCAGGAGGGCGGGATCGAGAGCACCGCCGGTGCCGGCGGCGATCTCGCGGAGGGAGCGACGGAGGGTCTCCTCCAGCCGCGGGTCGAGGGTCATGGCCGCGACGGATCCGTCGGGGGTCTTGAAGCGCGCGGTGATGTGCGGGGCGAGGCGCTCGCGGAGGAGTTCGGTGAGCTGCTCCGGATCCTTCGTTTGCGCCGCGAGTTCGGCCAGCGATTCGAGGATCGTGCGCATGTCACGGATCGAGATGGACTCGCGGGCGAGGTTGCGGAGGATGCGGACGAGCTCGCCGAGGTTGACCACGCCCGGCACCACGTCGTCGACCAGCTTGGGCGCCGAGCGGGCGAGCACGTCGAGGAGGTGTTGCACCTCCTGGCGGCCAAGCAGCCGGTGGGCGTTGCTCCGGAGGAGCTCGCCGAGATGGGTCGCGAGGATCGTCGCGTGGTCGACCACGGTGTATCCCAGCGCCTCGGCGAGCTCCTTGTCCCGCGGGGTGATCCACCAGGCGGGCATGCCGAAGGTGGGGTCGGTGGTCCGTTCGCCGTCGATCACGGGTGCCATCCCGCTCGGATCGACCGCGAGGAGTCGACCGCCACGGCATTGGCCGAGCCCGATCTCGTTGCCGAGGATGAGCACGCGGTAGCCGCCGGGCGGGAGCGCGAGGTTGTCGCACACGTGGATGGGCGGGATGACCAGGCCCACGTCCCGCGCGAGCTGCTGACGGAGGGAGGCGACGCGGTCGAGCAAGGTGCCGCCGCGGGTTGCGTCGACCACCCCGACGAGCTCGTAGCCGATTTCCAGCGAGAGCATGTCCATCGCCAGGGCGGCGTCGACCTCCTCGGCGGAGGTGGGCTTCCGGTCGCCGCCCGCGCGTGCGCCGGCGGCGTTGGCGGCGTTGGCGTCGCTGGCGGACTTCCTGTCGAGGTTGCGGGCGATGAAGAAGAGCGAGGTCGCCAGGGCAAGGCAGGGGAAGGCCGGCATCCCCGGGATCAAGGCCAGGAGCGTCAGGATTCCGGCGGTCATAATGACGGGCTGTCGACGCCCGAGGAGCTGGCCGCCGAAGGCCCGACCGATGGGCTCGCGGGTGGCGCTCCGCGTGACGACGATGCCTGCCGCCGCCGAGATGAGGAGGGCAGGGATCTGCGAGGAGAGCGCGTCTCCTACGCTCAGCACGGAGAAGGTCTCGCCCGCGCGCGCGATGTCCATGCCCGCGCTCACCCCGAGGATGAGGCCGCCGATGAGGTTGATCGCGGTGATGAGCAGCCCGGCAATGGCGTCGCCGTGGACGAACTTGCTCGCGCCGTCCATCGCGCCGTAGAAGTCGGCCTCGCGCTCGAGATCTTTGCGCCGCTTGCGAGCGGTTTCGGCGTCGAGGGATCCGGAGGAGAGCTCGGCGTCGATGGCCATCTGTTTGCCGGGCATCGCGTCGAGGGTGAAGCGCGCGGCCACCTCGGCGACCCGGCCCGCACCCTTGGTGATCACCACGAAATTGATCACCGCGAGGATCAGGAAGACCACGAGGCCGACAAGGACGTTGCCCTCGACGACGAAGCGTCCGAAGGCCTCCACGACGTGTCCGGCGGCGCTCGGGCCCTCGGTGCCGTGGAGGAGGATCCGCCGCGTGGTGGCGACGTTGAGGCTCAGGCGCAGCAGCGTTGCGATGAGCACGAAGGCCGGGAAGGCGCTGAATTCCAGCGCTTCCTCGATGAAGAGGGCGGTGAGGAAAATCCCGATGGCGAGGGCCATCGAGAAGGCCAGCAGCACGTCGAGGAGCATGGCCGGAATCGGCATCACCATCATCAGGACGATGCCGATGACGCCGAGGGGGACGACGACGTCCCAGTTGCTCTTCGATTCCGAGGCGACGACGCCGCTGCTCACGCCCTCGCGTTACGCACGCGCCGTGCCGCGGGGCGCACACGGTAGACCCAGGCCAGGACTCGCGCGACCGCGGCGAAATGCTTGCCCGGGACGGTGCGGCCGATGGCGACCTCGGCGTCGAGGGCGCGGGCGAGGGGGCGGTTCTCGAGGATGGGGATGCCGTTGCGTCGGGCTTCGGCGCGGATCTGGAGGGCGAAGTCGTCGTGCCCCTTCGCGATGACCACGGGGGCCGGGTCGGTGGCGGAGTAGCGCAGGGCGACGGCGATGTGCGTGGGGTTGGTCACCACCACGTCGGCCTTCTTCACGTTGGCCAGAGAGCGCTTGCGCAGCATCGCGCGGGCGCGGGAGCGCATCTGCCCCTTGGTCTTCGGGTCGCCCTCCTGAGCCTTGCTCTCCTCGGTGATCTCGCGCCGAGTCATTTTCATTTCCTGCTCGAGCGTCCACCAGTTCCAGGCGTAGTCGATGGCGGCGATGGCGGCGATGGCGCCGAGGGCGTGGAAGGTGACGCGGGCGAAGGACTCGACGCACCGGCCGATGGCGGCGTCGAGTGGGACGCGGGAGAGAACCCCGAGGGCCGGGAGGTCGCGCTCGAGGGCCCGCCAGGTGACGTAGCCCACGAGCGCGACGCGGAGCATCCCGAGGAGGGTCTCGGACGCGCCGTGCTTGAGGGAGAAGAGCTGGCGCAGACCGTTGAGCGGGTTGAGCCGTTCGGGCTTGAATCCGAGGAGTTCGGGGCGGAGGTCGAGGCCGGACTGGGCGAGCCCGACGGCGGTGGCGGCGAGCGCGGCGGCGAGCGCGGCGGGTGCAGCCATCGCGACGAAGGCGCCGGCGGCGGTAGAGATCGCGGCTTCGCCGCCGACGCGGTTGAGGGCGCCAAGATCGCCGTGGGTGCCGGCGAAGAGGACGCGGGTCGCGTGGGCGAGCACCTGCCGCGATCCGAGGAGCACCAGGGTGACGGCCGCGGTGGCGGCGAGTCCGCCGAGGTCCTTCGCGCGGGCGAAGCGGCCCTCCTTGCGAAATTGCTCGCGACGATGGGGCGTCGGGGCAAAATTCTTGTCGCTGTCGTCCGCTTCGCTCATCGGGACTGCGGGGTGAGCGCGAGGAGCACACGTGCGAGTCGCGGGCCAAGGCCGCCGAGATGCTCGCCGAGGCCGATGGTGATGTCACCGAGCGAGGCCAGCAGGACCATGATGCTGGCGGCGATCAGCACGGCGAGCCCTACGCTGAAGAGCTGGAGCGACGGCGCGGCGCGGGAGATGAGCGCGAGGGCGGTCTGGGTGGCGAGGGAGATGACCACGACGGGCATGGCGAGGCGGAGGCCGACGGCGAGGGACTCCGCGGCGAGGTCGACAAACACCGGGGCCGCCGCGTCCAGAGACACCGAGCTGCCCACCGGCAGCAATCGAAACGACTCGAGGACGGAGGCGATGGCGACGCGGTGAGCGCCGATCGACAGCGCGACGAGCATCGCGAAGAGGGTGAGCGCCTGGCTGAGGGCCGTCTCCTGGGTGTTGAACGTGGGGTTGAAGGTCGAAGGCGCGCCCAGCCCGGAGACCTGGGAGACCGACTGCGAGAGCATTTCCGCGGCGACAAAGACGAAGCGGAAAGCCACCCCGATGGTGAGTCCGATGGCCAGTTCGGAGGCTGCTCCGGTGGCGAGCCGGGCGTCGAGCGAGAGGGGCTCGGCGGGTACAGGCACGAAGAGTCCGGCGACAGCGGCGAGTGCCAGAGCGAATCCCACGCGCTGCGTGGCTCCGGCGTTCTGGCCGGGGAAGGGTGAGGCCGTGGCGAAACCAGCGGTGCGCGAGAAAGCGAGTGCGACGGTGAACGCGCGGGGGAGGAATTCGCGCGCGAGATCCATCAGTGGACCACGTGTTCGACCGCGAGCAAACAGGTGCGGGTGTATTGCACCGCGTAGCCGAGGAGAGCTGGGCCCACGACGGCGAGGGTCGCGAGCACCGCGAGCACCTTTACGACGAAGCTCACGCTGACTTCGTTGACCTGAGCCACCGTCTGGGCGAGACCCACCAGCAGGCCGGCGACGAGGGAGACGCCGAGGAGCGGAGCGCCCATGCGGACACCGGCGGTGAGCATGCCCATGAGCAGGGAGAGGGCCCCTTCGGTGGTCACGCGAAGCTCCGCAGGATGGATCCGACGAGCATGTGCCATCCGTCGGCCAGCACGAACAGCAGGAGCTTGAGCGGCAGGCTGAGGCTGGACGGGGGCACCATCATCATGCCCATGGACATGAGCAGCGACGAGACGACGAGGTCGATGACGAGGAAGGGGAGAAGCACCATCACGCCCATCTGGAAGGCGGTGGTGAGTTCGCTCACGACGAAGGCGGGCGCGGCGATGCGCAGGGGAACTTCCTCTTCCGTGTGCGGGAGAGGCAGCCGAGCGGCTTCATAGAAGAGGGCGAGGTCGCGCTCGCGCGTCTGTCGGAGCATGAAGCTGCGCAGGGGGACGGTCGCGCGCTCGTAGGCCTGCTCCGCGGTGATCCGATTGGCGTTGTAGGGCGTCCAGGCGTCACGGGCGATGGCCGTGGTGACCGGCGCCATGGTGAAGGCCGTGAGGAAGAGCGAGAGCCCGACGAGCACCTGGGTCGGGGGAGACTGCTGGGTGCCGATTCCCTGACGGACGAAGCCGAGCACGATGATGACGCGGGTGAACGACGTCATCGTCAGCACGATCGCCGGAAGCAGCGACAGGAGCGTGAGGAGCGCGAGGATCTTGAGTTGCGGAGACAGCCCCGTGTCGCTGAGGGGATTCATGCGAGGTTGCCGAGTTCGAGCAAGCCGCGGGCCTGTTCTTCGACCTCGTGGCGCGCGGGGCTCTGGCGGCGGTGCGATGCGACGCGGTGCGGGCGTTCTGCCGTGCGGGCAGCGCTCGGTTCGGCTTCGGGGGCGGGGACCGACTGGCGGGCGGCGTCGATCATCGCGACGAAGCGGGAGCGGACTTCCTCGTTGGCGCTGTCATTCGCGGGCTCTTCGGTCTCCGTCGCGAGGCCCGTCGCGTGGTCGAGGACGGCGATGTGCTGGATGGAAGAGGGCGTCACGCCGAGCAGGAGCCGCTGTCCGCCGACGTCGACCACCAGGAGATCGCTGCGAACGCCCACCGGAGACCGGACCAGGATCTTGAGCTCCGGACCGACGTTCGGTGTCGGTGCCTGCTGACGACGGAGCCAGTAGCCCAGCCCGATCGCTGCTCCGACGAAGAGCGCGAGGAAGAGGCCGCCGGTTCCGGTGTGGCGCTCCGCGGGGATGAGGTTGATGGGGTGGCTCGATCGCAGCGGGAGCGGCGTGCCTCGCGCGGGAGCGGCGTGAGCGGGTTCGGCCACCGCAGGAGCGGGAGGATTCGCGGTCTGCTCGGCCACCGCGGCCGCAGGCGCGGGCGGAGCGACCACCGCGGGCGGCGTGACCGACTGCGCCGTAATCGCAGGGGCGGGAGGAGCCACGACCGCCGCGGGCGGCGTCGGAGGCTGCTCGGCGATTGTCGGAGTTACGATTGCTGTGGGGGCTGCAACGGCCGCAGGGGCTTGGTCGCTGCTGTGGTGCTGCGAGGACTGGTCGCTGCTGTGGTGTCGCGAGGACTGGTCGCTGCTGTGGTGTCGCGAGGACTGGTCGCTGCTGTGGTGTCGCGAGGACTGGTCGCTGCTGTG
>Ga0169931_10001282_pt1 | contig 41580 bp, 39 predicted proteins | sample Kivu_15m_20L_FD_129675 | JGI IMG/M metagenome (GOLD analysis project Ga0169931, IMG submission 129675) | Freshwater microbial communities from Lake Kivu, Western Province, Rwanda to study Microbial Dark Matter (Phase II) - Kivu_15m_20L... | ecosystem: Environmental > Aquatic > Freshwater > Lake... | reverse complement strand
TATTGCCTGCACGACGATCAGGAACAGCGCGCCCTCAGCGAGATGCACCGGGTGCTGCGGCCGGGCGGTCTTGCCCTGTTCAATGTGGCCGCACTCGACGTGCTCCGGGGCTCCCACTCGGCCCTGAGCGGCGAAGTCCGGCGCTACACACGCGCCACACTCAAGGCGCACGTCGAGGCGGGCGGATTCCGGGTCACGCGCCTCACGTTCACCAACTGCCTGACCTTTCCGGTCACACTTGCCGCGCGACTCTCCGATCGCCTGCTCGGCAAAGCCAACATCGGCTCCACCGCCGACCTCCAGGTGCCGATGGCGCCGATCAACGCCGCACTCGATTTGACCCTGCGCCTCGAGTCTCGCCTCATCCGTCACATCAACATGCCGATTGGCTCGTCGTTGTTCTGTCTGGCGCGGAAGTAAGGTTGGGTACGTAGGGCGCGCTGCACTGGAGCGCGCCGTGTTGGTTGAGTGAGGTTGGGTCAGGGCGTCTTTGTGATGCGCAGATCAAAGACGCGCAACCCGAGTTGGCGCCGGTCGGCGCTGTCGCCGCGATCGGCAGGCACGTAGGTGTCGGAGACTTCGAGCGTGATGTCCCCGCGAGCAGCCGCGAGTGCGGCGGCCGGCACCACGAAGGACTCCGTGAAGTCGTCGCGAATGTGACGCCGCGCCACTTCGGTGTCGCCGACGCGCACGATCAGGTCGACGCCCCGCGCGAAGTAGCGTATCGGCGATTCCCCGGACATTGTCAGCGTGAGATCGCCGGGCGGTGCCGCGACCGTCAGGTGCGCCGTGCCGCTCATCCAGCGCCACGAGAGACCCGTGCCCGGCTGCTGTTCAGGCTCGTGCCACCCACGCGCGTACACCCACATCACATCGTCGTGTGTGGCCGCGTCGAAGAACTCGAGCCCGACGGGGCGGCTCCGGGGTGGATTCTCGACGCTGATTGACAGAGTGGCGTAGGGACCGTCGCCACCGGGCACGCCGGCCGGCAGATCGATCCAGTGCAGGAAGTGACGGTCGGGAGGCGTCACCGGCCAGCGTCCGACCTCGCGCCCATCGAGCTGCGCGACCAGCGTCTTGCGCGCGAACCCAGCGTCGCCCAGTTGCCGGCCACCGATCACGACGCGCAGCGGCGCCGGGTCGCGACGAAGATAGGCGTCGGCCGGCGCGCGATGCGGGCCGAGCCCGAGCGCGGACGTCACGCCGCCGATTTCAGGCGTCACTGCCCAGCCGCGGCCCAACATCCAGCGCGGCGGTTCCACGATCCAGGCATCAACATCTGTGGGCCGCGCCAGCGCAACAAGCCGCCGTGTGTCGGGATGCCAGGCGTATTGCTGGTGCAACGTCCGTGCACGCGAATCAATGAGGGCCAGATCCCGGCGCACCGGATTGGCGAGAAACCAGACGGGGCCCACGCCGCCCTGACGCCAATAGTCCACGACGGCCGCCACTTCTCCGCCGCGCTCAGTGGGCAGGAGGCGGAAGGGCCAGCTCTCGCCGGCCCACACAATGGCCTGCCTGGCCTCTGACGCCACACGCCGGTGCATCCCCAGCGCGGTCGGTATCGCCGACGCACCAGCCGGGACGTTCGCCGTTGCCTCAAGATCCGCAAAGGCCCGGAAGATGGGCGCGCCTGCGGCGCCATAGGCCGACAGCGGCGGCTGAGCCACCCAGATCGTCGCGACCACCAACGCCATCCCAGCGGCGATCGCCACCGGGCGCGCCATCGCGGCGATCGCGACAATCGCGAGCGCTGCGGTCGGCACGATCATCGGCAGCGCGTACCGCAACGTCGCGGTCTCCTGGAAGGTCAGATGAAAGATGCAGTACGGCCAGAACGCGAGCATCAGCAACGCCAGCACGCCGCGGCTGCGCATGAAGAGGCGCAGCGTGCCCAGCGCCGCCAGGCCAAGCACCACCCACGCCAGTGTGTCGTTGAGCCAGGGCGCGACGAATGTGCGCGACAGGGCTTCCACAAACAGCGGCCACGACGGACGCGTCGCGAGCATCTCGACGCCGATGAAGTCCTCGGCGCCCTGCGCTCCGAGCACGGCGACATACGCGTCCCAGCCGCCACTCACGATGACCATCGGAACACACCACGCCGCCACACCGGCCGCGCCACACGCGATGAGTCCCACCACGTGCCGCCACTGACCGCGCGCCGCCAGTTCACCCGCGCACCAGCACATCAGGGGCCCGGTCAGCCACATCGTCTGCGTGCGCACACCGATGATCAGCCCCGCCCCGGCGGCAGCCCACCACCACACGGCAGGCGCACCTCCGGCCGTTGAGGCGCGGAAGGTTCGGAGCCCGGTGAAAAACGCGGCCTGTACCGCCAGCGCGGCCACCAACCCGGGGACATCCGTCAGAGGACGACTGGAGGTGAGCCAGAACAACGGAGACACCAGCGCGAGGACGGTGGCCAGCAGCGACTGCGTCGGTGACAACCCGACGGCAGACCACAAGGCGTGGAGCACCCAGACGGCGGCCGCCGAGGCCGCGATGCTCCAGACGGCGAGGCCCACTGCGGCCCGACGGTCGCGCGACATCCCAGGTGCGAGTGTGGACACGGCCGCGGCCGACACCTTCCCGGCCGCAATGTAGAGGGGATACCCCGGAGGGTGGGGCCGATGTGCCGACACGTCGAACGATTCGACGCCCAGCGCGAAATTGACGGAGTCCAGATCCTCCAGTGTGGGCGGCAGCGCGGCCAGATGCGCCAACGCCATCACCACACCGATGACCGCGAGGAGACGTCTACTCGTCCCAGTCGTCGCCGTCGTCGTCGTCCTCGTCGTCGCCGTCGAGTTCCTCGACGTCGTCATCCTCGCTTTTTTCCTCCTCGTCGTCTTCGTCGTCTTCGTCGTCGTCGACGTCGAACTCGAGGGGGTCGAGAGCCGCTATGCGGAGGGTGCTGGCGCAGCCGTCACAGACCCAGGGGTCGCCCACTTCCATTTCTTCGAGGTCGTCTTCGTCGATCTCGATTTCGATGTCACATTCCGGGCAGGTCGCCATACACTCTCCTCCGAGCGCGGGATTATACCGAATGAGCAAGCTCGTTTTGTTGGCCCACCGGGACGGCACGGTGCGTGACCGATTCGCCGCGGCCCTCGCCGATGCCCATCACCAATATGTCACGGCTTCGTCACACGCCGACGCGGTGGCGGCCGCGGGTCGTCGCGACCCGGCGGTGAGTCTGGCGCTGATCGACGTGCGGATGCCTCCTGATCCTGTCGTATGGATCCGGCACTTGCGCGCCGCGTCGCATTCGGCCCTGCCGATTCTGGTGTTTGCCGGCACCGTGGGTGATGCGTCGGCCAGCCGTACGCTGCTGTCGGCGGCAATTGCCGGGTACATCAACGACCACGCGGCCACCGCGCAGATCCTGCCGGCCCTGGCGCCGCACCTGTTCCCCTCGAGTTTTGATCGGCGGTTATCGCCGCGCCAAGTGCTGAGCGTGCCGGTGTCCTATCGATCCGGCGCGACGATTGCGGGTGCCGTCACCCTGAATGTGAGTCGCGGCGGCCTTGCCATCCGGACACTGAGTCCCCTGCCCTCAGGTTCCCCTATCGTGGTGAAATTCCGCCTGCCACCTTCAGCCGCCGAGATCGAACGTGCCGGCCATGTGATCTGGTCCGACCAGCGCGTGGGCATGGGGATTCAGTTCGAGCAGGAACTCGACGATTGATCGGAGCCGCCGGGCGTCAGCCCGGCGGTGTCGTTCGCAACAGCCGCAGGCTGTTGGCCACGACGAGCAGTGACGCCCCGGTGTCGGCGAGCACGGCCATCCACAGTGTGGCTGCACCAAACAGGGTCAACGCCACAAAGGCGCCCTTGAGCCCCAGCGCGATGCCGACATTGACCTTGATGGTCTGCACCGTGTCACGGCTGAGCCGCATCACAAACGGCAGGCGCGCAAGGTTGTCGCCGACGAGCGCCACATCCGCTGTCTCGAGGGCCACACCCGTACCCGCGCCCATCGCAATCCCGACGTCGGAGGAGGCCAGCGCCGGCGCATCGTTGACCCCGTCGCCCACCATGGCCACAACACCGTGTTCACGCCGCAACATCTCGACGAGGGTCACTTTGTCCTCGGGCATGAGATCGGCGTAGACCTCATCGACGCCCGATGCGTCCCGAGTAGCGGTCGCGGATTGCCGGGTGTCTCCCGTCAGCAACACCACGTGTTCGATGCCGGCGGCGCGCAGGTCCTGCACCGCCCGGCCCGAGCCTTCGCGCAGGGCATCCGCCAGTCCGATGACGCCGAGTGCGGTGCCATCACGTCCGACGAACACGGGCGTGGCCCCTGTCGCCTCCACCTCGGCCATCCGCGCATGGATATCGTCCGTGCAGAGATCGCGGGACTCGAAAAAACGATGACTCCCGATGACCGCGACGCCGGACGTGACCGTCGCTTCGGCGCCGAGACCTGGCAATGCCCTGAAGCTGTGGCCTTCCGCAAACGCCACACCGGCTGCGCGGGCGCGGTCGACGATGGCGCGACCGATTGGGTGTTCGGAACGGGCTTCGAGTGACGCCGCGACGGTGAGCACCTCGTCGGCATGCGTGGCCCCCACCCCGAACACATCGGTCACCGCGACACGGCCCTCAGTAAGGGTCCCGGTCTTGTCGAAGGCGACACAGCGTACGGACGCGAGCCGTTCGAGATGCGCGCCGCCTTTGATCAACACGCCTGCGCGGGCAGCGGTGGTCAGCGCTGACACGATGGCGACCGGCGTGGAGATGACGAGCGCGCAGGGGCAGGACACCACGAGCAACACGAGTGCGCGATACCACCACTCACCCCACTGACCGGCGGCCATCGACAACGCCTCAATCGACGCGATGCCCGGCGGAATGATCGCAATCGCGGCAGCCAGCATGACGACAGCCGGTGTGTAGCGGCGGGCGAACCGGTCCACAAACGTCTGGATGGGCGCGCGGCGGGATTGTGCTTTTTCGACCAGTTGAATGATGCGCGCGATCGTGCTGTCGGCCGCGAGGCGATCCACGCGCACATCGAGTGCACCCGTGCCGTTGATCGACCCGGCAAACACCCGGTCGCCGATCGTCTTGTCGGCCGGCCACGACTCGCCGGTGATCGGCGCCTGACTGACGGCGGATTCGCCGTGGGTCACGGTGCCGTCCACGGGCACGCGATCGCCGGGGCGCACAAGCACCACATCACCGATGCGCACATCGTCGATCGGCACGCCGACGGCCTGGCCGTCACGACGCACCAGGGCCTCCTGCGGCGCGATGGACATCATGTCGCGGATGGCGTGGCGGGCGCGGGCGAGGGTGCGTGCCTCGAGCCATTCCGAAATCCCGAAGAGCCAGACGACCATCGCCGCTTCAAACCATTCACCGAGGGCAATGGCGCCGATAACGGCGATCACCATCAGGACGTTGATGTCGAGCACCCGGCGCTGCACTGAGCGCCACGCGTGTTGCGCGGGCTCCCGGATGGCGAGCAGCGCCGCAACGCCGAACGGCACGGGCGCCCAGGCGGAGGCCCAGATCCACTCCAGCGCCGCGCCGAGACCGATGAGCCCGCCGGCTCCAAGCAACGCCCGGTCGATGGCTGATGCCCCGAGCGCCGGCAGGGCAGTGGTGGTGCAGGTGCCTGATCCGCAGCAGGCGTCGCTCATCGGGTGCCCTGCCGTTTCGGCGTGGGCTCCTCGGCGTGTTTCCGAGCATCACGCAACAGCCCGATGACATGGTGGTCGTCCAGTGCGTAGAACGCCTGTCGCCCATCACGACGCACCCGCACCAGGCGCGCGGTGCGCAGCAGACGCAGCTGATGGGACATCGCGGATTCGGAGATCACCACCACGGCCGCCAGGTCGCCCACACACCGTTCCCCATGACTTAACGCATCGAGAATGCGCACCCGCGTCGGATCAGCGAGAAGCCCGAAGATCTCGGCCACCGCCCCCAATGCGGGACCGGTCAGCAGTTTGCCGCGGAGGTCGTTGAGTGTGTCCGGCTGCACTACTCATTGATATCTGAGCAAGTATGCATATGTCAACCAACGAATTCCCTGCGGAAATATTGAACGAAACGGCGTACGCGACTACGATCCAAACTCTGTCTACGCATGTGATGGCCCTGCCATCCCAATCTCTTCGAAGGAGTCAGTTCAGTGATCGAGGTCCAACACCTCACGAAACGCTACGGGCCCTTTACCGCGGTTGACGACGTCAGCTTCCGCGTCCAGAAGGGCGAAATCCTCGGATTCCTGGGTCCCAACGGCGCCGGCAAGACGACGACGATGCGGGTGCTCACGGGATATATGCCCGCGACCGACGGCACCGCGACGGTGGCCGGGTTCGACGTGTTTGCGAACCCGGTGGAAGCCAAGCGCCGCATCGGCTACCTGCCGGAAACGCCGCCGCTCTACCCCGACATGACGGTGCGCGAGTACCTGACGTTTGTGGCGAAGCTCAAGCTGCCGAAGACGGTGTCGAAGTCGGAGCGGACGGAGCGCATCGACAGTGCGATGCGCAAGACGCACGTGGACGACATGGCGAACCGCCACTGCTCGCGGCTCTCGAAGGGCTACAAGCAGCGTGTGGGTCTGGCGCAGGCGCTGCTGCACGACCCCGAGGTGTTGATCCTCGACGAACCGACAGCCGGGCTCGACCCGAAGCAGATCATCGAGACGCGCGATCTGATTCGGGGACTCGCCGGCAATCACACCATCGTGCTGAGCACGCACATCCTTCCCGAGGTCTCGCAGACCTGCAACCGGGTGGTCATCATCAACAAGGGCCGCGTGGTCGCCGTGGACACGCCAGACAACCTCACGCGCCAGCTCAAGGGCTCGGCGACGTTGTATGTGCAGGTCGATGCCTCGGGCGCGGACGCCGCCGCGGCGCTGGCGACGGTGCCTGGTGTGCGGGGCGTCTCGCCGTTTGATCGTGACGATCAGGATGGTCACCTCGGCTTCGAGATCACGGCGGAGACCGACCGCGACGTGCGTCGCGATGTGGCGCGCGTGATTGTGGACAAGGGCTGGGGCCTGCTGGAACTGCGGCCGCTCAGGATGAGCCTCGAGGACATCTTCCTGCAGCTCACCACGGACGAAAGTGCCAAGGCTGAGGAAACCCCGGACGCGCCAGAGGCGTCTGCGGCGGTGGACGCAACGAACGGTGAGGTGCCCAATGCGTAACGTGCTCACGATTGCCGGCAAGGAGCTGCGCAGCTACTTCACCTCCCCGGTCGGCTGGGTGGTGATGGGCTTCTTCGCCCTGTTGTTCGGCTACTTCTTTTTTGCGCACCTCGACTTCTTCGTGCGTCGCAGCATGCAGTCGGCGATGGGCGGCGGTCCGGTGAACGTCAATCAGGACATGATTCGCGGCGTCTTCAGCAACGCGACGATCATCATCCTGTTCCTGATGCCGATGATCACGATGCGGACGTATGCGGAGGAAAAGCGGTCGGGCACGATTGAACTGCTCCTCACGTCGCCGGTCACGGACATCGAGATCGTCCTGGGCAAGTTCTTCGGCGCGGTCGGCTTCTTCGTCGCGCTGATGGGCGTCACGATGCTCGACATGTCGCTGGTCTTCATCTTCGGCAACCCCGAGGTGATGCCGGTGCTCACGGCCTACCTGGGCCTCCTGCTGATGGGCGGGGCGTTCATTTCCCTGGGCCTCTTTGTGTCGAGCACGACGAAGAACCAGGTCGTGGCCGGCGCGGCGACGTTTGTGGTCCTGCTGCTGCTCTGGGTGATCAGCTGGGTCGGGTCGAGTTTTGGTCCGAACACGGCCGCCGTGTTGTCGTACCTGTCAATCACCGAACACTTCGACGACTTCAGCAAGGGCGTGATTGATACCAAACACGTCCTCTATTACCTCAGTGTGACGGCCTTCGGGCTGTTCCTCACGGTGAAGTCCGTGGATACCGAACGGTGGAGGGGTTAATCGTGAAGCAACTGATTGCAGCACTCGGATGGATCGGCGTCGCGCTGGTCGGCGCGGCGGTCGTCCTGCGCTTTACGCAGCCCGACCTTCTGGAATGGTCGCAGCGGCTCGCCATCGCGGGTCTGGTGACCACGCTCCTCTACACGCTGGGCCAGTGGCGCGAAATTGCCCGCTCGTTCCAGGGCAAGAACGTCAAGTACGGCTCGATGACCGCCGGCAGCGTGCTGCTGGTGCTCGGCATCCTCGTCGCCCTCAACTGGATCGGCAACCGGCAGAACAAGCGCTGGGACTTCACCGAAACGCAGCAGTTCTCGCTGTCGGATCAGTCGAAGAAGATCGTGCAGGGACTCACCGCGCCGGTGAACGTGAAGGTGTTCCACGCCGCGGGCGACCGCCGGCGCTTCGAAGACCGGATGGCCGAATACCAGTACCTGTCGAGCCAGGTGAAGGTCGAGTACTTCGACATCGATGGATCGCCCATCGAGGCACAGAAGTACGAAATCCAGCAGTACGGCACGATCATCATCGAACACGCCGGACGGACCGAGCGCACGATGCAGAGCGGCGAGCAGGACATCACCAACGCGATGATCAAGGTGATCGAAGGCAAGGCCAAGAAGGTGTACTTCGTGCAGGGGCACGGGGAACGCGACTCGATCAACGGCGAAGCCCGGGGCATGAGCCAGATCGCCGGCGCCCTCACCAGTGACAACTTCGAGACGGCCACGCTGGCACTCGCGCAGGAAGCCACGGTACCCGAGGACGCCTCGCTCGTGGTCATCGCCGGCCCGACGACCGACTTCCTCGACGGGGAAATCGACGCGTTGACGCAGTATCTGGCGCGTGCAGGCAAGGTGCTGCTGATGATTGACGCGCCCGACAGCAAGGGCTCGCCCAACGTGCCGAAGCTGATCGCGTTCGCCCGCTCCTGGGGCTTCGAGATCGGCAACGACATCGTGCTCGATGCGAGCGGTCTCGGTCGCGCAATCGGCGCGGGCCCCGAAGTGCCATTGGCGATGACGTACCCCGCACACCCGATCACCACCAACTTCCGGGTGATGACCGCATTCCCGATGGCGCGCTCGGTCGTGCCGGTGGAGGGTGGCGTCGACGGCAAGATGCCGCAGGCGCTCGTCCAGACCAGCCCGCGCAGCTGGGCGGAGTCCGACATCCAGAATCTGTTCGCCACCAACTCCTCGACGCCCGATCCCGAGAAGGACAAGACGGGACCGATCACGATCGCGGCTGCGGTCTCGGCGGCGGCCACCAACGCCACGCCCGCAACCCCGGATGCCCCCTCACCGGAAGCCCGCATGATCGTGGTGGGCGACTCCGACTTCGCCACCAACGGCGCACTCGGCATCCCCGGCAACAAGGACCTGTTCCTCAACATGGCGAACTGGCTCGCGCAGCAGGAAAACCTGATCGCGATCCGGCCCGTGGACCCGGCCGACCGTCGCGTGCAGCTCACCGAGGATCAGACGTCCCGGATCTTCTGGCTCGCGCTGGTCGTCTTCCCGCTCGCCTTCATTGGCATGGGCGTGCGGGTGTGGTGGAAGAGGCGCTGACATGCGGAGCGGAAAGTCGTTCCTTGGACTACTGATCGTCGCCACGGCGCTCGGCGCGTACATTTACTTCGTGGAAATGACGCGGGATCCGGCGGCGGATTCCGCGTCCACGCGCGAGAAGGTGTTCACGCTGACACCAGGCTCGATCGAGGCGGTGAACCTCACGAACGCAGCCGGCGAGACCACGACGGTCGTCCGGCAGGACGCGACGTGGAACATCACCGCCCCTGAGGCCGCCGAGGCCGACACCGTCGAAATCAGCACCGTCGTCTCGTCGATTGAGTCCCTCGAGCAGACACGCGTGGTGACCGAGACACCGGAATCACTCGCCCCCTTCGGCCTCGATCCCGCACGGATCAGCGTGGCGTTCACCGTGGCCGGTGAATCCACACCGAGACGCCTGAAACTCGGCACCAAGACACCGACGGGCGGTGACCTCTACGCACAAATTGAGGGCTCACCGAAGGTGTTCCTCATCGGCGGCTACCTCGAGGACACCTTCAACAAGGGGCCGTTCGCCCTGCGTGAAAAGAGCGTGCTGAAGTTCTCGCGCGACGGCGCTGATGCGCTGACGATCACCCAGGGCACCTCGCGGCTGTCGCTGGCAAAGTCCGGCAACACCTGGCGGCTGTCTGCCCCCATCAACGCCGCCGCTGACTTCAACACCGTCGACGGTCTCATCGGCCGCATCTTCCAGGCCCGCATGGCCGGATTTGTGGCGGCCGACGGCACCGCCGCGCTGCGCGACTACGGTCTCGACCGCCCTCAGGCCATCGTGACGGTCGGTTCAGGGTCCTCGCAAGCGGTGTTGGCCATCGGGTCGGCACAGGACGACACCAACGTGTACGCGCGCGACCTCTCACGGCCGATGATCTTCACCATCGAAAAGGCGCTGCTCGACGAACTCAGGAAGAAGCCGGAGGACGTGCGCCTCAAGGACCTGTTCAACTTCCGATCGTTCACCGCGACAGCCTTCGAGATCACGACCGGCGGCACCACATACACCTTCACCAAGACCAAGGGTGAAGGCGAAAACGCCGCCGACGTCTGGACGTTGACGGCGCCGTCCTCCAAGACCGCCGATGCCGCCAAGATGACCGACCTCCTCACCACCTCGTCGAACCTGCGCGCTGAGTCGTTTGCGGCGGCGGCGTTCGCCGCTGGTGACACGGTCACCATTGCGGCGACGTTTGACGACGCCGGAACCGCGAAGACGGAGACGGTCACGTTCCGGAAGTCTGGAGCCGTCGTGCACGGCATTCGCACCGGCGAACCCGGTGCGGCGGTCGTGTCGACGACGGACTTTGACCGCGTGCTGAGTCTTCTGAAGGAAATCGCAGGGTGACGGGCTTCAGCCCTCGCGTCGTCCCAAGGGCTAAAGCCCTTGGGCTCCGTCTTGTGTTGGCCCTTCTCCTGCTCACCGACGCCACCGACGCCACCCGCCTACGCTCCGATGGAGCTACGGCGAGCTTCGCCCACACCACCCAGAGTGCCCTTGCCACCGAATTCGATGCGTTGTTCAACGACCCTCGGTTTGCGCGGGCGTTGTGGGGCGTGCGTATCGAGTCGCTGCGTGACGGGCGCGTGATTTACACCCGTAACAGCGACAAACTCGTGGTGCCCGCTTCCAACATGAAGTTGTTGACGATGGCGGCGACGGCGGAGCGGTTGGGCTGGGATTTCCAGTTTGAGACGCGGCTTGAAGCGGCTGGTACGGTCACGGACGGCACGCTGCACGGGGATCTGATCGTTGTTGGCGGTGGCGATCCGTCGATCGACTCGATCGCGTTCGGTCCCGCGCCGGTGTTCGAAGCGTGGGCGGATGCGCTCAAGGCGGCCGGTATCCATCGAGTGACCGGGCACCTCATCGGTGACGACAACCTGTTTGACGATGCCGGCATCGGACCGGGATGGGCGTGGGACTACCTCAACGACGGGTATGCCGCGCCGTCGAGTGCGCTCAGCTACAACGAGAATATCGCCATCATCCGGATCTGGTCAGGCGCGACGGAAGGCGCGCCCGCTCGTGTTGAAACGTCGCCCGCCGGGCACGGACTGACGATCACCCATGCGATCACGACTGGTGCGGCAGGATCGTCGGCGTCGATTTCGCAGACGCGCGGGCTGCTCGCGTCCGAGGTCGCGCTGCGCGGCAGCATTCCTCTGGGCCGGGCAGAACCGCTTGTCCGGACCACCTCAGTGCACAACCCGACGGCGTTTTTTGTGGGCGGGCTGCATGCCGCCCTTGCGGACCGGGGCATCCCGGTGCGCGGCGGCGCGGTCGACATTGACGATCTGCCGGCGGCACCGGCTACCGACGGTCGTCGCGTGATCGCAACCCGGAAGTCGCAGTTGCTCTCGTCGCTCGGGGCCTACTTCATGAAGGCGAGCCAGAATTTTTATGGCGAGACATTCCTGAAGACACTTGGCCAACGCTTCGGACGCGGAGGCACCACCACCGCCGGCCGCGCGATTGCCAGCGAGACGCTCGAGTCGTGGGGCATCCCCGATGGATCGTTCGTGATGTACGACGGCTCCGGATTGTCGCGCTACAACTACGTGTCCTCCGACGCCATCGTGACGTTGCTCAAGCACGTCTGGAACACCGAGCGGCTGCGTGGTCCATTCATGGCGACGCTCCCTGTCGGCGGCCAGGACGGCACGCTCGGCAGCCGCATGCGCAACACGGCGCTCGCCGGCAAGGTGCAGGCCAAGACCGGCACCATCGCCAATGTCCGCTCTCTCTCGGGCTTTGTGGACGCCCCCTCAGGCGAGCGCTTCGTGTTCTCGATTATCGCGAACCACTTCACAGTTGGCAGTGCGGCGGTAGATGAGGTGGCGGAGAAAGCACTCCTTCTCCTGGTCCGCTAGTCCGCCAGTCCGCGGTCCTGCGGCCGACGCTCCCGCGGTCAGGACGAATGCACCAGACCGTAAGACGGACCGCCCGAGGACACCAGAGACAGAATCAGCCGTTCGTTGGTGGCCTTGACAGCCCGAATGCGCGGGGAACAGTACTACTTTCAGGAGTAAGACCATGAAATTGACGACCAAGGGCCAGGTGACGACTCCGCTGACCATCCGCGAGCGGCTTGGGCTGCTGCCGTGGACCGAAGTCGAGTTTGATGTGGTCGGCGACTCAGGCCGGATCCGCAAAAAGGCGGCGGACGCCGGGCGCGGGCAACGAGTCGTCGAGGCCATGCGTCGTGCGCCAAAGCCCACACGCAGTATGACCACAGATCAGTTGATGGCACTGACGCGCGGAGAGTAACACGAACATCCCCGTTGCCTGATTTCTATATCGGCGCCCATGCGGCCGTTGCCGATCTCACCCTGCTCACCAGGGACCCGAAACGCTGCGTCACGTACCTGCCGAAGCTGTCGCTTGTCGCGCCGTGACGCGCTGAATGACGGTCAGCCGAAACTCGGTGTCGATCACCGTGAACCGCGGATCACGGGTGATGACCTGTTCGGTAAAGTTCTGGCTGCCGGCGCCAGGGGTCTCCCGGCTGTCGTGAAAGGCCATGATGCCACCGGGCGCGACCTTGCCGCTCCACGCCTCCCAATCATTGGAGATGCCGTCCCAGGTGTGATCGCCATCCACAAAGACGAAGTCGACATCACGATTCGCCACGCGCGGGTCCCGCGCCGCCTCCCGGCCGGTCGCGCGGATCCACTCCACGCGGCCTCGACGGCTTTTCGCGACTTCGCCAAGCGCAATCCGTTGATGGAGCGACACACCAAGCCGGCCGGTGAAGAGCGGGTCCACCGCGAACAACACCCCATCGTCGGCCATCACGTCGCGGAGGACACGTGTCGTGACGCCCTCGAAGACGCCGATTTCCACGACGGCACGGCGGCCGGCGGCGTGCTTCGCGAGACACGTCCGCTCCGCCGCAGTGGTCTGGGTCTCTGCCGCGTCGAGCCCGACCGCCCAGCGCAGATAGTGAAGGGGAACGGACACCCGGCGTCCGCTTACCGCCCGCCCCGTTTGGCGAGCGACCGGTAGTACTCCTCCACAAGATTGCGGAAGTTGGCCGGAATCTCCTCGTTGCCGTTGAGGAACAGCGCATTGCTCGACTGGTCGAGCTTCTTCCGGAGATCGAACTCGAACTTCTTGAGTTTTTCGAGCGCCGCGACGGTGAGTTCCTGTACGCCGAGGGGGTCACCGAAGGCGGACTCGCTGTCGAGTTGGCGGAGCCGACGCACGACCTCGTCGAGATCCTGCGCGTTTACGCCCGCCTGCTGCAATGCCTGACGCAGCGCCTGCACATCGTTCGCCCGTTCGGCAAGCTCGCGGCGGAACTGACGCGCCTGCTCGGCCGTGAACTGCTGCCCGGTGTTCCGCGCATCACCAGACGCGCCGCCCATCCTCGACGGTCCACGCTGCATGCCACCGTTGGGCTGGCCACTCCGGCCATCAGTCATCTGACCCTGCTGGCCTTGCTGGCCTTGCTCGCCGGCCTGCTGCATGCGGTCGGTCAGCGACTCGAGGCCGCGCAGCGCATTGCGCGCCTGATCAAGCGCCTGCGTCTGCGCATTCTGGCGCGTGGCGTTGGACATGGCGCCCGCGGCCTGTTCGATCGTGTTCTGCAGATTCTGCAAGTCGCTGCCGATCGACTGCTCGTAGTCACGCGCCATCTGGGGCGACGATGCGGCCAGTTGGCCTTTGGTGAACTCGATCTTCTCTTTCACCTGGTTGTCACGAATGCCGGCAGCGGCCTCGCGCAACTTGTTGCCGACCTCGCGCTGATCGCCGCGCATCTGGCCGGCCATGCGGTTGAGCTGCTGCTCGATCTGCGAAAGCTGCTTCGACATCGCATCCTTGCGTTCGCCGATCTGGCCGAGCTGCTGGTCGCGGCCCTGCGCACCCTGCTGCGGCAGGTTGCCGACCTGCGACTGCACGGCCTTCTGCTGATTGACGAGCTCCTGCGCCTGCCGCTGCATCTCCTGCACGGCCTGCTGCGGATTGCCTGGCTGCATCGCACTCTGCAGTCGCTTCTGCGCCTCCTGCAACTGCTGCGCAGCCGACGCCGCCTGACTGCCGGCCGCCTGCTGACCACTCGCGGCCGCGCGGCGCATCTGATTGGCCGCTTCCTGCATCCGGCGCGCTTCGTTCGCCAGTTGCTGACGCTGTTCCTGCTCACGCTGCTGATCGCGGCTCAACCGCTCCAGCTGGCGCGCGAGTTCTTCGAGCTCTTCCGCCAGCGCGCGCTGGCCGGAGGTGCTGCCACCCGCGCTCTGCTGTGCGGCGGCCTGCCGGCGCTGCCGCTCGGCTTCCTGCATCTGACGTTCCGCCAGTTCCTTCAGGCGCTGCGCGACTTCATCCACTTCCTGGTCGCCGCCGGCCTGCTGCCCCCCCTGGCTGGCACTCTGCTGCAACTCGTACTGGTTGGCGAGTCGATCGCGCTCAAGCTCAAACAGGTCGGCGAGCTCCTCGGCCATCGCACCGCCGCCGCCCCCGCCCCCACCGCCCCCCTGCTGCTCGCCGCGCTCGCGCACTTCCACTTCGTACGCGGTCTCGGCATCCTGCAGGTGCTTCAACGCCTTGTTCTCAGGCGCCAGGGCTTCCTGCGGCTTCTCGGCGCGCAGCAACTTCTCCGCCGCTTCCATCGCCTCAGCCGCCTGCTTCAGCGTCTGGAGAATGGCCTGAAAGTCGGCATCCCCGCCAAGCCGCTGCGCCATCTGTTGCATCAGCGCGGTCACTTCATCGCGCAGCTTCGACTGCGAGAGTGCGACGACGACGGCGTCTTCCTTGAACTGCTGCGCCGCCGTCTTCGCACGATCGCGATTGAGGTTGAACGTGGCCGAAATCACCTGACGCTGCTTCTCGGAGAGCGCCCCCGGCTCCTGCTGACCGCCGCCACCCCCGCCGCCCCCGCCGCCGCCACCGGCCTGCGACTGCCCGGGCCGGAACGCCTGCTGGAACGGACGAATCTTCACGAAGTAGATGTCGCTCATCGCCGTCTTCGCGCCGGCCACGCCGTCGTTGTCCACGGCCTTTGCGTAATACGACACCGAGTCGCCGACCTTCACGTCGAGTTCCTCGAGATACACCGTGTGACCCGCCGACACTTCCGTGCGCGACGTGCCGCCCGCGGAATACATCCGCACGGTCTTTTCTTCCCCACCATTCACGGAATACACAAGATCAAGCGCCTGCACACCGTAGTCGTCCTCGGCACGCGCTTCCAGGAACACTTCTTCGACGCCGGTCGCTGACGTGTCGCGCCCAGGCTTCACAAACTTCACCGTCGGCGCGAGGTCCTCGATCACATCAATCGTGTAGGACGGCGACGCCGCGATCCCTTCCTTGTTCGGGCCTTCCAGCTCGACGCGGTAGAACCCCTTCTTCTGCACCGTGAACTGCCCGGTCAGCGTCCCATCCGCCTCAATCTGCAACGGAGACGACGTGTCGTCGCCGAAGACGATCCGCCCACCAGTCGTCGCCATGGTGGATTCAATCTTCAGCCGTACTTCCGTGCCCTTTAGTGACGCGACGTCGCCGCCACCTTCGATCACCTGCGGCGGCAGCTTCGTGTAGGACGGGAACCGGTACTCGTGGTCCATCTCCTTCACCGCCGGCAGATCCACCATCGTCATCCTGTAGGTGTCTGATCGGACGCCGTCGGACTCGACGTAGTACTCGATGTTCTGCATCAGGTCGAAGAGGATGCCTTCATACATCCCAGACTCGAGTCCGGGCACGAGCGGCACGCGGATGTAGTCGCCCTCCGATCCGCTCCGCATCATGAGCACGACATCGTCCGAGCTGAAGTTCAGGAGTCTGGCCTTGACGTTCTGGTCGGAGCCCCGCGGCGCTGTCAGGTGGCCGGGCAACACTTCAATGGCATACGGGCTGGCCGCTTCGGCGCGGGTCATCACGAGGAGCGCCGAGAGACCGTGACGCATCGACTCCGGACCAAACGACACGGCGGCGGAGATAGCCGCGAGCACGATCACGAGCGCAGCGGCGAACCGGCGGCGCGACGACTGGTCAGTGGTCTGGCTGGTGTTAAGCGCGCGGCAGCGTTCGGTCGCCTGCTCGACAAGTTTTTCGAGCAACGCGGGCGACGCCGAGGCGTTGGCGGTTTCCACCGTTTCGACGGCGCTGAGGATCGACGCCTCAAGCGACGGCTCGTGTTCTTCCACGTAGAGCGCGACCTGGCTGTCGGTGACCTGCCGGCGCAGGGGACGAATCAACCAGAGGGCCACAAGCGCGAGGACCGCCAGCAACGCGCCGACGCGGAAGCCGACGATGGCGCCTGGAGAGAAGCGGAGGGCGTCGATGCCGAGTGCGGATCCCAGCATGACCACCCCGGTGCCCAGCACGACAGCGGCAGCGCCACGCAGCGCCAGCTTCATGCGCCACTTGCGGCGGACCTCACTGATGACAGCGGTCAACTGCGCGCGTGGATCGGACGAATGCGGATGTGCCATAGATCCCCTCGATTTACATCGAACTCAACGTGTCCCCGGCATGGCGACGACGGGCTTTTGCGACAGCCGGTTCGCCAGCACACTCTCGGCCACGAGCAACACAAATCCCACAAGCAACAGGAACCACCACATGGACTGGCGGCGTTCGGTCTCTTCCGGCTTGACGACGGTCGGAACCGCCGAGGCCACAAGCGACGCGCGCCCGGTGGCGCCCGCCGTGAATTCCTGCGCGTCCATGGCCGACAGGTCCGACTCGCCGGCCTCGAGATTCACCGCCAGCGTGAACGGCCTGCCACTGGCCGCCCCACCCTGCGGGCGAATTTCGTAAAACCCCTGCTCGTTCACTTCCACCGAACTGACGGCACCGCCTTCACCCACGGTGAGCCGCCGCCCTGAGGGCGACAAGACGACCGCGGAGGAGACCCGGACATCGGCACCGCCCGCCGTCAGCGCCGCCACACGCTGGGTCACGTCCACGACCTGCCCCGACGTCTGCCATTCCGGTTGTGTTTCGACCTGTCCAAGATACCGCGTGATCTGGTGCAGGAGGGGCACAAAGACCGGTTTGAGGACGAGGTCGTTCCAGTCGCCGTCGAGGGTCGAGCCAAAGGCAATCACCCGGCCGCCGCCCACTTTTCGTTCGGCCATGGCCACGGTGCCGTCGGCAAACCTCGACAGCACGACATCGGTGGGCTCCGGCGTGATCGGCCGGAAGCGGAAGAACCGGACGCCCGAAAAGTCGCCGCTCTTGGACATCTTGAAAAGTTCGAGCGCCTGGTGGCTGAAGTCGATGACACCGAGCGTCTCAAAGCGGCCACCGGGCGCATCCTTCGGCGCCGCCAGGGTGCCCGGTAACAGCGCGCCCTCGCCATCGAGCGTGTTGCTGCGCCCACCCAGCACCGTGAGGATGCCTCCACCACGTTCGACGAACCGTTTGAGGTCGGCCCCGAGCGCAGTCGGCACCGTCACGTCGGCAAAGACGAGCACCGAGGCGCGGGACATCGCGGCACTGCTCAGCTTCGAGATGGGCATCGACTCCACCTGAAATGCCGCGGGTGTGCCCACCACGAGGCCTGCCGTCAGATACAGGCTCTCTGCGGGCGTGGCGCCATCACGTGTAATGACCAGCACCGGCGACGGTCTCGCCGGCGACAACACGAAGTTGAACGTGTTGTCGGACTCAAGCGGATCCGAGCCCGCACGCACCACGCCACGGACGAAGTTCTGTGTGAGGGTGAAGGCCGGGAAGACGACCGGCGTCGCCACCCCCGGCGGCAGCGTCGCGCGCGCGGAACCGGACTGGATCCCGTCGATCTGCAACGTCACAGGCACGTCCTTGAGCGTCTCGGGGCCGCGATTGGTGACCGCCGCCGTCACTCCCACCCGCTCTTCGGTCGCAAACCGCGCGCGGTTGAACGCGACCGACGTCACCGAGATGTTCGCCGGGTCGACCGGCGCGACCGAGATCGGGGTGAAGGTCGTGCCTTCCGGGAACTGAATTTCTTCGGGACGTTCCCAGCCGGTGCGCTGCATGTCGCTGATGGCGACGACTTCCTTCTGGCCGAGCGTGGACCGCGACAGCAAGCTCTGCGCCAGTCGTAACGCCGGCGCATACCGCGTGGCTCCCGACGACAGTTCCGCCGCGTCCACGGCTGCGCGCAGGTGGGTGGCATCGCCGGTGGCACGCACGTTTTCCTCCGCGTTGCGATCAAACAACACGAGCGTCGCCTGATCCCCGTTACCGAGGCCGTCGATCACGCGCGTCGCTTCCTCCTGCGCCCGCTGCCAGGTGTCGCCGTAACCCATGCTCGCGGATCGATCCAGCAGGATGACCACCTCGCGCGCACCGGATGTCGCAAAGGCCGCCTGCACCGGCGTCTGCCTGAAGAACGGCCGGGAGAACGCGAGCACAATCAGCAGCACGGCCAGGCATCGCAACAAAAACAGCGGCCAGTTAGTGATGCGGCGCCGCTGCACCGACTGATACGGAATCCGGCGCACGAACATCAGCGACGGAAACTCGATCGGTGTCTTTCGCTCGCGCTGGATGAGGTGCACGAGCACGGGGACAGCCAGCGCGGCAAGCCCCAGGAGGAACAACGGTGCCAGAAACGCCATGGCCTACCGCACCCTCATCGTGCGCTCACGATGCGCCAGATAGCTGAACAACGCCTCGTCGAGCGGACGTGACGTGTCCACGACGGTGTAGTCCACCCGAATCTCGGAGAACTTCGCCCGCAGCGACTCGATGTGCCCCTGGATCAGCTCACGATACTGCTGCAGCAGCGACTCCGGCACGACGGGAATCTCCTCTCCGGTCTCCAGGTCCTGGAACCGCGAGGACTCCCGATACGGGAACTCGAGTTCGGCCCGATCGAGCACGTGGAAGACCATGATGTCGTTGCCCAGATACCGGTAGGGCTTGATCGCTTCAAGAATCTCCTCGGGCTCTTCATAGAGGTCCGAAATCAGCGCTACCACACTCCGGCGCTTGAAGTGCTCAGCGATCTTCTCCAGCGGCGCGCGCAGCCGCCCCGGCCGGACCGGCTGCGCCCGATCCAGCGTATGGAGCATCACGTCGAAGTGTTTCGCCGAGGGCGGCACATACGAGACGATGTCCTCGTCGAACGTGACGATGCCGCAGCGATCGCGCTGGCGGTGCGCCATGTAGCCCATGCAGGCCGCGAGGTACCGGGCGTATTCGATCTTGGCGACGCGTCCGTCACCCGCAAACGACATCGATTTCGAGATGTCGAGCAACACCGCGAAGTTGGTGTTGGTGTCCGCCTCGTACTGCTTCAGGTAGAACTTGTCCGTACGGGCAAAGAGGCGCCAGTCCAGGCGACGGATGTCGTCGCCCGGCACGTAGCCGCGATGTTCGGCGAAATCGATCGACGCGCCGAAGTGGGGCGCGCGATGCAGGCCATTGATGAAGCCGTCGACCACGTGGCGCGCGACCAGATCCAGGTTGCCGATGCGCGCGAGGACCTTCGGGTCGACAAACCTCGACCCGGCCATCGGTCCCGAATGCTCGTGGTGTTCCATCCCTACATTCCCGAGCGCGGCAGCGGCACGGCCTTCAGCAAGTCGTCGATCAGCTGATCGCTCGTGATGCCTTCGGACTCGGCCCTGAAGTTGGTCAGGACACGGTGCCGCAGCACCGGGTGCGCCAGCGCCTTGATGTCGTCAAAACTCACGTGATAGCGGCCGCTCGTGAGCGCACGCGCTTTGGCACCGAGAATCAGGAACTGCGCGGCGCGGACGGATGCGCCGAATGCCGCGTACTTCTTCACCGACTCCGGGGCCTCCGCCGACTTCGGCCGGCTGGTGCGCACCAAACGCAGGGCGTACCGCATTACCGGTTCGGATACCGGCACGCGCCGCACCAGCTTCTGGAACGCCACCAGTTCGTCACCCGACACCGGTCGGTTGAACTTCGGATCCAGGATGGCCGTGGTGGTGCGCACGACGTCGTATTCCTCATCTTCGGGCGGGTGCTCGATGATGATGTGGAACATGAAGCGGTCGAGCTGGGCTTCGGGCAGCGGGTACGTGCCTTCCAGTTCGATCGGATTCTGCGTCGCGAAGACAAAAAACGGTTCGGCCAGGTCGTACGTGCGGCCCTGGATGGTGACGCGGTGCTCCTGCATCGCTTCGAGCAGCGCCGCCTGTGTCTTGGGGGGCGTGCGGTTGATTTCGTCGGCAAGCACGATGTTCGCGAAGATCGGGCCGGGAGAAAACGTCATCTGCCGGCGCCCGGTCTGCGGGTCCTCCTGGATGATGTCCGTGCCGGTGATGTCCGAGGGCATCAGGTCGGGCGTGAACTGGATACGGTTGAACTTCAGTTCAAGGACCTGCGCCAGCGTCCGGATGAGCAGCGTTTTCGCGAGACCGGGCACACCGACGATCAGGCTGTTGCCGCCGACGAAGAGCGACAGCAGGATCAGGTTGACCGTGTCATCCTGGCCGACGATCAGCTTCTTCAACTCGGCGATGATCTGCCCGCGCGCGGCATTCATCTTGTCGGCCAGCGCGATGTCGTCCGGCGACTCCATGTTCACGACGGTCTGTGTCTCTACGCTCACGTTGTTGTCTCCCCATTTGGCACCCTACAACCCAGGGCGCCCTACGTACCACCCACGCCACCCATACCACCTACGCCACCCACTAATGCGTGAGCGCGTAAATGATGTAGTTGACCCCGAGCTTGAACGCTTCGTTCGTCTCGGACACCGAACGGATTCCCGTGTCGGCGTACTCCCAGAACTCTGAAATGTCGGTGTCGAAATTCGCGATGGCGATCATCCGCTTCGACGGGTCGTTGTCCTCGAACAGGCCGCGGAACTTCGGCGTGCCGTAGTTCTGGAAGTACTGCGGGATCAGATCGAGATTGTTGATGTCGTAAAACGAGTGAAAGATCGGGTGCTCGGCGGTGAGGTCAACCCAACGGGCGTTGGGATAGATGCGGGCCATCTGCAACTCGAGGTTGCCCCACTCCCAGGGACTCCTGAAGTCGTCAAAGATCAGGAAGCCGCCTTTCTTCAGATAGGCTGTCAGGCCGGCCAGTTCCGCCTCGGTCATCATCCAGTACCCGGGTTCGGCCATGTAGGCAATCGGGTACTTCATCAACTCCGGGTTGTCGAGCGCGAGTACGTTGCTCGTCTCCGTGTACGGATTGACCAGTGAGACTTCGTTGAGGATCTTCATGAAGTGCCGTTCGCCGACCGGGTAGTCGTGGGACCACTCGTTGCGGCGGCTCATGAAGTTCTGGTAGCTCACACGCACAAACGTGAACCGGCCGTCGTACGGCTGATTGCCCTCAAGGCGGATGTTGCCGGAGAAACGGTCTTCACCACCCCGCCGCTGGTTGAAGCCACGCTGGGCCTCGACGGTCAACCCCAGACTGATCAGGATCGACGTCACGATGAACGCGATCGACCGCCGCTGCGTTGTCGAGAGCCTCATGCCAACCCCCTTGCACGCCGATACACCCACTCGCCGCCCGCAAACACGATCAGCAGCAGGAACAGCGCCGGCATATCCCACAGGTCTTTTTCTTCTACGACGGTGACGCCCCGGCCACTCAGCGACAGCGCCTCTGCCAGTTTTGACGTGTCGGCCGCCTGGAAATACTTCCCGCCCGTCTCGTCGGCCAGACGACGCAGCAAGCTTGTGCGCAACACGGGGTCAAAGTACTCGCGGTCACTCGGCGCCGCGCGCAGGTGCGTGATCGACGACCCGAGGGATTCGCCGTCTCTGGTGGCCGTCACCCGCACCTGATACGCGCCCTCTTCCTCAGGGGCAAACGTCGCCTGGTATTCGCCGTCGCGCCGCACCGTCCACGACATCGGCACTTCGGTCACCACCCCCGTGGGTGACCGCACAATCGCCGTCACCCGGGCATCACTGACGTCCTGGTACTTCTTGTCGGTGACCAGCGCGGTCATCGTCACCGGCTCGCGCGGTTCGACACGATCGGGCGCAGTCGCCACTTCGACGCGGCCGGGCACGCCATCCACCACCCACCGCAACAACCGCTGCCAGAAGTCGTGGTGCGTCGAGTCGGTCACGGGCATGGACGCATGCATCCGCCACAACCAGGAGTCCTGCACCGGAAACGCCAGCGCCTTGCCGCGACCGTACCGCTGCGCCGCCAGCACCACCAGGTCCACGCCGTTGGCGTCTTCACCCGACAGCAATGTCGAAGCGCCGGGCTTCACCGACTGGATCAGATTCACGCTCGTCACGGGCGGCAGCTTGCGCCATGCCTCGAGCGACGCGGCGTCGGTGGCCGCCAGCTGCACCACCGGATGCGCCTGTCCCGCGCGCGCAGGCAACACCGAGATCTCGGAGAAGTAGTCCCCGGCCTTCGCATTGGCCGACCCGTCAAGCGTGACGGGCAACGCTTCGGCGACCGGCGTCCCGCCCCAGCCGCCCTCGGCAAACGACCGGCGCCCACCAAGCGTGAGCAATCCGCCGCCGCGCCGGCCGACAAACTCCGCGATCATCCGCAGCTGTTCGGCGGTAAACGCGCTGGCTTCAACGCTGCCGAGAATCAGTCCGCTGTACGTGAAGAGTTCCTCTTCGGTCAGCGGGAATCCTTCAATCAATTCATCCGGGGTGTCGATGCCCAGCCGAAGAAACTTGGGCGGCGCCGACGGCGTGGCCGCTGCGGTCCGCTGCAGCAGCACCACCTGGACGTTCGGATCCTGCTCAAGGGCCTGCTTGATGAACTTCGCTTCAAACCTCGGCTCGCCCTCGAGGTACAGCAGTTTCACACGACGATCGAGCACGTCGATCAGGTTCTCGCGCGCGTTGTTCGGAAGCACCTGTTCGCCGGGCTGCTCGGGAATGCGGAACTTGAACCGGCGCGGTCCGCCGTCATCCACCTTGAACCGCACCCGAATCGTCGCCGCCTCTCCGTCAGGCGGCATCGTGATGTCCTGCGTGTCCACCACCCGGCCTTCACTCTCGACGACCAGTGGAAACTTCTCACCGGCAAACCCGGTCTGCGTAACGACGACGTCAACCACGAGGGAGGTGCCCTTGAGCGCCGTGCGCGGCGTCTCCACGCGACTCACCTGAATGTCGCGCACCAACCGTTCTTCCCCGACGCCGACCGGAAACACCGGGATCGACTCCGCCTTGAGCGAGGCCAGCGACACATCAAACGCCGCTTCCGATGTGTCCGCGCCATCGGTCACCACGATGAGCCCGGAGAGCGGAAGGCCGGCCAGTTCATCGCGGGCGCGCCCCAGCGCATCCCCCAGACGCGTGCCGGTGCCGGTGAAGGACAGACCGTCACCAGGCTCCAGACGCTGCGCTGTCGATGAAAATCTGTACGTGCGCACAACGAATTTTTCCGACAACTGCGTCAACAGCAAGCCGTCCGCCGCCGCGAAGTTGTCGCGCACGTAACTGCCGCGCGGCAGGCCCTCAAGGTCAGACACCTGCATCGATCGCGAATCGTCGAGCAACACGCCGACAAAATTCTGCTGCGGCACGGCGACCTTGAGAATGAGCATCGGCCGGAACAGACAGACCGCAAGCACGGCCAGCACCGCGAGGCGCAATCCGATCAACACCACACGATCGCGAGGACCGTGCCCGAGAACGCCGCGATAGGTGAACAGGGCGTACGCGGCGATGCCGGTTGCCACCAGCACACTGGCGGACATCCACCGGGAACTGCCCCACACAAAGTCTCCCTGTTCGTACACCAGCGGCTGGTACTTGAACAGGAATTGAAATATGGCGTCGATCACTGAAAAGCGGAGTGTATCCCGACTATCTGACGGATTCGCGCGCCAAAGTCATGATCTCCGCGGCGTCACCCGCCGCACCCTGTGCCAGTTCCGGTCGGCCGCCACCACGTCCACCCAACGCGCTGGTGATCTGTTTCACACATGCACCGGCATCAAACGCCACGTCCGCTGCACACGCAACCACGAGGGGGGCTGGAGTACCGGATCCTGTGACAACCGACACCACACCGGGATGTGCGGCGATCGCGGAGGCCAGCACCTTGAGCGCACCGGGGTCCCACCCAGGCTGTGAGACGATCACGCGCCGGAAAGAGCCGACGTCTTCCGCCGACGCCACCAGGGTGCCCGCCATCGACGCGGCCAGTTCCTCCTGCAGCGCGCGAATCGTCTTGTGCGCCGCCCGATTGTCGACCTGCAACCGCTCAAACGCGCCACCCAGTTCGTGCCGCGCCACCGTCGTCTGCCGCACAAGCGCCGTCACACAATCACGCAGTTGCCTGTGAGACGCGAGCGCGCGGCCGCCGCACACGAACTCGATGCGGCTTCCGCCCTTGAACCGCTCCCACCCGGCCACGGCAATGATGCCCACCATCCCGGTACTCGGCACATGTGTGCCGCCGCACGCCGACAGGTCAAAGTCGGTCACGTCGATCAGCCGAAGAATGCCGGTCCGCAGGGATTCCTTCCGCAACGGCAACCGCGCCGCCTCGGCCTCGTCCGCAAAACGCACCGTGACCGGACGGTCCTCCCACACGACGGCGTTGGCCGCTTGCTCGGCGGCTGCGATCTCCGCCCCACTGACCTCGCGAGCCAGGTCGATCGTGCAGCTCGTGTTCCCCAGATGAAAACTTTCCGTCCGCACACCACACGTCCGGTCAAACGCCGCCGACAGGATGTGCTGCCCGGTGTGCTGCTGCATATGGTCGAACCTGCGTGGCCACGCGATCTCGCCGCGCACGGTCTCGCCCACCGTCAAGGCACGGTCAACGACGTGAACAACACCCCGCGCATCGTCATCGATCACGTCGACGACCGAGGCCGGCCCCAACGTGCCGGTGTCGTGGGGCTGGCCGCCGGAGGTCGGCATAAAGGCCGTGGTGTCCAGCACTACATGCCATCGGTCACCTGCGGGCTCAACCTGTGTCACGGTCGCAGAGAAGGCGGTTTGAAGGGCGTCGGTGTAATAGAGACGGGTCATATGTACGGTCGGGTGAGGTTGGGGACGTAGGGCGCGGTGAACTTGAGCACGCCATCGCACTGCGGGCACGTCGAACCACCTGCGTCAGCGGCGGCAACGTGCGCGTGGCATCCAGCATCAGACTCTCCACGGCCACCGCACCATCGTCGAGCCGATGCGCGAGGAGCGTCGCGTGTACGCGCGCGTCCTCCTTGAGCGCCTCCTGGTGCTCCTGGGACGTCGCCTGTGACGCCTGCCACATCACGAACACAAAGACGCCAAGGGCCGCCGCGAGAATCTGCGTCCGGATGGAGATTGACACCGCGAGGATTCTACAGCGCGGGGTCGGGAATCCCCGCGTCGAGAAATCCGCGTGCGCGCAGCAGGCAGCTGTCGCAATGACCACACGGCCGTCCGCCCTCAGCCGGGTCGTAACAGCTGTGTGTCATCGAAAAATCGACGCCCAACTCGATACCGAGCCTGACGATCCCCGCCTTGGTGAGGTGCTGCAGGGGGGTGTAGAGCGTCAGCGGACGCCCTTCAACGCCGGCTTTGGTGGCGAGACTGGCGAGGTACTCGAATGCGGCGATGAACTCGGGGCGACAATCGGGATACCCGGAATAGTCGAGCGCGTTCACGCCGATGACGATGCGCTCGGCGCCGAGGACTTCGGCCCAGGCCAGCGCCAGGGAGAGGAAGACCGTGTTGCGTGCCGGAACGTACGTGGTGGGGACACCGGCATCGCCAAGTTGATCCTTCGGGATCGCGCCATCGCCGACGAGCGAGGAGCCACCGAACGCCGACAGGTCCACGGCCAATTCGACATGGCGGACCACCCCGAGCGCACTCGCCACGCGGCGCGCCGCTTCGAGTTCGGCCTGATGCACCTGGCCATACCGGAGCGTCAGCGCGTACAGCTCCCACCCCTCCCGGCGGGCCATCGCCGCGGCGGTTGTCGAATCGAGCCCCCCCGAGAGCAGCACCACGGCGCGGGTCATACGCCTCTGGTCTCCGGGGCCCAGATGTACTTGTGCGTCTGAATCTGGAGGCGCGCCGGCACGAGGTCGGCCAGCATCCACTCCGTGAGCGTCGCTGCCGGCAGCACGCCGTGGACCGGTGAGAGCAACACGGCGCCGGGCTTCGCGTCGAGCGCATGGGTCGCGATGATGTCGCGGGCGTACTCATAGTCGGCGCGGTCTCTGATCACAAACTTCACTTCATGATCGCGGGACAGGGCCTCGAGGTTCGGCCAGTGCATCTTGTCCGCTTCCCCACTGCCCGGGCACTTCACGTCCATGATGGCGTGTACGCCCGAAGGCAGGTTGTGAATCGGCAGGTGTCCGCCGGTCTCGACCAGCACTTCGAATCCCTCAACGAGCATCCGCTGCATCAACGGGATCGCGTCCTTCTGGAGCAGGGGTTCCCCGCCGGTCAACTCGACCAGCCGGCATCCGAGTGCGCGGACCCCGGTCATGACCTCGTCGATCGACATCTTCTTGCCGCCGGTGAAGGCATAGGGCGTGTCACACCATGAGCACCGCAGGTCACACGCTGCCAGACGGACAAACACACACGGCCGACCCACATGGGTGGATTCGCCCTGCACGGACAGGTAGATCTCGAAGACGGTCAGCACGCGGGTATCAGTGTACTGAACCTTGAACCCGCGAAGGGCTACCATTCCTGTCATGGTGCGCGTCGGTACGAGCGGCTGGAGTTACCCGAGCGGCAAGGGCACGTGGAACGGGGTGTTTTACCCGAAGCCGCGGCCGCGGGGGTTTGATGAACTGGCCTACTACGCCCGACACTTCGACATCGTCGAGGTGAACTCGACGTTTTACCGGATGCCGGAAGCGGGCCCGGTGGCGAAGTGGGTGGAGCGGACGCCGCGGGAGTTTCAGTTCGCGGTGAAGCTCTGCCAGAAGTTCACGCATCCCGACATGTACCTCGGGCGTGCAGGCGTCACCGACTGGAGTCCGTCGCTGGCGGATGTGGATCTGTTCCGAGCAGGGATTGAGCCGCTTGTGGCGGCAGGACGGCTGCATTCGCTGCTGCTGCAGTTCCCGGCGAGCGTGCACGGCGAGCCGGCGGCACGTGACTACCTTTCGTGGCTGCTGGAGGTGCTGGGCGCGTATCCGCTGGCAGTTGAAGTGCGGCATCCGAGTTGGTTCGCGGCCGGCGCGGACACCGTTGCCCGGCTGGAACACGCGGGCACGGCGCTGGTCATCGCCGACGACCCGGAAGCGAACAAGCGCCCTCGTGTGCCGCTGATCACATCGGCCCCGCTCGTTTACTACCGCTTCCACGGCCGGAACGCGGCCGCCTGGTGGCATCACACCGCGGCCGAGAATCGCTACAACTACTTGTACTCGCCGTCCGAGTTACAACCCTACGCCGCCGAGATCGCTGCGCACGCGTCTGCAGGCCGCAAGGTCGCGGCGTTCATGAACAACCACTTCTCGGCGAAGGCTGTTGCGAATGCGTCGGTACTGCGTTCGCTCGCGCTGCACCCGTGAACCTTGAACCGGCTCACGCTCGTGCAAGCGTGGTTACTGGTTCATCGGTTCATGGTTCATGGTGCTGTTCCGGGTGCCGGGTTCAGGGTACGTAGGGCGCGCTGGAGTTGAGCGCGCCGTGGGGGTACGTGGTTCCGCACCGATGAACCATGAACCGATGAACCAGTAACCCGCGTAGCGAACCCGCGTAGCGTTAGCGCTTCGGAATCGTAATTGTCGTTCGGTGGCGGACGGTGGACTTGTGGCCGGGCACCGACACTTCGATGTAGTGGAGCTTGCCGTCGCGATCGCGGGCTTCGGGTTCGACGCCGAGGATGTAGTACGCGGCGGTCTCGCGCAGGACGCGGGAGAAGGCACATTCGCTGGTGCCGGCGGAGACGTTGATCAGGTCGGCCGCCGCGCGAAACGTCGGCTGCGGCGCCTGGGCGACCAGAGAGGCCACCGCCAGCATGAACCATGCACCGATGAACCATGAACCCTTACGGCTCACTTCGGCTCTCGAATCGTGGCGAGTTTGAGCACGTCCTCGAACTTGATCGCGTCCACCACGGCCATGCCGGAGATGACACGTCCGATGATCGTGTACTGGCCGTCGAGCGAGGGGCTCGCGGTCTTCATGATGTAGAACTGGCTGCTGGCCGCCTCGGGACGTCCGGCGTGGGCCAGGCCGACGGCACCGCGGGTGTGCGACAGACGTTTGGAGGCTTCAAGCAGGCCGACCGTCGGCGTGGCACCGGTCTGGCCCCACAGATTGCGACGCGTCACGTTGCGCGAATTCGGGTCACCGATCTGCACCAGTGTCCGCTCGGACCGATGAAAGCGCTGGCCGCGGTAGAAGTTCTTGTTGACGAGGGTGATGATGTACTCCACCGACTTCGGCGCGTCCTGACGGAAGAGCTCGATTTCGATCGTGCCGCGCGCCGTTTCGAGCACGAGCACCGGGTTCTTCGCACCAGGTTTCGCCTGCGCAGCGGTCGCCACCACACACGCCATCACCAAGAGTCCGCCGACGATGTTTCTGATCATGCTCGCGACTCCTTCGTCACCCCGCGGCGGGGACACAACGACGACACCACACACGCTCTGCACCGGGGATACACAGGTTTACACACGTTCTGCCCCCATGTCACCAGATACAGATTCACGTCAGGCCACCATCGTTTCGGCACGACCTTGTACAACGCATGCTCGGTTTCGTCGGGCGTCCGCGTCGTCACCCAGCCCAGGCGATTCGAGATGCGATGGACGTGCGTGTCCACGCAGATGTTGCTCTTCGAAGCGTGGGAGAGGATGAGCACCAGATTCGCGGTCTTGCGGCCCACACCGGCGAGGGTCAACAACTCGTCCATCGTGTCGGGCACCACGCCACCGAAGTCGTCGAGAATCTGGCGGCACGCCTGCTTCGCATGCCGCGCCTTGTTCCTGTAGAAGCTCACCGGGTAGATCAGCTTCTCGATCCGGCTCACCGGCAACGCAGCCATCGTCTTCGGCGTGTGCGCAACCTTGAAGAGCCGGGCCGACGCCTCCGCGGTCACGGCATCCTTGGTCTGGGCCGAGAGCAACGTGGCGATCAACACCCGGAACGGATCGTCGTGTGTCTCCTCGGCGATCTTCTCGACCGCCGGTTCCTCCATCGACCGAATCGCGTGACCGATTTTTTTCAGGACAGGAACGGGGTCAATGACCATGCGACTTGCAGTACCCGCAGTGATCACACGGCACAGCGGGTTCGATCACGCACGCATCTGAGATGTTCACAAGGCCCGCGAACAGGGCATGGCTTGAATGAGGTTGGGAGGGGCACGTAGGGCCGCCTGAACTGTAGGCGGCCGAGGTGGTTGAGTGAGGGTGGGTGAGGTTGGATAGGGTGGCGTGGGGCGCACTCTGCCCCATGTGGCGCGCAATGGCGTCACGAATCAGCGCACGAACAGCTTGCTCGTTCATCTCACACCCAACCTTACCCAACCCACTTGATGGCCGCCTACAATTCAGGCGGCCCTACGTACCCAACCTTACCCAACCCACTTGATGGCCGCCTACAGTTCAGGCGGCCCTACGTACCCAACCCTACCCAACCTCCACGGCGTCCACAATCCCGACGATCGCGGCGTCCACGGGGGCGCCCTTGCGGCGGAGGGCGTCCTGCGCGGCTTTACCTTCAATCACCAGCAGCACCTTTTCGCCGACGCCGGCGCCGACCGAATCGATCGCGAGCACGGCCGTGCCTTTCGGCTTCTCATCCAACGTCAGTGGCTGCACGAGCAACAACTTCGCAGCATCAATCTTCTGATGTTTCTGCGTCGAGACAACGGTGCCGATGACGCGACCTATTTGCACAGGTCCACTTGGTCAACAATGCCGACCGCACAGGCGTCGGCGGGTGGTTCGCCTGGAAAAAACGGAAACGTCGCTTCTCGGCCACGCACGAAGAACACGCGCTCGCCCACTCCCGCACCAACGGCATCGAGCGCCACGACGGGGCGACCGACCGGCGACTCGTCCGCACCGACGGGCTGCAGGAGCAACAACTTGTGCGCATGCAGGTTCGCGTCCTTGATCGTGGCGACGACGTCCCCGATGACCATGGCGAGCTGCATCGGTCTATTTACGGGGTGGGATGCCAGGTGTATCGATCTGATCGATCACGCCGATGATGGCGGCGTCGATGGGCGAATCCTTGTAGCCCTCGGCCATCCGCGCGGACGAGCCGGACACAATCAACACGGTGTCGCCGAGGCCGGCGTTCACGGTGTCCACCGCCACCAGATAGTTGCCGTCAGGCTGCCCAGACGCATCGAGCGGCCGCGCGACCAGCAGTTTGCTGGCCACGAGCCGCTCGTCTTTCCTGGTCGCGACGACGGTGCCGACGACCTTCGCGAGAATCATTTCCCGGCTTTGCCGATGGGCAGGATGTCCTCAAGGTTGGCGTGTGGACGAGGAATCACATGCACCGACACCAGTTCGCCCACGCGTCGCGCGGCTGCGGCCCCGGCATCGGTCGCGGCCTTCACCGCCGCCACATCGCCGCGCACGATCGCCGTCACGTAGCCGGCGCCGATCTTCTCCCAGCCGACCAACGTCACCTTGGCGGCCTTGACCATGGCGTCGGCCGCCTCGATCATCGCGACCAAGCCCTTTGTCTCGACCATTCCCAGCGCCTCGCCCATGAATCCTCCAGATGTGTCTGCCAATTCACCCGCGGCTGTGTGCCGGGGTGCCTGCCAGCTGCCGGACGGCCTCATCAATCAGGGTCGTCAGCTGGCTGTATGTTAACTGAATCTCGCCACGGTTACCTACCGGCACGTCAGCGCCGGCCACCACCACCTGGCAGTCCGCCTCACCGGCCACCGACGGGTCCACGCAGACAGGGGCCGGCGAGGCAATGCCATACCGGTCCCGCAGCTGCTGGAGCCGGTCCACTTCCTCACGCGGCAAGAGCTGTTCGCGGCCGAGCAGTCGCGCCGTCAGGCTGATGCGCGCAAAGTGTTCGATGGTCTCCATCTTGTAATACGCGGCAAACAGATCCGCACCAAGCGCCAGTGCCCCGTGGTTGGCGAGCAGCACCGCGTCGTGCGTCCTGACGTACGGCTCCACCGACGCCGGCAACGCAGGAGTGGACGGCGTGGCGTACTCCGCAATCGGAATCGCCCCCAGCGTCGTCACCACCTCCGCCAGCACGGCGCGATCGAGCGGCACACCGGCCACGGCAAATCCGGTGGAGAGCGGCGGGTGGGCATGCACCACCGCATGCACGTCGGGCCGATGGCGATACGCCATCAAGTGCATCAGGATTTCCGAGGACGCCTTGCGCCCGGCGGCGGCCTCGACAACGCGACCGTCCATATCGGTCACGACCATCATGTCCGGTGTCATGAAGCCCTTGGACACGCTGGCCGGCGTGACGAGCAGTCGGTCACTGGCAATGCGCACGCTGATATTGCCGTCGTTGGACGCGACATACCCACGCGTCCACAAGCGCTTGCCGACCTCAACGATGTCCTGCCGGAGCTGGACGGGATCCATGGGTGGCGTCAGCCGGCGCGCCGGGCCGCGGACCACTGATCGCGGCAGGTGGTGGAACAGAAATAGACGGCGTTGTCGCCCGATCCCACGCGAATGGCATTCGCTTCGGGGACATGGGTGCCGCACTGCGGATCGCGAACAAGGCGCCCGCCAACGCGAGGGCCCGGGGCCTGACGCTTTCCACCGGGCGCAGAGGGTGACTCGCCGCTGAGGCCGCGCATCAAGCCACCGAGAAAGCGGAAGATCAGTCTGACGATGAGCAGGACGGCCAGGATGCGGAGGATCCAGACGAAAGCCGACACGTTAGGGCTCGAGTCCGCCGCCACCGCCGGCCGGTGGTGTTGTGGGATGACTGGTGCGCAGCGTCTGCAGCGCGTTTCTCGCGCGCCCCGCCTCTTCGGAGGCCGGCGCCACGGCGATCAATTGCTCCCAGGCCTGGGTCGCGCCGGCAATGTCTTCCTTGCCGAAGGCGCGAACAATACCGACGTTGAACAACGTCTTGGCGTGTGCCGGATCGATCTTGAGGGAATTCTCGAACTGCGCCAGCGCGCGGTCCGCCTGATTGGTCATGTAGTAGCTGACACCGAGATCGGTGGACGCATTGACGTTCTTCGGATCGAGTTTCAGGGCGGCTTCGTACCAGGATCCCGCCATGTCAAACCGTTCCGCGTCGAAGTAGACATTGCCGAGTTCAACACGCACGTCGACGTTGTTGGGCTCGTTGTTCGCCTGGCGTTCGAGCGCCGACGCACGCTGCACATCGAGCACCGGCGCGGCCGGCTGATTCGGAAGCTGCGCGGTAGGCTGCCCGGCTGCCGTCATCGCTGCAGGTGTGGCTGGGCCGGCTTGCTGGGTGCCAAGAATCCAGCCCACCAACAGGCCGAACATCACGCCGGAAGTTGCATACGCCAGAGATTCTCGGTTCACAACAGGCCCTTTCCGTCTCGCAATTTCATGATAACACCGCGAGGTAATCACGCACCGAGCGCTCAAGGCCGACATACAGCGCGTGACTGATCAGCGCGTGGCCGATGGACACCTCGTCAACGTACGGGACGTCGCGGAACATCACGAGATTCTGCAGGTCGAGATCGTGCCCGGCATTGACGCCCATCCCCAGCACATGGGCGAGCTCCGCAGCGGCCGCATACATGGCGATCGATGCGCGCGCCGCATCGGGCCCCTTCACAAACGCCCGTGCAAACGGCTCGGTGTACAACTCGACGCGATCAGCCCCCAGGCGCTTGGCCCAGCGAATGGGCGCCTCCGCCGCCTCGACGAAGAGACTCACCCGGATGCCTTCCGCCTTCAAACGCTGAACGACGGCCGTCAGTCGTTCCGGGGAGGTGTCCGCCGACCAGTCGGCCTGACTGGTGATCTCGCCCGGCACCACCGGCACCAACGTGCACTGGTGCGGACGAGCGGCGACCACGAGGTCCACGAAGTCGGCGCGCGGATCCCCTTCGATGTTGAACTCCACCTGATCACGCACCGGTGCCAGATGCGCCGCAATGGCCGCGACATCCGCCCGCGTGATGTGCCGTTCATCGGCGCGCGGATGCACGGTGATGCCTTTGGCACCCGCGGCCAGGCACGCGTCGATCGCCTCACGCACACTGGGCGTCCGGCCCCCACGCGCATTCCGGAGCGTGGCCACCTTGTTGACGTTCACACTCAGGCGAATCATCCGATCGTCGTCCTCACCGCGTCCGCCACTTCTTCCGCCCACGCCTGCACGGTGGCCTGATTTTCGCCTTCGATCATGATCCGCAGCAGCGGCTCGGTGCCCGAGTACCGCACGAGCAGCCGGCCGCGCCCATCCAGCGCCTGTTCCACGCGCCCCATGGCCGCGGCGATCGCGGGCACCGTCGCCACATCGACCCGTTCGCGCACGCGGACGTTCACAAGCGTCTGCGGGTACGGCACGAGATCCGCCGCGAGATCCGCCAGTTCACGGCCGGACTCCGCCATCACGCGCAACACCGCGAGCGCCGTGGCCATGCCGTCACCGGTGTAGAGGTGCTCCGCGAGAATCACGTGCCCTGACTGTTCGCCGCCGACAACGAATCCGTCGCGCAACATCATGTCGCTGACGTACTTGTCGCCGACCGGTGTGCGCACCATCGTGATGCCGCGATCCCGAAACGCGATCTCCAGCCCGATGTTGCTCATCACGGTGGCAACCACGGTGTTGCCGGTGAGCCGGTCCTGCCGCTGATAGTGCAAGCCGAGCATCAACAGCAGCGCATCGCCGTCGACGACGCGGCCACGGTGGTCGACAAGAATCGCGCGATCTCCATCGCCGTCAAACGCCACGCCCAGGCGGCACTTGTGTGCGACCACCGCTGCTGCGAGTCCTGCCGGGTGCGTCGACCCACAGCCTTCGTTGATGTTGCGGCCGTCGGGGTGGTCACCACGCGTCACCGTCGAAAACCCGAGGCCTTCAAACAACCGTCGCGCCGTCGCCGTCGTCGCGCCGTTGGCCATGTCCATGGCGATGGTGGCCCCACGAAGCCCCTTAGGGTCGGGCAACAACAACCGCACATGATCGAGATAGGGTTCGCTGAGGTCGTGCACCTGCACCTGCGCGTCCACCCCAGCTGGGACGGACCACGCAGAGTCAGCCACGATGGCCTCCACCGCGCGTTCGGTGCCTTCGTCGAACTTCTCGCCGCGACCGGAGAACACCTTGATGCCGTTGTCGTGATACGGATTGTGCGAGGCCGAGATCACCACTCCCAGGTCGAATGGGCCTGTGCGGGCCAGGTACGCGACGGCCGGCGTCGGCACGATCCCGGTGGACTCGGTGACGGCCCCCTGCGACGCGGCGCCACGCGCCAGTTCACGTTCAATCCACTCGCCGGATTCGCGAGTGTCACGTCCGACCAGCAATCGCACCGGGCGATCGAGCTTCAACACGCGCACCAGCGCCGCGCCAAGCCGCGCCACCGTCGGCGGGTCGAGGGGGCGCGTGCCGGCCACGCCCCGAATGCCATCCGTTCCAAACAACCGTGCTGCCACTCAGCGCTTCTCCTGCCCGTCGTCTTTCACAATCACCACCGTGACGCGCGCGCTCCTGGGCTCACGCAACCGCATCGACGCATCCGCGACGCCGATGCTCACCGTCTTCACCACATTGGCCGTGGCACCGTCGATCATGACCGTCTCGGTCATTGCCTGTTTCAGCGCCGCGAGCGACCGCTTCGGCCCGACCACGTCGACCTGACCCGGTTCGACAAGGACTTCCTTGACGACGAAGCCCCTGGCCGGTGCCCCTTCCACGGTGGCCTTCACCGGCACCGACCGCTGGTCCTTCTCCTCCAGCGTCAACATGACGGACGCCGGAAATACCTGGGTGACCTCGACGCCAGACGGCGTGGTGACGAGGTCCGTACGTAGGTGATACAGGTGCGCCCCTGGCCGCGCATCCGCGAGGTCGATGGACACATTGACCCCGCCCTGATCGCCGGTCAACTGGCTCGACCGTCCGCGCAGATGGACTTCGACCGAATCAGGGGCGCCCGGCGCGATCTCGAGCAGGGTGGGCACATTGCGGAACACGAGCGGCACGCGCACACTCCGCTCGACGAAGAAGTCGCTGCCCACCGACAGCCACAACAACGTGGCGAGTCCCGTCGCCACCACTTTGAGTCCGACATTTCTGAACGGATACCAGGCCATCACGCGCCTCCCGTTCCGGCCGTCACCGGCACACGCCGGTACAACACAAGCTCCTGGAGCCGGGCGCGGAGCCGCTCAGGCGTCAGGCCGCGTTCGATACGGCCATCCACCGCCAGTGAGACTTCGCCCCGCTCTTCGGACACGACCACCGCCACGGCATCCGATTCCTCGGTCACGCCGATCGCCGCGCGATGGCGGGTTCCCAGTTCCCGATCAAACGACGGGCTGATCGTCAGCGGCAGAAAACACGCCGCTGCTGCCACACGATCTTCCTGAATGATCACCGCGCCATCATGCATCGGCGCCCCAGGCTGAAAGACCGTGGTGAGCAGGTCGTAGCTGACCGCCGCGTCAAGCGGGATGCCGCTCTCGACATAGTTCCGCAACCCGATCTCGCGCTCCAGCACAATCAACGCGCCCGTGCGTGCCTTCGCGAGCAACCCTGCCGCCGTCAGGACCTCCTCGATGGTCTCGTCCGACTCCTTTTCACCCGCCAGATACCGGAAGAACCGCGCGCGGCCAAGATGCGACAATGCGCGACGGATATCCTGCTGGAACAATACGATCGCGGCAAACCCGGCGTACACGAACACGTTCCGGATCACCCAGTTCACGGTCTCGAGCGGAAACCGTCGGGACGCATAAAACAGGACCAGCACCACGGCCGACCCCAGCGCCATCTGCGCCGCACGGGTGCCGCGAATAAGTTTGAGTCCTTCGTAGATCAGGATCGAGACGATCAGGATGTCGACAACATCCCACCAGCTCACCGGAGTCCGCTGAAGGAGGGCGGTGATCTGATCCATGGGCACCGGTAGAGTATCAAAAGTAGACTAGCGCGTCTGTCACTCGTACGACATCGACCATGGCCCTGACGTCGTGGACGCGGACGATGTGGGCGCCGAGCCAGATGGAGGCGGCCACCGCGGCGGCCGTCCCCCAGACACGCTCGGCAGGGGGGCGCTCACCGAGGGCGAGCTGCAGGAAGGACTTGCGCGACGGCCCCGAGAGGATCGGCACGCCGAGGGCCGCCAGCGCCGGCAGGCCTGCCAGCGCTTCCATCGACTGCGTCGCACGTTTGGCAAACCCGAACCCGGGGTCCACGATCAGCCGGTCCCTGGCCACACCGGCCTGCTCCGCCACCGCCAGCCGCGCCGCAAGTTCGGTGCGGACCTCGGCGACCACATCCGCATACACCGCGCGGTCGTACATGGTCTCGGACCGGCCTCGGTGATGCATCAGCACCGCGGCCGCACCGCGCGACACGACCACGCCGGCCATGGCCGGGTCCGCTGCAAACGCCGTCACGTCATTCACGATGGTGGCACCCGCATCAAGAGCGCGCGCCGCAATCTCCGCCTTGTAGGTATCGATGGAGATGGGCACGCTGACGCGCCCCCTCAGCCCTTCGAGGACCGGGCCCACCCGTCGCCACTCCTCGTCGGCCGGCAGCAACGCCGCGCCGGGCCGGGTGGATTCGCCGCCAAGATCCAGGATGTCGGCGCCCTCCTCCACCATGCGCAGCGCGTCCGCGATCGCCACATCCGGGTCGAGGCGGGCGCCCCCATCCGAAAATGAATCCGGCGTGATGTTGACGATGGCCATGACGAGCGTACGATCGCCCAGGGTCAGCACCTGTCCAGATGCCAGCGGAATCCGGAACGTCTGTCGACGGTGCACTAGGCCTGCGTGGCGGGCTTGGGCAGCGGCGCCACGAGCGGCGGCGTCGGGCGGTCTGCAGCCTCCTGCGGCGCGCCTCCCACCGGCGGCGTCGGCAGATCCTCGAGGGGCTCGCCCTTGCAGATCTTCTTCACCTGACCCGCATCGAGGACTTCACGCAGGAGCAGTTCGTCGGCGATCTTGAGCAACACGGCCTTGTTCTCGGTCAGCACCGTGCGTGCGCGATCGTAGTTGGTCAGCACAAACCGCTTCACTTCGGAGTCGATGCGGACGGCCGTTTCCTGACTGTAGTCCTGCGACTTGGAGATCTCGCGGCCGAGGAACACCTGCTCGTCGCGCTTGCCAAACGTGAGCGGGCCCATCTCGTCGCTCATGCCCCACTCACACACCATGCGGCGCGCGAGTTCGGTGACACGTTCGAGGTCGTTGCCCGCGCCGGTCGTCAGCGCGCCGTTCGTGATTTCCTCCGCGATGCGGCCACCCAGCAGAATCGCCAGCTGGTCCATGAGGTAGTCACGCGAGTAGTTGTGCTTCTCCTCGGTCGGCAGCTGCATCGTCAGGCCCAGCGCCATGCCGCGCGGGATGATCGTGACCTTGTGGATCGGATCGGCATGCGGCAACAGAACGGCGAGCAAGGCGTGGCCGGCTTCGTGAATCGCGGTGACGCGTTTTTCGTCCTCGGTGATCACCATCGAGCGGCGTTCGGAGCCCATCAGGACCTTGTCCTTGGCGTGCTCGAAGTCGGCCATCCGCACCACCTTCTGGTTGTAGCGCGCGGCATTCAGCGCGGCCTCGTTCACCAGGTTGGCGAGATCGGCACCGCAGAAGCCGGACGTGCCGCGTGCAATCACGCTGATGTTCACGTCATCGGCCAGCGGAATCTTCTTGGTGTGCACCAGGAGAATGCCTTCGCGGCCCTTGAGGTCGGGACGATTCACCACGATGCGGCGGTCAAAACGACCGGGACGCAGCAGTGCGGGGTCGAGCACGTCGGGCCGGTTGGTGGCCGCGATCAGAATGACGCCTTCGTTGGACTCGAAGCCATCCATTTCGACGAGCAACTGGTTCAGCGTCTGCTCGCGCTCGTCGTGACCGCCACCAAGGCCGGCGCCACGATGACGGCCGACGGCGTCGATTTCGTCGATGAACACGATGCAGGGCGCGTTCTTCTTGCCCTGCTCAAACAAGTCGCGCACACGGGACGCGCCGACGCCGACAAACATCTCGACGAAGTCGGAACCGCTGATCGAGAAAAACGGCACGTTCGCTTCGCCGGCCACGGCGCGTGCGAGCAACGTCTTTCCCGTGCCGGGCGACCCCATGAGCAACACGCCCTTGGGGATGCGGCCGCCGAGCTTCTGGAACTTCTGCGGCTCTCGCAGGAATTCGATGATCTCCTGCAGGTCTTCCTTCGCTTCGTCCGCGCCGGCCACTTCCTTGAACGTGACCTTCTTCTGCGTGGAGGACGACAACTTCGCGCGCGACTTGCCGAAGGAGAGCGCCTTGTTGCCGCCGCTCTGCATCTGGCGCGTCATGAAGATCCAGAAACCGATCATCAGGAGGACGGGCGCCCAGAAAAACAGGAACTGTGTCCAGCCGCCAGTGGTCTCTTCGTTGGCGACCAGTTCAACGTTACGCTCGGCAAGTTTCTCGTAGAAGCCGGGGTATTCGACGGGCAGGTAGGATCGCACGGCCTTGCCGGCGGGGTCGTTGGGCAGAGCCATGCCACGCAGCTGCCGGCCGGTCAGTTCGACCGTCTCGATCTGGCCCTTGGCCACGCGATCCATGAACTCGGTCAGACTGATCCGGGTCTCGCTCTGGCCAAAGTTGGCCGTCGCCTGCCAGATCAGCACGCCGAACACGACCATCGCGGTCCAGAACAGAAATCCTTTGATCGTCGAATTCATCCTCTATTCAGCTTCCTGACCCTTAAGGTTACCACGCTGACCCTGGGGCTCCTCAGGTCCGACGCGTGCACGCGCCGCTTGGTTCCTGTGTATTACGACCGCGGACCGAGTCGTACTTCCTTGGACACCCTTTCGACCAGAATGCCCGGCAAATCCAGTGTTCCGCCGCCCTGTACCCGCCGCGCCAGCCGGAGCACGGCCTCAATGTGTACGGTCGACCAGGGCCGATCCGGGGCGACCTGCGTCGCCGCCATGCGGATGACCCGCCGCGCCAGCGGCAGCGGAGCGGCGGCCAACCCACTCCGTGCAAGCGCCACTGACCCTGGCGCGGCAGGCAGGACGAGCCGCGCCAGCAATTGGATGGCCGCCTCTTCGAGGAACTGCTCATCGTCAGCCGCGTAGGTGGCGAAACGGGCCAGGGCGTCAACGCCGCCACTGGCCATGTCTGCAGAGACGCGCGCGATGGCCGGAAGGAGCTCATGCCGGATGCGGTTGCGCGGAATCGAGATGTCCGAGTTCGACGCGTCTTCGCGCCAGGGACGCCCCGCCGCGCGCAACATTGCGCGCAGATCTTCGCGCCGGCACGCAAGCAACGGGCGCACCGTGCGGCCATTCCTCGCGCGAATGCCGGAGAGGCCGCGGAGGCCGGCGCCGCGCAACATCCGCAGCAGCACGGTCTCCGCCTGATCGTCGGCGGTGTGCGCCGTGCAGACCACCGTGGCCCCGAGCGCATCGGCCGCCCGCTCAAACGCGGCGTAGCGCAGGTCCCGCGCGGCGGCTTCCGGGGAACGACCTGAAGAAGGGACGTGTGCGGCGCGCACGTCAATGGGCAGATTCAGTTGCGCGGCAAGGCGGCGACAGAACTGCTCGTCGGCGTCGGACTCGGCGACGCGCAGGCCGTGGTTGACGTGGATCAGGCCGACGAACACGAACGCCGGAGCCGGCCGTGTCGCGAAGTCGTGCAGCCACCACGCCAGCGCCACGGAATCGGCCCCGCCGGACACCGCCGCGGCCACGCGCTGTCCGACCAGGTCGTCGCCGGGGACAGGGGGAAGGGGCACGACCCTATTGTGCTCCGTGCTCGGTGCTTTGTGCTCAGTGCTGTGCTGGGTGCGCTACGGAGTCCAAGGGCTTCAGCCCCTGGGACATCACGAGGGCCAAGGCCCTCGTGCCTGGAAAGACGTGCTGGAAAATTGGTGCCGGTGCAGGGACTTGAACCCCGGACCCTGCGGATATGAGCCGCATGCTCTAACCAGCTGAGCTACACCGGCACAGGCTGTTGATGATACCTCAGGTCGAGTGCGGCGTCACCTTATCAGCATGGCATCGCCGTAGCTGTAGAAACTAAAGCCACGCGAGATGGCATCACGGTATGCATCCAGCACCAGCTCGCGTCCGGCAAACGCCGACACGAGCAACAACAGCGATGACTTGGGCAGATGGAAGTTGGTCAGGAGCCTGTCGACCGCACGGAACGTGTGCCCTGGGAGAATGCACAAGTCCGTCGCCCCCGTACCGGCACGCACCTGGCCGGTAGCGCGTGCCGCCGACTCCAACGCGCGCGTGGTCGTGGTACCCACCGCCACCACTCGCCCCCCGGCGGCCCTGGTGGACGCCATCTGCGACGCCGCCGTCTCAGACACCACAAACCGCTCGGCATCAACTCGGTGATCGGCAATGTCATTGACCTTGACCGGCTTGAACGTGCCGTAGCCCACGTGCAGCGTGACGGTCGCCTGACCAATCCCTTTCGCTGCCAGCGCCGTCGTCAACGCGGCATCAAAGTGCAGGCCGGCAGTGGGCGCGGCGATCGATCCGGTCTCCCGCGCGAACATGGTCTGGTAGCGCTCACGATCTTCAGCGGAGTCAGGCCGGCGAATGTACGGCGGCAGCGGAATGTGTCCGAGGCGATCGATGGCCTCGGCGACCGACGCGCCCGTCGAGGCGAGCCGCACACACCGGCGGCCCTCCGAGTCGCGCGACTGGATGGCACCCCGCAACGTGAGGCCCTGGGCGCGCTCGGGATCCGTGAAGTCGATCGTCGCGCCGATCGGCAAGCGCTGGCCCGGGTTGACGAGCGCCCACCAGTCATCGCCGGACGCCGGCTGCAACAACAGGCACTCGGCGCGCCCGCCACCCGTACGCCGCCCGAGCAGTCGCGCGGGAAACACGCGCGAGTCATTCGCGACCACCAGATCTCCAGGTGACAACCACTCAGCAAGGTCCGCCACACGCGATTCAGACCACGTGCCCGTCGCGCGGTCAACGACCAACATCCGCGAGCCACCACGCGGACGGGGATGCTGGGCGATCAGGGACTCAGGAAGGTCGAAATCAAAGTCGGACAGACGCACCCACACATGTTACTGGGCGGATGGGCGGATGGGCGGATGGG
>Ga0169931_10001281_pt1 | contig 41583 bp, 35 predicted proteins | sample Kivu_15m_20L_FD_129675 | JGI IMG/M metagenome (GOLD analysis project Ga0169931, IMG submission 129675) | Freshwater microbial communities from Lake Kivu, Western Province, Rwanda to study Microbial Dark Matter (Phase II) - Kivu_15m_20L... | ecosystem: Environmental > Aquatic > Freshwater > Lake... | reverse complement strand
GGCGACGCTCACGGCCACAGCCACCACCACGGCCACGGCCACGCTCACGGCCACGCTCACGGCCACGGACACGCGCACGGCCACGCTCGCGGCCACGCACATCCGCACCCGGTGCCGGGCGCGACGCTCGAGCGCGCGTTCCGCATCGGCATCGCGCTGAACCTCGGGTTCGTCGCGCTCGAGGCGGCGGCCGGCTGGGCCGCCAACTCGCTCGCGCTCCTCTCGGACGCGGGCCACAACCTGTCGGACGTGCTCGCGCTGCTGCTCGCCTGGGCGGCCGCGTGGGCAGCGCGGCGGCCGGCGACCGCCCGCTACACCTGGGGCTGGCGGCGCGGCGCGCCGCTGGTCGCGCTGGTCAACGCGGCGCTGCTGGCGGCCGCGCTCGCGCTGATCGCGTGGGAGGCGGTGCGCCGCCTCGCCGCGCCGCTGCCGGTGGACGGCGCGATCGTGATCGCCGTAGCGGCCGCGGGCATCGTGGTCAACGGCCTGACCGCCTGGATGTTCGCGAAGGACCGCCACGGCGACGTGAACGTCCGCGGAGCGTTCCTGCACATGGTGGCCGACGCCGCGGTCTCCGCCGGGGTGCTGGTCGGCGGCATCGCGGTCGCGGCGAGCGGCTGGCTGTGGATCGACCCGGCGATCAGCCTGGCGATCGTCGCAGTGATCGGCGTGGGCACGGTGCCGCTGCTGCGGCAGTCGTTCGCGCTGTCGCTCGACGCGGTGCCCGAGGGCATCGACCTGCAGGCCGTGCGGGTCGATCTGCTCGGGCGGCCCGGCGTCGCCACGCTGCACGACCTGCACGTCTGGCCGCTGGGCAGCACCGGCGCGGCGCTGTCGGTCCACCTGGTGATGCCGGACGGCGCCGACGACCTGTTCCTGGCGTCCACCCGCAGCCGGCTGCTCGAGCACTTCGGCATCGAGCACGTCACGCTGCAGGTCGAGCGGGGCGATCACCCGTGCCCGCAGGACTGCGCGCGCTGACCGCGCTCGCCGCGCGGGCGGGCCGGGTCGCGGCGCGCCGACCGCCCTCGCCGACCGCCCTCGCCGACCGCCCTCGCTGAGCGCCCTCGCCGGCCGCGAGCTCAGCGCGTCGCGGGCGACGCCGGGCGGTCCGCCGCGGCGCGCTCGAGCGCCTGTGCGTCGAGCACGCGAAACCGCGTGCGGCGAGATTCGATCAGCCCGCCGGCGGCGAGTGCATGCAGTTCGCGCGACAGCGTCTCCGGCGTCATCGCCAGACGCTGCGCGATCACCCGCTTGGGCTCTCCGAACGCGAACTCGTCCGCGCCACCCTGCGCATCGCGCCGCAGGTCGCACAGCAGCCGCGCGACCCGCGCCCGGGCGCTGCGCGCGCTGAAGCCGCCGATTTCGCGCACGAAGCGCGCGAGCTTGGCGCCGATGTCGCCCACCAGGCGCGCGGCGATCGCGGGCCGCTCGCTGGTCAGCCGCCGCAGCGTGGCGGACGGCAGACCGACCAGCACCGCGTCCTCGGCCACCACGGCCGTGGCCGGGTACAGGTCGCCGCGCAGCAGCGCCGCCATGCCGATCGTGTCGCCGCGCCCGAGCGTCGCGAGCACCCGGCCGTCGGCGCCCGGCCCGAGCACGAGCCGCACGCGGCCGGACACCAGCACGTAGAGCACCTCGGCCGGGTCGCCTGCGGTGAACAGCACCGTGCCCACCGCATGGGCGTGTACCCGCGCACCCTCCAGCGGCGCGTCCTCGCCGAGCGCCACGCCCTCGAACAGCGGCAGCGGCGCGAGCAGCCCGGCCGGCGTGGCCGCACCGGCCCCCTCACCCGATACCGAGGCGCGGGGCGCGGCATCCGGACGCGGTTCGGTGCGGGGCTGCATCGGTTGGGACGGGCAGGATCGGGGCGGATCGACGGATCGGGGCAACGCTACGGCAAAGCGTGTCACGCCGTGCGAACACCCGTGTTGCGCCAGATCAAGCGCGAGGCGGGTGCTATCCTGACCCCCCACCCGGGCTTCGCCAACCGCTTGATGGACATACTGCTGCTGCTGCTGCTGATCCTGCTGAACGCGTTGTTCGCGATGTCGGAGATGGCCGTCGTCTCCTCGCGCAAGGCCCGGCTGCAGCGGATGGCCGACGACGGCTTCCCGGGCGCGAAGTCGGCGATGGCGCTGAACGAGGAGCCGTCCGGGTTCCTGTCGACCATCCAGGTCGGCATCACGACGATCGGGGTGCTGTCCGGCATCGTCGGCGAGGGGCTGCTCGCCGCGCCGCTCGCCGCCTGGCTCGCCCAGCTCGAGCCGCTCGCGCCGTACGCGAAAGGCTTGGCGGTGGCGTTCGTCGTGGCGATCATCACCTACCTGTCGGTGGTGATCGGCGAACTCGTCCCGAAGCGGCTCGCGCTGCTCGCCCCCGAGCGGATCGCCTCGGTGGTCGCCCGCCCGATGGCCTGGTTCTCGCGGGTGACCCAGCCCGCGGTCTGGGCGCTGTCCTCGTCGAGCAACCTGCTGATGCGCCTGTTCGGTGCGCGCCGCACGGACGAGCCGCCGGTCACCGACGACGAGATCAAGGTGCTGATGGAGCAGGGCGCCGAGGCCGGCGTGTTCCACGAGAGCGAGCAGGCGATCGTCTCGAACGTGCTGCGCCTGGACGAGCAGCGGATCGGCGCGATCATGACGCCGCGGATGGACATCTACGCGATCGACCTCGACGAAGGCGACGCGGCGGTGCGCCGCACGATCGCCGACAGCCCGCACACGCGCGTGGTCGTGTGCCGCGGCGGACTCGAGCACATCCTGGGCGTGCTGCGCCTGGGCGATCTGCTGCGCCCGGCGCTCGCCGGCGAGCCGCTGGACGTCGAGAAGGCGCTCACCCCGGCGCTGTACGTGCCCGAGACGATCAGTACCACCCAGCTGCTCGAGAGCTTCCGCCGCGAGCGGGTGCAGTTCGCACTGATCGTCGACGAGTACGGCGACCTGCAGGGGCTGGTCTCGCTCACCGACGTGCTCACCGCGATCGTCGGCGACCTGCCCGAGGCGCACGACTCGACCAGCACCGACGTGGTCCGGCGTGACGACGGCTCGTGGCTGGTCGACGGTTCGGTCGGCCTGGAGCGGCTCAAGCAGGTGCTCGAGATCGACGAGCTGCCCGCCGAGGACGAGCACAGCTTCCACACGGTCGGCGGCTTCGCGATGCACCGGCTCGGGCGCATCCCGGCGGTCGCGGATCACTTCAACGCGGCCGGCTTCCGCTTCGAGGTGGTCGACATGGACCGCAACCGGGTCGACAAGCTGCTGGTCTCGCGCCTGCCCGACCCGACGCCCCCGCCGGTCGACGAACCCTGAGCGGCGCGCTCAGCGCCGCAGCCGGCGCCAGACCCACGGCCCGACGATCAGCGCCGCGGTGATCGCCAGCAGCGTGGCCGAGATCGGCTGCGTGAAGAAGACGGTTGCGTCGCCCTGGCTGATCGACAGCGCGCGCCGGAACTGCGTCTCGGCCAGCGGTCCGAGGATCAGGCCGATCACCGCCGGCGCGACCGGAAATCCGTAGCGGCGCATCACGAACCCGAGCAGGCCGAACACCAGCAGCGTCACCAGGTCGACCACCGACTGGTGCAGGCTGTAGGCGCCGAGGGTGGCGAACACCAGGATGCCGCCGTACAGCAGCGGCCGCGGTACCGACAGCACCTTCACCCACAGGCCGATCAGCGGCAGGTTCAGCACCAGCAGCAGCACGTTGCCGACGTACAGGCTCGCGATCAGCCCCCACACCAGCGCGCCCTGCGTCTGGAACAGCAGCGGGCCGGGCTGGATCCCGTAGTTCTGGAAGGCCGCGAGCAGGATCGCTGCGGTCGCCGACGTGGGAATGCCCAGCGTCAGCAGGGGCACGAGCACGCCGGTGGACGCGGCGTTGTTCGCGGCCTCGGGGCCGGCCACGCCCTCGATCGCGCCGTGGCCGAACTCCTCGGGATGCTTCGACAGCTTCTTCTCGGCCGCGTACGACAGGAACGTAGGGATCTCCGAACCGCCGGCCGGGATCGTGCCGAACGGAAAGCCGATCGCGGTCGCGCGCAGCCAGGCCGGCCACGAGCGCCGCCAGTCCTCACGGGTCATCCACAGCGAGCCCGACAGCCGTTGCAGCTCCTCCTTCACGCGGCTCTGGTAGGCGGCGACGTACAGCGTCTCGCCGACCGCGAACAGTCCGACCGCGAGCACCACCACGTCGATGCCGTCCAGCAGTTCCGGCACGCCGAACGAGAAGCGCATCTGGCCGGTCTGCTCGTCGATGCCGACCAGCCCGAGCAGCAGACCGACGAACAGCGCGACCAGCCCGCGCACCGTCGAGCCGCCGAGCACCGCCGCGACCGTGACGAACGCGAACACCATCAGCGCGAAGTACTCGGCCGGCCCGAACTTCAGCGCGAGCTCCACCACCACCGGCGCGACCAGCGTGAGCAGCACGGTGCCGATGGTGCCGGCGACGAACGAGCCGATCGCCGCGGTCGCGAGCGCCGGCCCCGCGCGGCCCCGCTTGGCCATGCGGTTGCCCTCGAGCGCGGTGGCGATCGACGCCGACTCGCCGGGCGTGTTCAGCAGGATCGTCGTGGTCGAACCGCCGTACATCGCGCCGTAGTAGATGCCGGCGAACATGATCAGCGCGCCGGTCGGGTCGAGCTTGACCGTGAGCGGCAGCAGCATCGCCACCGTGAGCGCGGGCCCCACGCCCGGCAGCACGCCGACCGCGGTGCCGAGCGTCACGCCCACCAGGCCCCAGAGCAGATTGATCGGTGCGAGCGCGATCGAGAAACCCGCGAGCAGCGCGTCGAAGGTGGTCACAGGCCGGCCGTCCCGAGCAGCGGCTTCAGCCAGCCCGCCGGCAGGTTCACGTTCAGGAAATGGACGAAGAACGAGAACACCGCGAGGCCGAGTGCGAGCCCGAGCGCCGCGTCGCGCAGCCAGCGCACGCTGCCGAAGCCGCGGGCGACGCAGGCGAACAGCGCCGCAGCCGCGATCACGAAGCCCGCGGTGTGGATCAGCGCCATCTGCGCGAGCAGCCCGCCCACGACCCACACGAACGCGCCCGGCCGGAACGCGTGCTCGCCGCGCTCGACCGGGTCCTCGGCCACCGCGGCCCGCCAGCCGCCGGTGAGCGCCTCGGCGAGCAGCCACAGCCCGAGCAGCACCAGCCCGGCCGACACCAGCTCGGGCACGAAGTTTGGGCCGATGCCCGAGTAGCCCCCGGCCTCGGGCAGGCGCACCGCGACCACCGTGGCCGCGATGCCCAGCGCCAGCACGCCCGCCGACACGATCGTCTCGCCGCGCCGCGGCGGGCGGCCGACGCGCATCGCGGCGGCTACTTCTTCAGCCCGAGCGAGTCGAGGATCGCGCCCACGCGCTTGACGTCCTCGTCGATGAACCGCTTGTAGTCTTCGCCGCCGAGGAACCAGGGTTCCCAGCCGTACTTGGTGAGCGACTCCTTCCACGCGGGCGACTCGGTGGCGGTGCGCACCGCAGCCACCAGCGCGTCGCGCTGCGCCGGGGTGATGCCGGGCGCGCCGAAGATCCCGCGCCAGTTGCCGAGCACCACGTCGATCCCCTGCGCGCGCAGCGTGGGCACGCCCTCGAGGCGTTCGGGCGACGACACGCCGAGCGCACGCATGCGGCCGGCCTTGATCTGCTCGGAGAACTCGCCCAGGCCGGAGACGCCCGCGCTCACGTGGCCGCCGACGATCGCCGCGATCGCCTCGCCGCCGCCCTTGAACGGCACGTAGTTGATCTTGCTCGGGTCGCCGCCGGTGGCGCGCGCGATGAGGCCGATCAGGATGTGGTCGGTGCCACCGGCCGAGCCGCCGCCCCAGGACACCTTGCCCGGCGCGTCCCTGAAGGCCTTGACCAGGTCGCCCATGGTCTTGTGCGGCGAGTTGGCCGGCACGACCACCACCACGTACTCGCTGGTGAGGCGCGCGATCGGCGTGACCATCGACAGGTCGACCGGCGACTTGTTCAGGATGATGCCGCCGACCATCACCATGCCGCCCATCATCAGCGCGGTCGGGTCGCCCTTCGCGGCGTTGATGAACTGCACGAGTCCGATCGTGCCGGCCGCGCCGCCCTTGTTGTCGAACTGAACGTTCTGCACGACCTTCGCGGCCTGCATCGCGGCCGCGAGGCTGCGGCCGGTCTGGTCCCAGCCCCCGCCCGGGTTGGCGGGGATCATCATCTTGAGCGTGCCGATGCCCTGCGCGGACGCGGCGCGCGGCAGAGCGAGGCCGGAGGCGGCCAGCGCGCAGAGCGCGGAGGCGGAGAATCCACGGCGGTTCATCGAGTCGTCTCCTCGGACGGGGAAGCGGGGCCCGTCGGTGGGGTGCGAGGATACCCGCGGCGCGACGCCGGGTAAACCTCGGGTCGGGATGCGTTACGCTGCCGGGCGTCGTGTGCCGCGACCGCCGCCGATGCCCCGCGCCCCATCCCCCCGCCCGCCGCCGCCGCTGAGCCCACCGCGGCGTGCCTCGCCCGCGGCGCCGGCCACCGCCCCGCGGCGCCGCGCGCGCGCCCCGCTCGGACGATGATCGGGCGAGCGGACGACCGGGCGGCGACCGCCGGCGTGCAGCGGCCGCTCGGGCCGTTCGTGCGGCGCGCCTGGGGGCTGGTGCGGCCGTTCTTCACCGGCGATCAGCGCTGGCTGGCGGTCGGGCTGCTGTCGGCCGTGGTCGCGCTCAACCTGATCACGGTCTACGTCGACGTGCTGATCAACGCGTTCCAGCGCGACTTCTTCAACGCGCTGGAGAACCGCGACCAGGCGGAGTTCGTGCGGCAGCTGTGGCGCTTCACCGGGCTGGCGTTCGCGTTCATCCTGGTGGCGGTCTACAAGTTCTACCTGACGCAGATCTTCGAGCTGCGCTGGCGCGCGTGGCTGACCGCGCGGTACGTGGACGGATGGCTGGCGCAGCGCGCCTACTACCGGCTCGAGCTGGTGGGCTCGCCCACCGACAATCCGGACCAGCGGATCGCCGAGGACATCCGGCTGTTCACCGAACTGACCGTGGGCCTGTCGATGGGCCTGCTGAACTCGGTCGTGACGCTGGCGTCGTTCGTCGCGATCCTGTGGGCGGTGTCGGGCCCGCTCACGGTCGCGCTGGGCGGCACCGAGGTGACGATCCCGGGCTACATGGTCTGGGTCGCGCTGCTGTACGCGATCGCCGGCAGCGTGGTGTCGCACCTGATCGGGCGAGGGCTGATCCCGCTCAACTTCGCGCAGCAGCGCTACGAGGCCGATTTCCGCTACGGGCTGGTGCGGGTGCGCGAGCACGCCGAGAGCATCGCGCTGTACCGCGGCGAGCCGCCTGAGCGCACCGGCCTGATGGCCCGCTTCGGCTCGGTGGTCACCAACTACTGGGCGCTGGTGCGCGCACAGAAGCGGCTGATCTGGGCGCAGAGCTTCTACGGCCAGATCGCGGTGATCTTCCCGTTCGTGGTCGCCGCACCCCGCTACTTCGGCGGGGCCCTGAAGCTCGGCGACCTGATGCAGATCGCCAACGCGTTCGGCCAGGTGCAGGGCGCGCTGTCCTGGTTCGTCAACGCGTACGCGAACCTCGCGGTCTGGAAGGCGACCACCGACCGGCTGCTGACCTTCGACGACGCGCTCGCGGCGCTGCGCGCGGGCGATGCCGGCCTGCTGCGGACGATGCCGGGCGACGCCCCGGCGCTGCGTTCGACGCGCCTGGAGACCCCGGCGGGCGAGCCGATCGTCGACGACGCGACGCTGGAGCTGCGCGCCGGAGAGCGCCTGCTGCTCACCGGCCCGTCGGGCAGCGGCAAGAGCACGCTGTTCCGCGCGCTCGCGGGCGTGTGGCCGTACGGTAGCGGACGCATCGAGCGGCCCGCCGACGGCGTGCTGTTCCTGCCGCAGAAGCCGTACCTGCCGATCGGCACGCTGCGGGCAACCGTCAGCTACCCGGCCGCCGCCGACGCGTTCGACGACGCCGCGATCCGGGACGCGCTCGAGGCCGCGCGGCTGCCGCAGCTCGCCCCCCACCTGGACGCATGGGCCGCGTGGGACCGCCGCCTGTCGCCCGGCGAGCAGCAGCGGCTCGCGATCGCGCGCGCGCTGCTGAACCGGCCGGCGTGGCTCTTCCTCGACGAGGCGACCGCGGCGCTCGACGAGGCCAACGGCACCGCGCTGTACACGACGCTGCTGCGGCGGCTGCCGGACGCCGGCATCGTGAGCATCGCGCACGACCCGTCGATCGGTCGGTTCCACACGCGACGGGTGCACCTCTCGCCGGGCGCGTCCGGCTCGCGGCTCGAGGAACGACCGCTCGCCGATCCGGCGCCGCAGGGGTGATCCCCGGCCGCGGCTCAGCCGCGTCCGTACACCTCGTTGACCTGCTGGCCGACGCGCACGAAGGTCGTGCACTTGGACAGGTCCTTGAGCTTGCGCGCGCCGACGTAGGTGCATGCCGAACGCAGCCCGCCGAGGATCTCCTGGACCGTGTCGTCGACCGGCCCGCGCGCCTCGAGGAGCACCGACTTGCCCTCGGAGGCGCGGTAGCGCGCGACCCCGCCAGCGTACTTCTCCATCGCCTCGGCCGAGCTCATGCCGTAGAACCGGCGCATCCGGCGGCCGTCCTGCTCGATCATCTCGCCGCCGCACTCGTCGTGCGCGGCGAGCATGCCGCCGAGCATCACGAAGTCCGCCCCGCCGCCGAAGGCCTTGACCACGTCGCCGGGCACCGTGCAGCCCCCGTCGCCGCAGATGTGGCCGCCCAGCCCGTGCGCGGCGTCGGCGCACTCGATGATCGCCGACAGCTGCGGATAGCCGACGCCGGTCATCCGGCGCGTGGTGCACACCGAGCCCGGTCCGATGCCGACCTTGACGATGTCCACGCCGGCGAGGATCAGCGCCTCGGTCATGTCGGCGGTCACCACGTTGCCGGCCATCAGCACCACCGACGGGTAGCGCTCGCGAAAGCGCTTGACGAAGTCGACGAACGCCTCGGTGTAGCCGTTGGCCACGTCGATGCACACCCACTCGACCGCGCCGCCGGTGCGGCTCCAGACCTTGTCGAACTTGGCGGCGTCGGACTCGAGGATGCCGAGCGAGTAGAACGCGTAGGCGTTGTCCTCGCGGCGCTCGGGCGAGAAGAACGACGCGAGCTCGGCGAGCGGATAGTGCTTGTGCAGCGCGCAGTGCAGCTTGTGGCGGGCGAGCGCACGCGCCATCTCGAAGGTGCCGACCGTGTCCATGTTCGCCGCGACGATCGGCACCGAGCCGCGGCGCAGCGCGGCGTGGCGGAAACGGTGCTCGCGCACCAGGTCGACGTTGGCGCGGCTGCCCAGCGTGGAGCGCTTGGGGCGCAGCAGCACGTCCTTGAAGTCGAGCTTGGTTTCGTATTCGATGCGCATGGCGTGCATGATCGCCCGCCGCGGCCGGCGGGTAAACCGCCCTCGGACCGCACGGGGCACCCGCCTCGCCGCGCCCGGGCCGTACAATCGGTCGCGCACGCTATGACCCAACGACCGGTCTCCCTGTTCCTCGACGTCGACGGCACGCTGCTCGACTACGCGCCCCATCCGGACGCGGTGGTTGTCGCCGCTTCTCTGGTGGACCTGCTCGACGGACTGCACGCGGCCAGCGGCGGGCGGCTCGCGTTCGTGAGCGGCCGGGCGATCGAGTCGCTCGACCGCCTGTTCGAACCCTTCCGCAGCGTGGCGGTGGGCTTGCACGGGCTCGAGCTGCGCCGGCGCGCCGACGCGCCCGTCGAGCGTGCCGCCGACGTCGATCCACCGCCGGCGCTGCACGCCGAGATCGCGCGCCTTGCCGCCGAGCACCGCGCGCCGCTGGTCGAGGACAAGGGCGCCGCGATCGCGGTCCACCACCGCCTGGCGGCGCCGGCGATGCAGGCGCTGCGCCGCGACCTGCAGCTCGCCTGCGAGCGCCACGCGCCGGGCTGGACCGTACTGCGAGGCCGGCAGGTACTCGAGGTGAAGCCCGACGGCACCACCAAGGCGAGCGGGGTCGACCGGCTGATGCTCGAGCCGCCCTTCGCCGGCAGCCTGCCGTTGGCCTTCGGTGACGACGTCACCGATCTCGACATGTTCGACGCGATCCGTCGTCACGGGGGCACCGCCGTGGCGGTCGGGCGGCGGATCGCCGGCAGCGGCGACCTGCAGCTCGACGCGCCCGGCGAGAGCCTCGCGCTGCTGGCCGAGCTGCGCGAGGCGCTGCGGGGCGGCGCCGCCCGCGTCGGCGATCTCCTCAGGAGCCGTGCCCATGCGTGACGAGCCCGAGGCCCGGCGCGAACATCGGGTGCTCGTCGCCGACCTCGGAGGCACCTTCGTGCGGTTCGCGCTCGCCTGCGACGGCGTGCTGATCGGCGAGCCGGGCCGGCTCGAGCGTGGCGCGTTCCCGGACTTCGCCGCGGCCTGCCGGCAGTGGCTCGGTGAACACGCGCACGGGCTCCGCATCGACGGGGCCACGGTCGCCGCTGCGGGTCGCGTCGACCGCGGGCGCATCGAGATGACCAACGCGGCCTGGTCGATCGACCCGGCCGCACTCGCGGTCGAGCTCGGGCTGCACGAGCATCGGGTGACCGTGCTCAACGACTTCGCCGCCCTCGCCTGGGTGCTCCCGGCGCTCGGCGACGACGCGCTGATCGCGGTGCCCGGCGGGGCCGCACACCGCGAGGGCCGCCCCCTCCCGGCGTGCGGCGCAGGCCACCGCGCGGTCGTCGGGCCGGGCACCGGGCTCGGCGTGGCGGCGCTGGTGCGGACGTCCGCGGGCTGGCAACCGATCGCCTCCGAGGGCGGTCACGCGGGTTGCTCGCCCGCCACGCCGCTGGAGCGGGCCGCCGAGGCCCTCGCCGTAGCCCGGCACGGCCGGGCGTCCTGGGAGCGGCTGCTGTCCGGCCCCGGGCTGGCGCTGCTGCACGAGGCCGCGTGCGCGCAGGCCGGGCGTGCGCCAGACGGCGTCGACGCGCCGGCCGTGCTGCGGGCCTGCGCTGCCGGCGACCCCTGCGCGACCCGGGCCGTGCACGCCTTCATCGAACTGCTCGGCGCGTTCGCGGGCGACCTCGCGCTGATGTACGACGCCTGCGGCGGCGTCGTGATTGCCGGCGGCATCGTACCCCGCATCGCCGAGGTGATGCCGCTGGACGCGATGCGCACGCGCTTCGAGGCCAAGGGACGCTTCTCGCCCTGGCTCGAACGGGTCGCACTCCACCGCCTCGCCACACCGTACGCCGCCCTGCGCGGCGCCGCCCTCGCCTACCGCGCCGCGACGCCGTCGGCGCCCGCTGCTTCATGACCGTCGACCGCACCGCGCCGACCGCAGCCCAATCGCTCGCCCTCGGCCTGATCGGCAACTCGCGCACCAGTGCGCTGGTCGACCCGGAGGGCGGCATCGTCTGGTGGTGCTACCCGCGGCTGGACGCCGACCCGGTCTGCAGCGCGCTGCTGTCAGGCGAGCCGCGCCCCGGGCATGGCTTCGTCGACGTGCGCCTCGAGGGCCAGACCCGTACCGAGCAGTGCTACCTGACCAACACGCCGATCCTCGCCACCACGCTGCACGACGACCAGGGCAACGCGGTCGAGGTGATCGATTTCGCACCACGGTTCCACCAGTTCGGCCGGCTGTTCAACCCGTCGATGCTCGTGCGGGTGGTGCGGCGCGTGGCGGGCCGGCCGCGCATCGTGGTGCGCGCGCGGCTCGCCAGCCAGTGGGGGGAGCGCCGCGCCGAACGCGTCGTCGGCACGCACCACATCCGCTTCCTGCAGAGCGACGGCGCGCTGAGGCTGACCACCGACGTGCCGATCACCCAGGTCGTCGAGGAGCGGCCGTTCTTCCTCGGAGGCAGCGCGACGCTGCTGTTCGGCGTCGACGAGACCCTCGGCGACGCCCCGAGCGAGGTCGGCCGCAAGTTCTTCCAGGAGACCCGCGCTTACTGGCTGCGCTGGGTGCGCAACCTCGCGGTGCCGTTCGAGTGGCAGGACGTCGTGATCCGCGCGGCGATCACGCTCAAGCTCAACGCCTTCGACGACTCGGGTGCGATCGTCGCGGCGGTCACCACGTCGATCCCCGAGGCGCCGGCGAGCGGACGCAACTGGGATTACCGCTACTGCTGGCTGCGCGACGCGTACTTCGTCGTCAGCGTGCTGAACCGGCTCGGCGCCACCGGCACGATGCAGCGCTACCTGAACTTCATTCTCGAGGTGGTCGCCGCAACCGGCGACGCGCCGCTGCAGCCGGTCTACGGCATCAGCGGCGAGGCCGTGCTCGACGAGTCGGTCGCCGCCGCGCTGCCCGGCTACCGCGGCATGGGTCCGGTACGGGTAGGCAACGCCGCCTACTTCCAGGTGCAACACGACGTCTATGGCGAAGCGGTGCTCGCGGGGGCCCACGCGTTCTTCGACCGCCGGCTCGAGCACACCGCTGACGGGAAGATCTTCGCGGAGCTCGAGAAGCTCGGCGCGCGCGCCGTCGTGCACCACCAGGACCCGGACGCCGGGCTCTGGGAGCTGCGCGGCACGCGGCGCGTGCACACGTTCTCGAGCCTGATGTGCTGGGCCGCGTGCGACCGGCTCGCGCGGATCGCCGGCCAGCTCGGGCTGGCGGAGCGGCGCGCGCACTGGGCTGGCCACGCCGTGCGGATCCACGCGACGATCTGCGAGCGCGCCTGGAACCCCCGGCTGCAGGCGTTCGCGTCCACCTTCGGCGGCGACCGCCTCGACGCCAGCCTGCTGCTGCTCGTCGAGCTCCAGTTCCTGCCGGCATCCGACCCGCGCTTCGCCTGCACCGTGCGCGCGATCGAGCAGCGGCTCAGGCGCGGCGACTTCCTGCTGCGCTACGACGAGCAGGACGACTTCGGCCACCCCGAGACCGCATTCCTGGTGTGCACGCAGTGGTGGGTGCTCGCGCTCGCCGCCCTGGGTGAGATCGAGCGTGCGCGCGAGATCTTCGAGCGGCTGCTGTCGATCCGCACCCCGTTGGGACTGCTGTCCGAGGATGTCGACCCGGCCACCGGAGAGCTCTGGGGAAACTTTCCCCAGACCTACACGATGGTCGGTCTGGTCCAGTGCGCGATGCGGCTGTCGCGCCCCTGGGAGGACGCCTACTGACCGCCGCGGCGGATCACCTCGGTAGTCCGCCGCTCCGCGCGCATCGCGGCGCACAGTGCGTCGATGGCGGCCTCGGCGCGTGCGCGGCCGCACATGAACGCATCGACGGCGGCGAGCCCCACCTCGGGCCAGGTGTGCACCGACAGGTGGGACTCGGCGAGCAGAAGCACGCCGGTCACCCCGCCGCCGCCGCCGAAGCGGTGGAAGTGCGCCGACAGCACGCGCGCCCCAGCTGCCGCCGCCGCCGCGCGCATCATCGTCTCGATCCGTTCCCCATCGCTCAGCAGCGCAGGGTCCACCCGCCACAGGTCGGCGAGCACGTGCGTGGAGCCCGCGGGACTACTTGTGTCCGCCACCGGAGCCTCCGGACCACGATCCGCCGCTGCGATAGCCGGTGCCGCTCAGGCCCGAGCGGCTGTCCTGGCCGTAGATCACGACGACCGCCACCGCCAGGACCACCGCCGCGTAGACCGTGTAGAGCACGCGCCACATCGCGATCAGCCGCCCCGGTCGCCGTCGCCGAGCATCCTCAGCGGGAGCCACAGCGCCAGGTAGGCGATCAGCAGCGGGGCGATCAGGTCGTCGAAGTCGGCCATGAACACCGCCGGCAGCGCGGCCAGCGCGAGCAGGATGCTGAACAGCCAGGCGAGATCGCGCACGCTGCGCTGCCGGAACTCGGGCAGCACGTCGGTCGCGCCGGCACGCCCCCCCGAGGCCGGCTGCGCAGCCGCGGCCGAGGCGCCGACCGGCCGTCCGAACGCCTCGGCGAGCCGCGCCGCGGGCAGCTCGGTCGCGCGCGACCAGGTGACCTCGTCGTCGGTGCGTTCGCGCGACAGCACGGTGCGCACGCCACCCGCGCGGCGCTCGAACTCGGTCACCTCGGCGCGGTCCCCGACCCGCGGCCGCCAGTTGAAGCTGCCGGCCACCCAGGTGGTCACGGTGTCGTAGCGTTCGAGTCGCAGGAAGCGCTCGTCACCGAGCCGTGCGCCACCGCCCTCCTCCTCGGGCAGCGCGTTGAGCACCTCCACCCACTGCCACGCGCCGGCCACCTCGACCAGCCAGCGGAACCCGGCCTTCGGCGACCACAGCAGGTATTCGAACCACTCGGCGTCGTCACCCTCGGCACGGCGTGCGAGCACGCCGATCACCGTGTAGGTCTCGTCGTCGAACCGGCCGGTGTCGCCGAGCGCGAGCGCGGTCCGGCGCTCGCTCGCGTCGGCCCGCCGTACCTCGGTGACCAGATCCGCGTCGCGTCCGGACAGCTCGCTCTTGCACTGACGGCAGGTCACCTGGGTGGCCAGCTGCGACACGAAGCGCACCGGCGCGCCGCAGCTCGGGCAGGCGAGCGACTGCAGCACCGCGCCCAGCGCGCCCGCGGCCTCGGCGGTCTGCGCGAGGCCACGCAGCAGCGTAGGCTGCAGCGACTCGAGCGCCACCGCGCGGCCGGCGTACAGCACCGGCGGCTCGCCGTTCGACCAGTCGAGCGTGGCCAGCGCGTCGCCGTCGCGCAGATCGACCACCTTCGCCTCCCAGCGGCTGTCGGCCGGGAAGGGCAGCTCGCCTTCGGCCGCCGTGCAGCGCGCGCTGCGGCGATCGGTGGCGACGTAGCGCTGGCCGCGCAGGCCGGCGGTCATGCCGGGGCGCAGCGCCTCGAACGACGGCGCGCCGGTGACCGTGCCGCGCTCGAAGGTCACCGCGTACTGACCGCTCGCCTCCGACAGCCAGCCGGTGCTGCCGTCGTCGAACAGCAGGTACCACTCGTTCCAGCCGCCGTCGTCGTAGCGCAGCTGGATCCGCCCAATGGCGGTGAACCCTCGGCCATCGAAGCGGCCGCCGGTGCCGAGCTGCACGCGCGCGTGGTCCTCGAGCAGCTCGCCCTGCACGCCGATGCGCTCGAGCGCATCGGCGCGGCGCGCCAGCGTGCTGCGGCAGAACCCGCAGACCGCCGTGGTGGACTGGCTCGCGCGCAGCGAGACCGTCGCACCGCACGAGGGGCAGGGCGCGGAGAACATGTCGGAACGCGGGGATCAGCCGGCGAGCTTCCTCAGGATCTCGGCCTTGGTCGTGTCGAAGTCGGTCTGCGTGATCAGGCCCTTGTCGAACAGCGCCTTGAGCTTGCCGAGCCGCTCCTCGGGCGAGTCGGCGGGCGGGGCCGCGGACTGCGGCGCGGCCCCCGCCCCCACCCCGCCGATCCCGGCAGCCAGGCCGGCACCGACCCCGGCGGCGCCCATCGCCTGGCCCATCGCCGCGCCGATCGCGGCGCCGGCGCCCAGGTTCGCGCCGAGCCCGGCGAGGCCGCCCTCGTTGCCGGCGGCGATCGGGATCGCGTTGGCGGTCTGGAAACGGGTATACGCGCTCAGGTCGCCGGCCATGCCCATCGCGATCCGCTTGTCGAGCGCTTCCTGCAGCGCGTCCGGCAGGCTGATCGACTGGATCACGAAGGTCTCAAGACCGAGGCCCATCGCCGCGAACGCGGGCTGGACCTGTGCGGAGATCGCCTGCGCGAGCACGGTCTGATTGGCGGCCATGTCGAGGAACGGCACGCCCGAGCCGCCGACCGCGGTGGCCAGGCTGGCGAGTACCACGCCGTCGAGCTGCTCGTCCATCTCGTCGGCGACGATCTGCGCGCGGTTGCCGGCCACCTCGGTGAAGAACCGCTTCGGATCCGTCACCCGGTACGAGTACAGGCCGAACGCGCGCATCCGGACCATGCCGAAGTCCTTGTCGCGGATCGACACCGCCTGCGGAGTGCCCCAGCGCCGCCCGATCTGCTGGCGGGTGGACACGAAGTACACGTCCGACTTGAACGGCGACTCGAACAGCTTGTCCCAGTTGCGCAGGTAGGTGAGCACCGGCAGCGTCTGGGTGGTGAGCCGGTGCATCCCCGGAGCGAACACGTCGGCGACCGTGCCCTCGTTGACGAAGATCGCGGCCTGCGCCTCGCGCACCGTGAGCGACCCGCCGTACTGGATCTCCTGGTCGGCCATCGGGAAGCGCCACATCAGCACGTCGGGCGGCTGCTCGGCCCACTGGATGACGTCGATGAACTGCTTGCGGATGAAGTCGCCGAGGGCCATGTCGATCTCCAGCGTGCCAGCGTGGGGTCGGGAAGGGGTCGGGGGTCAGAACACGCAGGCGGCGTTGATCACGCCGGCGCACAGCGCGGCCGCGCCGCCGAGCGTGCCGACCGCGACGTTGTTGGACTCGAGCGCACCGCGCAGGTCGGGGATCAGCCGGTTCATGACCGCAAGCACGATCAGCTGCACGAACAGCGCGCTGACGATCCAGCCGATGAAGCTCAGGTAGTGCACGTGGGTGAGGATGCCGGACGCGATGGTCGCCGAGAAGCCGATCATCGCGCCGGACAGGAAGATCGCCACCGCAAGGTTGCCGCGCCGCACCTGAGCGCGCTCGTCGTGCGGCGTGATCCGGGTGTACACGAAATAGAACACGCCGAGCAGCAGCAGGCCGGTCAGCAGGTACGCCGTGTAGCTCAGCACGATCTGGTACAGCCGCTCCTGGTCCATCGCGTCCTCCCCGCGGAACGCAGGTTACCAGCCTTGGCCGGACCGCCCATAATGACCGATCCGCGCAGTCGCCCCGTCCATGCCTTCGCACCACCTGCTGATCCTTTCGGTCTTCGTCGTCGCGTCGTGCGGTCTGGCCTATGAGCTCGTCGCCGGCACGCTCGCGAGCTACCTGATGGGCGATTCGGTGCTGCAGTTCTCCACCGTGATCGGCGTGTACCTGTTCGCGATGGGGGTCGGCGCGCACCTGTCGCGGTACGTCCGCGACGAGGACGCGCTCGCGCGCTTCGTCGAGATCGAGCTCGCGGTCGCGCTGGTCGGCGGCCTGTCCGCTACCGTGCTGTTCCTGATGTTCGCCTGGGCGGGCACCCCGTTCCGCGCCGCGCTGTACGGCGTCGTGCTGCTGATCGGCGTGATGGTCGGCATGGAGATCCCGCTGGTGCTGCGCGTACTCGCGCAACGGCGCGACGCGCTGCGCGAGGTGGTCGCACGCGTGCTCTCGTTCGATTCGCTCGGCGCGCTCGCGGTGTCGCTGCTGTTTCCGCTGTTCCTCGCCCCGCGCCTGGGTCTGGCGCGGACCGCGCTGCTGTTCGGCATGCTGAACGCCGCGGTCGCGCTTTGGGTCACGCACCGGTTCCGCAGCGAGCTGCCGCGGTGGCGCGAAGTGACGCTCGCCGGCTGCGGCGTGATGGCGGCGCTGTCGCTCGGCATGGCGGGCTCCGACCGGCTGATCGGCTGGGCCGAGCGCGGGCTGTTCGGCGACGAGATCGTCCACGCCCGCACGTCGACGTACCAGCGCATCGTGGTCACGCGCTGGCGCGACGAGATCAGGCTCTACCTGAACGGCAACCTGCAGTTCTCCAGCCGCGACGAGCACCGCTACCACGAGGCGCTGGTGCTGCCGGCCATGGAGAATCACCCGCGGCCGATGCGCGTGCTCGTCCTGGGCGGCGGCGACGGGCTCGCCGTGCGCGAGGTGCTGAAGTACCCGAGCGTCGAGCGCGTCGTGCTCGTCGACCTCGACGCGGCGATGACCGACCTCTTCGCCTCGGCGCCCGACCTGGTCGCGCTGAACCGGGGCTCGCTGCGGGATCCGCGCACGCGGGTCGTCAACCAGGACGCGTTCCAGTGGCTCGAACGCACCGACGAGCCGCCGTTCGACGTGGTGATCGCCGACTTCCCCGACCCGAGCAACCACAGCCTCGGCAAGCTCTACTCGGTGCCGTTCTACACGATGCTGCGCCGGGTGCTCGCGCCGGGCGCCCGGGTGGCCGTGCAGTCGGCTTCGCCGTGGTTCGTTCCGCACGCGTTCTGGTCGATCGACGCGACGCTGCGGGCCGCGGGCTTCCACACCGCGCCGTACCACGCCAACGTACCGTCGTTCGGCGAGTGGGGCTTCGTCGCCGCGTCCCTGGCGCCGGGCTTCGAGCCGCCCCGGTCGTACCGCGTGCCCACGCGCTACCTCGACGCCGGCACGACGGCGCTGATGTTCCGCTTCCCACCGGACATGGGTCCGCGCGAGGTCGAGCCCAACTGGCTGAACACCCAGCGGCTCGTGCAGTACTTCCACGACGACTGGTCGCGGGTGGCGCGATAGCGCCTTCGCCCCTCGCCGGCACGCCGTCCGCCGCGGGGCGGCGCCGCGCGCTGCGCACCGCGCTCGGCGCAGCCGCCGCCGCCCCGCTGGCCGCCTGCATCCGCCGGCCGTTCTGGGCGCCGCCGCCGGTCGCGGTCGACGCCCCCGGCCGGGACGCAGGCCACTGGCTGCGCGAACGCTGGCGCGCCGGTCCGCTGAGGCCGTCCGACTGGCGCGGCGCAGACACCGAGCGGGTCGACGTCGCGATCGTCGGCTCGGGGGTCGCCGGGCTCGCGTGCGCGTGGCGCCTCGCGCGCGCGGGACACCGCGACCACGTGGTGCTCGCCGGGCCCGAGTGGATGGGCAACGCCGCCGGCCGACGGCTCTACGGCATCGACTGCCCGTCGGGCAGCCACTACCTGCCGCTGCCCTCGGTGGAGTCGACACACCTGCGCGAACTGCTGGCCGACGCCGGCGTGCTGCTCGGAGACCCGGCCGCGCACGCGCCCGAGTACGACGAGCGCGCGCTGGTGCACGCGCCGTCGCACCGGGTATTGTCGGGCGGGCGCTGGTGGCCGGGCACGCTGCCGCCCGGCGCCGGCCCGTCCGCCGGCGACGCGGCGGCCGCGTTCCTCGCGCGCATGGACACGCTGTCGCGCGAGCTGGGCACCGACGGCCGACGCGCCTTCGTCGTGCCGCTCGAGGCCGCCTCGCGCGACGCACCGTCGCGCGCGCTGGACCGGACCACGGCGGCGGCGTGGCTCGACGCCGAAGGCTGGACCGACCCCGCGCTGCGCGTGTACCTCGAGTACTGCGTGCGCGACGAGTTCGGCGCGACGCTCGGCGAGGTCTCGGCGTGGGCGCTCGCCCACTACTTCGCGGCCCGCGTCGGACGCGCCCGCAACGCGGAGCCCGGGGCGGTGCTGACCTGGCCCGACGGCCTCGCGCCGCTCGCGGCCCACCTGGCCGGGCCGGCGGTCGCAGCCGGCAGGCTGCGCGCGGTGTCGGTCGAGCGGGTGGAGACCGCGGGTCGCGGCGTGCGACTGCTGGGCTGGCGCGAGGCGGCCCCGGGCGGGCCGGCCGGCCCGCGGCCGGTCGTGGTCCACGCCCGCATCGCCGTGGTCGCAGTCCCTCGCCCGGTGGCCGCGCGGATCGTGCCCGAGCTCGCCGCTGGCCCGCCCGCCGGCGGGCCCGGCCATGCGCCCTGGACCGTCGCGAACGTGGTGTTCCGCAACCCGCCCGAGGAGCGTCGCACCGGCGGCGAGGACGAACTCGCCTGGGACAATGTCGTGCACGGCAGCCCCGCGCTCGGCTTCGTGCACGCGCTGCACCAGTCGATCCGGGTCGACACCACCGGACCGACGGTGCTGACCGCTTACCGCGCTTACCCGCGCCCGGACGGCGACGCGCGCGCCGAGCTCGCCCGCCTGCTCGAGGCCGGCGACGCGGCGTCCCCGCGCGACTGGCTCGCGCTGGTCGGCACCGACCTGGTCACCGCCTACGGCCCCGCGGTGTGGCGCGAGGTCGTCCGCGTGCACGTGACCGTGCGCGGCCACGGCATGTCCGCGCCGGCGCCCGGCTTCCTGGCCGACTCGGTCGCGGCCGCGATGCGTGCCGCCGACGGCCCGGTGCGTTTCGCGCACTCGGACCTCTCGGGCTACTCGGTCTTCGAGGAGGCCGCGTGGTGGGGCGTGCGGGCGGCCGGGCGGATCGCGGGCGAATGACGCGCGGCCCGGGCCAGGACGGCCCGCGTTCGAATCCCGGCTCGCTGCCGAATCGAGCCCCGCCCGTCGGCTCGGCGCCCGCCCGCGGCAGGCGGCGGCGCACTTCACGGACGCAACGACGCGGGCATCAGGCGGCCAGGTCACCCCGCTCGCGGGCGCGCCCGTCGGTGCGCTGTCTCAGCTGCTGGCGCTGCCGCACCCGGGCCGCGTCCATCAGCATCCGGCCGGCCCAGCGGTAGACGTTGTTCTCCTTGACCGTACGACGCATCAGCCGCATGCGCTCGCGCCGCTCGTCGCGGTCCATCACGAGGGCCTGCAGGATCGCCGACGTGGTGACCGCGATGTCGTAGGGATTGACAAGCAGCGCCTCGATCAGCTCGCGCGACGCGCCGGCGAAGGTCGACAGGATCAGCACGCCATCCTGGTCGTCGCGTGCGGCGACGAACTCCTTCGCGACCAGGTTCATTCCATCGTGCAAGCTGTTCACCAGACAGAAATCGGCCGCCCGGTACAGCTCGAAGACCTGCAGCGGCTCCTGGTGTTCGCCGATCAGCACGATCGGCCGCCAGGTCGACGTGGCGAATCGCGCGTTGATCCGGGCGGCCACCTCCTCGGTCTCGGCCCGCAGCGCGCGGTACGCGGGCAGCTTGCTGCGCGTCGGCGCCGCCACCTGCAGCAGGCTCACGCGGCCGCGCCACTGCGGGTGCTGCTCGAGCAGCTGCTCGACCGCGAGGAACCGCTCCACGATACCCTTGGTGAAGTCCCAGCGCTCGACGCCGACCCCGATGCGCGCCCGCTCGTCGATGCCGAATCGCTGCCGGACGGCGCGTGCGCACTGCTCGGCCGAGGGCAGGTGCTCGAGCCAGCGCGGCGGCCACTCGATCGAGATCGGGTACGGCGCCACCTGACAGACGTGCCCCTGGATCGTCACGGTCATGTACTCGCGGTCGATATGGCACTCGACGTAGCGGTCGACCGTCTCCAGGAAGTTCTGGCAGTGGTAGCGCGTGTGGAAGCCCAGGATGTCGGCGCGCAGCATGCCGGTCAGCAGCTCCTGCTTCCAAGGGCATACGCCGAAGGTCTCGGCATTGGGCCAGGGGATGTGCCAGAACAGCACGACGGTCGCGCCCGGGATCCGCTGCCGGACCATCGCGGGCAGCAGCGCGAAGTGGTAGTCCTGCACGAACACCACCGGGTGGTCGGTGCGGGCCTCCTTGAGGATCACGTCGGCGAACTTGCGGTTGACCGCCTGGTACTGGCGCCAGTCGGCCTCGCGGAACGAGGGCCGCACGTACGCGAGGTGGCACAGCGGCCACAGACCCTCGTTCGAGAAACCGAAGTAGTACCCGTTCTCCTCGTCGTCGGACAGCCAGACACGGCGCAGCGTATATGTCGGGTCGGACGGCGGCACGCTGACCCGGTCGTGCAGGTCGACCACGTCGCGGTCCGCGCTGCCCGAGCCGTGAGCCACCCAGACGCCGCTGCAGGCGCGGATGATCGGCTCGAGCGCGGTAACCATGCCGCTGGCGGGCACCTGCACCACCGGGCGCCCGTCGGCGTCGCGGTTGTGGATGTACGGCTCGCGGTTGGAGACGACGATCATCTGCGGCGACTCGAGGCCCTCGCGCACGACGTGTGCGAGCGCGTTGGGCGTCCAGTTCTCCCGGTAGTCGATCTCCAGCCGCTGGTCGTGCTCGATCTCGCGCAGCACCTTGCGCACCTGGGTCAGGATCGGCGCACTGCTGCCGTGCGACTCGGCATCGTCAAGGAACCCGCGGCGCTGGATGTCGCGCACGAGCAGCGCCCCCCAGCGCCGCAGCAGCAGCCAGGCCGCCGCCACCGACAGCAGCGCGAGCACCACCGCCGACATCACGCCGAAGGCGATCAGGTAGTCGCGGGCGGCGGAGTGCCGCCGGTCGACGAACGACAGGTCGTGCACCAGCATCACCACCGCGGCCTGGCCGTCGGCGGCGAGCAGGTCGTAGCGGGCCACGTGCACCGAGCCGCGCGGGATCCGCATCACGCGGTTCGCGGGTTCGCCCGTCAGGGCGGCGAGCGCGCACGACACCTGCGGCGGCGTGCGGTCGGTCTGGTAGATCGTCTGGCCGTCAGGCCGGCACGCCACCACCGCGAGCAGGCGCTCGTCGTCGGTGACCGTGGCCAGGAAGCGGCGCAGGCGCGGCAACTCCGAGCGGTCGAGCAGCGTGGGCAGCGTCTCGCCCATCGAGTTCATCACCAGCCGAGCCCGCAGCTCGACGTCGGTCCTGAACCACTCGGTGAGCATCCGCTCCACGTACGGCACCGCAAAGTACGCGCCGACGGACAGCGCCACCAGCACCGGCACGGCGAATCGCCAGAACAGGGTGGCCAGCATCACCGCTACCCCGTGGAATGGTTGAACGTCAAGGATACTCGCACGCGTCGATCGTCCCGGAAACCGGATCGCTCCCGCCCGCAGCCAGCCTCGTGCCCGTCGCGGCTCGTGGGATCATCCGGCGTCGGATCGTGGCGTGACCGCGACCACGGGGAGGATCGGATGCGATACCGCAGGTTGGGCGACAGTGGCGTGTCGGTGTCCACGCTGTGCCTGGGCACGATGATGTTCGGCGACCGCACCGGCGAGGCCGAGGCGACCGAGATCGTCGCGGCCTGCCGCGACGCCGGCGTGAACTTCGTCGACACCGCCGACGTGTATGCGCGCGGCGAGAGCGAGCGCATCACCGGGCGCGCGATCGCCTCCGACCGCCACCGCTGGGTGCTCGCCACCAAGGTCGGCAACCCGATGGGCGCCGACCCGAACCGGCGCGGCCTGTCGCGCCGCTGGCTGTCGCAGGCGATCGACGACTCGCTCGCCCGGCTGGGGACCGACCACGTCGACGTCTGGTACCTGCACCGCGAGGACCCGAGCGTGCCGCTGCAGGAGACGGTCGCGGCGGTGGCCGACATCGTGCGCGCGGGCAAGGTCCGCTACCTCGGGGTATCCAACCATCGCGCCTGGCGGCTCGCCGAGATCGTGCACTGGTGCGCCGCAGCGGGCCTGCCCCCGCCCGCGGTCGTGCAGCCGTACTACAACGCGTTCAACCGCATGCCCGAGGTCGAGGTGCTGCCGGCCTGCGCGCGCTGGGGCATCGGCGTGGCACCGTACTCACCGGTGGCGCGCGGCGTGCTCACCGGCAAGTACCCGCCCGGTGCGACGCCGCCCGAGGGCTCGCGCGCCGCGCGCAACGACGCGCGCCTGATGCAGACCGAGTGGCGCGAGGAGTCGCTGGTCGCGGCCCAGCGGGTCGCCGGGCACGCGCGCTCGCGCGGGATGACGCCCTCGCAGTTCGCGGTCGCGTGGGTGCTCAACAACCGCCACGTCAGCTCGGCGATCGTCGGCCCGCGCACGCTCGAGCAGATGCGCGAGTACCTCGACGGCGCCGACGCGCCGTTCGACGCGCAGGACGAGGCGCTGATCGATGCGATCGTGCCGGCGGGTCACGCGACCACGCCGCACTACACGGACCCGTCCTACCCGGTCGAGGGCCGCGCGACCTTCACCGGCTGAGCGCCGCGCCGATGCGGTCGCGGCGGACCTGGATCGGCGCGATGTCGCTCGCGCAGCTGGTGTCGTGGGGCAGCCTGTTCTACACGTTCTCGCTGCTGATGCCGGCGCTCGAGAGCGGTCTCGGGCTCACGCGCGTGCAGGTGAGCGGCGCCTTCAGCGCCGCGCTGCTGTCGATGGGCGTGGCCGGCTGGTCGGTGGGGCGCCTGATCGACGCGGGCCACGGCCGGGCGGTGATGGCCGGCGGATCGCTCGCCGCCGGCCTGCTGCTGCTCGCCCACGCGGCGGTCGACGGCGCGCTCGGCCTGTACCTGGTCTGGATCGGCCTCGGGGCCGCGATGGCCGCGACGCTGTACGAGCCGGCCTTCGCGATCCTGATCCGGCGCTGGCCCGGGGACTACCGGCGCGCGCTGATCGCAATGACCTTCCTGGGCGGGCTGGCGTCGACCGTGTTCATCCCGCTGTCGGCGCTGCTGATCGAGCGGCTGGGCTGGCGTGGGGCGTGCGCGGCACTCGGGGCGCTGCACCTGCTGCTGTGCCTGCCGATCCACCTGCGGATGCTCGCGGGCGAGCCGCCGGGCGTGGCGGGCGCCGACGGCGCGCGGGCCGCGAGCGACGAACTGCGCCGGCTCGCGCGCTCCCCGGCGTTCCTGCTGATCACCGCGTTCACCGCGATCCTGGTGGGATTCACCGGCGCGCTCAGCGCGCACATGGTGCCGCTGCTGCGCGAGCGCGGCCTGTCGGACGCGTGGTCGATCGCGGTGCCCGCCAGCATCGGCGCGATGCAGGTCCTCGGGCGGCTCGCGCTGTTCGTGCTCGAGGGCCGGATCGAGCCCCGCCGCCTCGACCGCGTGGTGCCGCTGCTGCTGCCGGCGGCGGTGGTGCTGCTGCTCGTCGGCGGCTCGAGCCCGGCGGCGGCGCTCGCCTTCGCCGCCTGCTTCGGGATCGCGAACGGGCTGATCACGATCGTCAAGGCGACCGCGGTGGCCGAGTACGTGAGCCGGCGCCGCGTGGCCGCGCTCACCGGCCTGCAGGCCCCGCCGGCGGCGGCCGCCCGGGCGGCCGGGCCGGTGCTGCTCGCCGCACTGTGGTCCGCAACCGGTGACTACCGGCTGGGCCTGTGGACGCTGGTCGCGCTGGGGTCGTTCGCGGTCCTGCTGCTGCGCGCCGCGCAGACCCGCGCGCTGCCCCAGCCGTGACCGGCCGGGGGGCGGGGCGACCGGCGCGGCGCCGATCGCCGGCGTGCGAGAATCGACGGCTGCCCGCCTTCGTCGCCCCCCACCCGTGACCGCGACCGCCCTGCTCCTCGTGCTGCTCGTGCTGGTGACCGTCGCGGTCGGCGCGTACGTGCTGTGGCCGCTGCTGGGGCGGCCGGCTGCGCCGGCCGGCACCGCTGCCGCCGAGGCCGACGCCGCCGGCACGGCGCTCGCGGTGCTACGCGAGCGGCGCCGCGAGCTCGAGACGGCGCTCGCCCACCTGCCGCCCGACGCCCCCGAGCGGCGCGCGGCGCTCGCCGAGTTCGCGGCGCTCGCCGAGACCGAGCTGCCGTCCGCCCCCGCGACCGTCGCCCGCCGGGGTCCGGCCCCGGGCGGGCGACGGCCCGTGCTCGCGGCCACGATCGCCGCGCTGCTGGCCCTGCCGACCTTCGGGCTGTACCTGCTCGCGGGTGCGCCCGAGGCCGCGTCGCCCGAGTTCCGCTCGGCGCGCGAGCCGGCGACGTTGGACGAACTCGCCGCGGACCTGCGCCGCCGGCTGCACACGGACCCCGGGCAGACCGAGGGCTGGCGGCTGCTCGGTCGCGCCGAGCTCGCACGGGGCCGACCGGACGACGCCCGCCAGGCGTTCGAGCGGGCGCTCGCACTCGCACCCGCCGACCCCTCGATCCGCGTGGACCTCGCCGACGCGATCGCTCAGTCGCAGGGCGCGGTGCTCGAGGGCCGTCCGATCGAGCTGATCCGCGAGGCGCTCGCCGCCGACCCGCGCCATCCCAAGGGCCTCGCGCTCGCCGGCGCCTACGAGGTCGCGCGCCGCGACCTGCCCGCGGCGCTGCGGCACTGGAGGACGCTGCTCGACGTCCTGCCGGCCGACTCCGAGCAGCGCCGGCAGATCGCCGGCTTCGTCGCGGACCTCGAGGCCGGTCGCCTGCCGCAGGTGGCCGCCGCGCCCGGCGCCGCGCCCGCCGCCGGCCCCGGGACGGCGCCGTCCGCGGGCCCCGGCGCGACGCCGTCCGCGGGGCCGGTGCCGCCATCCGCGGCCGCGTCGGTGCGGCCCGCCGATCCGCCGGCCCGTCCGGCGCCGGACACCCCCGGTGGCCCGGCCGCGGCCATCGCCGGGCGCATCGACGTCGAACGCCGGCTCGCCGAGCGCGTCCGCGCCGAGGACACGGTGTTCGTGGTCGCGCGCACGGTGGACGACGCGGGCCGGCCCGCCGGACCGCCGGTGGCGGTGCTGCGTGCCCGCGGCGCCGACCTGCCGCTCGCCTTCTCGCTCGACGACCGGATGGCGATGAGCCCGGCGGCACGCCTGTCGACCGTGCCCGAGGGCATGCGGGTGGTGGTCGTGGTGCGGGTGTCGCGCACCGGCGAGGCCGCAGCGCGCACCGGCGACCTGCAGGGCGCGTCGTCGCCGGTCCGCCCCGGGGCGAGCGGGCTTCGCGTGCTGGTGGACACGGTGGTGGAATGATCGCGGCGCCGTTCGCCGGGCTGGTCGCCGACGGGCTCGCGCTGGTCCGGGGCGAGCGGCGCCTGTTCTCCGGGCTCGGATTCGTGCTCGCCGCCGGTGAGCTGCTGCTGCTGCACGGCCCGAACGGCTCGGGCAAGAGCAGCCTGCTGCGCGCGCTGCTCGGTCTGGCGCCGCTCGCCGCGGGCACGCTGCGCCTGGGCACCGACGCGCGGCCGCTGTCGCCCCGGGCGCTGTGCCGCACCGCGCTCTACCAGAGCCATGCGGCTGCGGCGAAGGCCGAGCTGACCGCAGCCGAGAACCTCGCGCTCGCCGCGGCGCTCGACGGCACGCTGCCCGCGCGCCCGGCGCCGGATGCGATCGACGCGGCGCTGCGCGCGCTCGGGCTCGCGCGCCAGCGCGACCTCGAGACGCGCCGCCTGTCGCAGGGCCAGCGGCAGCGGCTGCAGCTCGCCCGCTTCGAGCTCGCGCTCGCCGCCGGCAGCCGGCCGCTGTGGCTGATGGACGAGCCGAGCGCGGCGCTCGACGCGCAGGGCGGCGCGCTGCTCGAGGACCTGCTCGCGCGGCACCTGGCACGCGGCGGCGCGGCGCTGATCGCCACCCACCTGCCGATCGCGCCGCCGGGCGCGACCGCGCGCACGCTGCGCGTGGACGACCACCGGCCCGGGCGCGACGCGCCGGAGCCCGGGTTCCGATGAGCGACCTCGGCGCGCTCGCGTGGGCGCTGCGGCGCGACCTGCGGCTCGCGCTGCGCCGGCCGGGCGACGCGATGAACGTGCTCGGCTTCTTCGTGCTCGCGTGCTCGATGTTCCCGCTCGCGGTCGGCCCGCAGCGCGAGTGGCTCGCGCGGATCGGGCCGGGCGTGGTCTGGGTCGCCGCGCTGCTGGCGGTGATGCTCGCGCTGCCGCGCCTGTTCGAGCACGATCACGCGGACGGCACGCTGGACGCGATGGTCGCCAGCGGCCAGCCGCTGCCGCCGCTGGTGGCGGGCAAGCTGCTCGCCGCGTGGCTGGTGACCGGGCTGCCGCTGGTCGTGGCCGCGCCGCTGCTGTCGGTGGCCTTCGCGATGCCCGAGGGCAGCCTGCCGGTGCTGCTCGGCGCGCTGCTGCTCGGCACGCCGATCCTGCTGTCGCTCGGAGCGGTCGCCGCCGCGCTCACGCTCGGCCTGAAGGCCGGACCGACGCTGATCACGCTGCTGTGCCTGCCGCTGTACGTGCCGGTGCTGGTGTTCGGCGCCGGCGCGGTCGAAGCCCAGACCGCCGGGCTGTCGCCCTACGCGCATCTGGCGCTGTTGGGCGCTGGTATGCTCGTGGCCGTGCCGCTGGCGCCGCTGGCGGCGGCCCAGGCCCTGCGCATCTCGGTCGAATGACCCGGCCCGCATGAGAGTCTTCCGCTTCGCCGCCCCCCAGGTCTTCTATCCGCTCGCGGGCCGTCTGCTGCCCTTCTTCGCCGCGGCTGCGGTCGTGCTCGCGGCCGCCGGGCTGTACGTCGGCTTCGGCATCGCGCCCACCGACTTCCAGCAGGGCGAGGTCTACCGGATCATCTTCATCCACGTGCCGTCCGCGTGGATGGCGATGTTCGTCTACCTGGTGATGGCCGGCTACGCCGCGTTCACGCTCGTGATGCGCACCCGGCTGTCGGCGATGATGTGCCGGGCGCTCGCACCCACCGGCGCGCTGATGGCCGCGATCGCGCTGTGGACCGGTGCGATCTGGGGCCGGCCCACCTGGGGCACGTACTGGGTGTGGGACGCCCGGCTCACCTCGACGCTGATCCTGCTGTTCCTGTACCTGGGCTACATCGCGCTGGTCGCCGCGATCGAGGACACGCAGCGCGCCGACCGGGCCGGTGCGCTGCTGCTGCTGGTCGGCGTGATCAACGTGCCGATCATCTACTTCTCGGTGCAGTGGTGGAACACGCTGCACCAGGGCGCGAGCGTGAGCCTCACCGCCGCGCCCCGGATGGCGACGACGATGCTCACCGGCATGCTGCTGATGAGCCTCGCGGCGTGGATGTACGCGATCGCGGTCTCGCTGCACCGCGTACGCTCGATCATCCTGGAGCGGGAGCGCCACGCGCGCTGGGTGCGCCAGCTCCCCGAATGCGCCGGAGCGGCAGGCCGATGACCGAATGGCACTGGGCCTTCATCACGGCGGCCTACGCGCTCACCGCGGCCGGCCTCGTCGCCGAGCTGGTGTCGCTGTCGCTGCGGCGCCGGCGCGCGCTCGCCCGCGTGGCGCGGGAGCGCGAACTCGACGAGGACGAACCGTGAGGCGCGTCCGCCGGGCGGTGGCCCACGCGGGCCCCGAGGGCGCCCCGTCGCCCGCGGACCGGCCGCACTTCCCCACGCACGAACCGATTCACCCGACGCACCGAGCGCATCACCCGAAGCACCCCCGATGAACGCCGCCTCCCCCGCCGTCCGTGACTTCTGGACGCCCCGCCGCAAGCGCCTGGCCTGGGTGCTCGGCGGGCTCGCCGCGCTGGCCGCGGCCGCCGCGCTCGTGCTGTCGGCGCTGTCGTCCAACATCGTGTTCTTCTTCACGCCGACCCAGGTGGCCGCGCACGAGGCCCCGCAAGGCCGGGCGTTCCGCATCGGCGGGCTGGTCGAGGCGGGGAGCGTGCGCCGCGAGGGCATCGACGTGCGATTCCGGGTCACCGACAGCGCGAAGGCGATCCCCGTGGTCTACCGCGGCACGCTGCCCGACCTGTTCCGCGAGGGCAAGGGCGTGGTCGCGCAGGGCCAGCTCGGCGCCGACGGCGTGTTCCGCGCCTCCGAGGTGCTTGCCAAGCACGACGAGAACTACATGCCGCCGGAAGCCGCCGAGGCGCTCAAGCGCGCGGGCCATCCGATGCAGTCGGGAACGGTGCAGCCCAAATGATCGGCGAACTCGGACACTTCGCGCTGTGGTTGGCGCTCGCAATCGTCCTCGTCCAGTCGGCGGGCGGACTGGCGGGCGCCGCCCGCGGCGACTCCGCGTGGATGCGCGCCGCGTTCAACGCGGCCAACGCGCAGTTCGCGCTGATCACGCTCGCCTTCGTGTGCCTGGCCTCCTCGTTCGTCGCCAACGACTTCACCGTGGTCAACGTCGCGAACAACTCGAATTCGCAGCTGCCGGTGGCCTACCGGATCGCCGCGAGCTGGGGTTCGCACGAGGGATCGCTGCTGATGTGGGCGCTGATGCTCGCCGGCTGGACGGCGGCGGTCAACGCGTTCGGCGGCTCGCTGCCCGCGGTGGTGCGGGCGCGCGTGATCGGCGTGCTCGGCCTGATCGCGATCGGCTTCCTCGCGTTCATGCTGTTCACGTCCAACCCGTTCCTGCGCCAGTTCCCCGCGCCGCCGGACGGCCGCGACCTGAACCCGCTGCTGCAGGACCCGGGCATGGTGATCCACCCGCCGATGCTCTACATGGGCTACGTCGGCTTCTCGGTCGCGTTCGCGTTCGCGATCGCGGCGATGCTCGGCGGGCGGGTCGACGCGGCCTGGACGCGCTGGGCCCGGCCATGGACCACGTCGGCGTGGGCGTTCCTGACGCTCGGCATCGCGCTCGGCAGCGCGTGGGCGTACTACGAGCTCGGCTGGGGCGGCTGGTGGTTCTGGGACCCGGTGGAGAACGCGTCGTTCATGCCCTGGCTGGTCGGCACCGCGCTGATCCACTCGCTGATCGTCACCGAGCGCCGCGGCGGCTTCAAGGCGTGGACGCTGCTGCTGGCGATCGCCGCGTTCAGCCTGTCGCTGCTGGGGACCTTCCTCGTGCGTTCGGGCGTGCTCACCTCGGTGCACGCGTTCGCCACCGATCCCACCCGGGGCGTGTTCATCCTGGTGTTCCTGGTGATCGTGGTCGGCGGCTCGCTGCTGCTGTTCGCTCTGCGCGGGCCGGGGATCACCGGCAACCTGTCGCCGGTGGCGTTCTCGTCGAGCTCGCGCGAAGGCTACCTGCTCGCGAACAACCTGCTGATGGTGACCGCGGCCGGTTCGGTGCTGCTGGGCACGATGTACCCGCTGGTGCTCGACACGCTCGGGCTGGGCAAGATCTCGGTGGGGCCGCCGTACTTCGACGCGGTGTTCTTCCCGGTGATGGCGCCGGCGGCCTTCCTGATGGGGATCGGCCCGCTCGCGCGATGGCGCGACGCCCCGCTGCCCGAGCTCGCCACGCGCCTGAAGTGGGCGTTCGCGGTCGCGGTGATCGCCACCGTGGCGATCGCGCTCACCTCGGGCCGGTACGACGGACGCGGCGGCACCACCTACGGCGCGATCGCGTTCCCGATCGGCATCTTCCTCGGCCTGTGGCTGATCGCCGCGAGCGTGGTCGCGGTGCGCGACCGCGCGTCGCAGATCAAGGCTGCGAGATGGGGCGCGCGACTGCGCGCGCTTCCCGCGGGGTTCTGGGGGATGGTGCTCGCCCACTCGGGGGTCGGGGTGTTCTGCATCGGGGTGGCCAGCGTGAAGACGCTGGACGTCGAGGTGGACGCCGCACTCGCCCCCGGGCAGTCGCTCAGCGTGCGCGAGTACACGCTCAAGCTGACCCGCCTGCGCGATGCGCCCGGGCCGAACTACGCGGCCACGCAGGGCGTGGTCGAGGTGTGGCGCGACGGCCGCTTCCTCTACGAGCTGCAGCCCGAGAAGCGCTTCTACACCACCAGCCAGATGGTGATGACCGAAGCGGCGATCGACTCCGGGCTGACCCGCGACCTGTACGTGCAGCTCGGCGACGCGCTGCCCGACGGCCGCTGGACGGTCAAGGCGTGGGTCAAGCCCTTCATCGACTGGATCTGGGCCGGCTGCTTCCTGATGGCGATCGGCGGGTTCGTCGCGATCTCCGACCGGCGCTACCGGCGCGCGCGCGAGACCGCCGCCGCGACGCCGCGAGCCAACGTCCCGGCCTGAGCCGACGCCGCGATGCGGGTGCTGAAGTTCGCGATCCCGGCACTGCTGTTCGCGGTGCTGGTCGTGTTCCTGCTGCGCGGGCTGTCGCGCGACCCGCGGATCATTCCGTCGCCGCTGATCGGACGGCCCGCGCCCGCGTTCGCGCTGCCGCTGCTCGCGCAGCCGACGCAGACCTGGTCGCCGTCCTCGATGCAGGGGCAGGTGTGGGTGCTCAACGTGTGGGCGTCGTGGTGCGTGCCCTGTCTGGTCGAGCATCCGCTGCTGATCGAGCTGGCCCGCGGCAAGGTCGTGCCGATCGTCGGCTTCAACTACAAGGACGACCCGGGGGCCGCCACCGCGTGGCTCGCCAAGCACGGCGATCCGTTCGTGCGCGTCGTGGCCGACCGCGGCGGATCGGTCGCGTTCGACTACGGCGTCTACGGCGTGCCGGAGACCTTCCTGATCGATCGCACCGGCACGATCCGGTTCAAGCACGTCGGGCCGCTCACCCAGGAGGTGGTCCAGCGCCGGCTGCTGCCGCTGATCCGCGAGGTGTTGCGGTGAGCCGCGCGGCGCTCGCCGTGCTGCTGCTGGGCACCGGGCTCGCGGTCGCGCAGCCGGCCCCCTCGCCGATGCTGCCGCCCGACGTGCCGGCGGCTCAGGCCGAGCAGCTGCTGCGCAGCGACCGATTCCGCGCGCTCGCCGCCGAACTGCGCTGCCTGGTCTGCCAGAACCAGACCCTCGCGGACTCCGGCGCGGACCTGGCCGTGGACCTGCGCAACGAGGTGCTACGCCAGATGGCGGCGGGCCGCGACGACCGGCAGATCAAGGACCACCTGGTCGCCCGCTACGGGGAGTTCGTGCTCTATCGGCCCACCTTCTCGGCGCGCAACCTGGCGCTGTGGATCGGACCCGGGGTGCTGCTGGCGATCGGCGCGGTGGTGCTCTGGCGGGTCGGCAGGCGCCGTCCGGCGATCGCCGCGCCCGCGGCGGCACCGGACGACGATCGGGTCGCACGCATCGAGCGGCTGCTCGCCAACCCGCCGCCGACCGACCGCGGACCCCGCGGCTGACCGCAGCCTGCCGCGCTCCCGCGGCGCGCCGGCTGCCGACGCGGGGCGGTCGCGCAGCCCGCCCGCGGCGGTCCCGCGCCCGGCCCCGGGCGGGTCAGCGGCCGGTCACGATCCGATGCAGCCCGCGTGCGGCGCACTCGGCGTCGGCGCGCACGAAGCGCGCAGGCACCGCCGCACGCAGTTGCGGCGGCATCGCGGCACGCACCCCCGGCAGCGCCCGTTCGTAGAGGGCCGCGAGCGCGGGCTCGCCCACCAGCACCAGCCCGTCGTTCGGCAGCGGCGCCGCCGTGAACGAGACCAGCGCCTGGCGCAGCTCGGTACCGAGCAGCCACCCCGAGAGCCGCGCGCGCTCGGCCGCGCCCGAGGCGCCCGCGCCCACCACCCGCGCGCGGAATCCGAACAGCGCGGCGAGCCAGCCCGCGTCCGCCCCCTCGCGCTGCGCATCCGCGACCCCCGCGTCGAACGCGGTTTCCTCGAAAGGCGCGGGGGCGCCGAAGGCCTTCGCGAGGCTGCCGTGCGCGCAGAGCACCGCGTACAGCTCGCCGGTGAGCCAGGTGCGGAACCGGTCGATCACCCCTGCCCGCAGCCGCAGCCACTTCGAGTGCGTTCCCGGCAGGCACAGCAGCGCGTCGGTCCGGCCGCAGCCCAGCGCCTGCGTCTCCTCGCCCCGCAGCACGTCCGGGGCCGCGGTGCGCAGTCCGGCGACGATCGCCAGCGGTCGCCCGAGCGAGGTGGGCGCGTGGACCACGCGCGTGCGGATCGTGTCCAGGCCGGCCGGCAGGTCCACGTACGGCGCCTCGAGCATCGCGCCCCGGGCGCCGACCATTCCGCAGGCGATCATCGGTGCGTCGGGCCACGTGCGCGCCCAGTCGCCGACGACCTCGGCGAGCACGCCGTCGAACCGGTCGGGCGGCAGCCCGATCGCGCCCTGCGGCGCGTCCCGCCGGTCGAGTACGGCACCGCCGGAGTCCAGCAGCCATGCGCGCAGCCGCGTCGACCCCCAGTCGATCGCGATCGTGCGGCCCGGCGCATCGGGACGTGCCGGTGCGGTGGCGGTCATGTCCATGCCGCCGATGGTAACCGCGCAGGCGCGAGGGCACCGCGGGCGTCGTGGCACGCCCGCGCCGCCGCCGCCGGCCGGATTGACGCGCGACCGCACGCGTGATGCGATGCACCGATGCCGCGCCGCGATCCGTGAGCTGGGAAGTCACCGCCGCCGTCCTGCTCGCCGCCGCGATCCACGCCGGATGGAACGCGATGGTCAAGCGGGGCCGCGACCCGCTGCTCGAGACGACGCTGGTGTACGCGTGGGCCGCGCTGCCCGCGCTGGGCGCGGTGATGGTGCTGCCGTGGCCGGGCACCACCGCCCTGCTGCACGTGGCCGCCTCCAGCTGCGTGCACGTGATGTACTACCACGCGCTCGCGGCCGCGTACCGCGACGGCGACCTGAGCTTCGCCTACCCGCTGATGCGCGGCACCGCGCCGATGGCCACCGCGATCCTCGCGGTGCCGCTGCTGGGCGAGTGGCCTTCGGTCGTGGGCGCCTTCGGCATCGCCGCGGTCTGCGTGGGCGTGCTCGCGATCGGGCTCGCGCAGCCTGCGGCGGGCGCACGCGCGGCGCGCGACCGGGCGTTCGGCTGGGCGATGGCGACCGCGGCGACGATCGTCGCGTACACGCTGATCGACTCGAGCGGCGCGCGCGCCGCGAGTTCGCCGTGGGCGTACGTCGCATGGCTCGCGCTCGTGCAGGGGCCGCTGATGGCGGCGGCGGTCGGCTGGCGCCGCGGCGCCGCACTGCTCGACCATGCGCGGGCACGCGGTCCGGCCCCGCTTGCGATCGGCATCGCATCGATGGGCGCGTACGGGATCGCGCTGTGGGCGATGACCCATGCGCCGGTCGCGATGGTGGCCGCGCTGCGCGAGACCTCGGTGGTGTTCGCGCTGCTGATCGCGGGCTCGGTGCTCGGAGAGCGTATCGGGCCGAGGCGGTGGCTCGGCGCGAGCGCGGTGCTCGGCGGCGTCGTGGCGCTGCGGCTGGCCTGAGTCGGCGGCCCCGCACCGCCACCCCCGGAAACGAAGACGCCCCACTCGGGGGGCGTCTTGGTGCCGCGAAGGGCGCGGCGCCGACGGAGGCGGCGGACTACTTCGCCTTCTTCTTGTTGACCGTTGCCTTGAACGCGGCGCCCGCGGAGAACTTGGGCACGGTCGCGGAGGCGATCTTGATCTTCTCGCCGGTGCGCGGGTTCTTGCCGACCCGCGCGGCGCGCTTGCTCGAGTAGAAGGTGCCGAAGCCGACCAGGGTGACCCGATCGCCCTTGGTCACCGCCTTGGTGACCGCCTCGACCATCGAATTCAGCGCACGCTCGGCCGCCGCCTGACTGATGTCCGCCTCTTCGGAAATGGTCTTGACCAGCTCACTCTTGTTCATGTACGTCGACCTCCGTCGGTGTCCTGGACTACGTGTGTCGCGAGTGCATCCTCAGGATGCACGGTCGGGGTGGTCGAGCCGCGACGAAGGTCCTCATCCCATCCCCTCGGCGCCCGGACGAGCGGCGATGATACCGCCGCTGCTTGTCCCGTCCTACGGCCCGTCGGCATTTTGGCATAAAGACACGTTCGTGACGCCGATTGCCGCGTGTCCGTGTCCGCACGCGGATCGCATGCGCGGCCCGGGCGCCGACGGTACGATCACGGCTGCGACGCCACGACCCCGCGCGACCCGCCGTCGGGTCCGCGATCCCGCGATGAACGACCCCGGCTCCCCGCCGCTCCGCCCGCCGCACCCCGAGACGCTGCTGCTGCACGGCGACGACCCGCTGCACGAGGGCGCATCGCTCACCCCGCCGATCCCCTGGTCGGCGACCTTCGTCGCCGACGACGCGGACGCGTTCGCCCGCATGGCCTCGCAGCCGATGCATCCGCGCTACTACACCCGCTACGGCAACCCGCTGCACCAGCGTGTGGCACGGCTCGTGTGCGGGCTGGAGGGCGCCGAGGCCGGCCTCGCGACCGCGAGCGGCATGGGGGCGATCGCCTGCGTCGCGATGGCGCTGCTGTCGGCCGGTGACCGCGTGGTCGCGCAGCGCAACCACTACATGGGCACCACCCGGCTGCTGTCGGACGTGCTCGCACGATTCGGCGTGCACACCGTGTTCGTCGACCAGACCGACGCCGATGCGTTCGCGCGCGAACTCGAGCGGCCGGCTGCGATGGTGCTGCTGGAGTCGCCCACCAACCCGGACTGCAGCCTCACCGACCTCGCCGCGGTCGCCGCGCTCGCGCATGCCGCGGGCGCCACCGTGGTGGTGGACAACACGTTCGCCACGCCGCTGAACCAGCGGCCGATCCCGCTCGGTGCGGACCTGGTCGTGCACAGCGCGACCAAGTACCTCGGTGGCCATCACGACCTCACCGCCGGGGTCGTGGTCGGCGACGCGGCTCGGATCCGCGCGGTCTGGGATACCCAGATCGTGCTCGGCGCGACGCTCTCGCCGATGGACGCATGGCTGCTGCTGCGCGGACTGCGCACCCTCGCGGTGCGCGTCGAGCGGATCAACGCGACCGCGCTGACCGTGGCCCGCGCGCTCGCCGCGCACCCGCGCATCGAGCAGGTGTCGTACCCGGGACTCGCCTCGCACCCGCAGCACGCACTCGCCCGTCGGCAGATGCGCGGCTTCGGCGGCGTGATGGGACTGCGGTTGCGCGCCGGCTACGCGGCAACCGCGCGGTTCGTCGCCGGGCTGAGCCTGGCGCGGCACGCAGTGAGCCTGGGCGGGGTGGACACGCTGGTGGTGCACGCCGCGGCGATGTGGTCGGGCACGCTCGACGACGAGGGGATGCGCCGGGCGGGCATCGAGCCGAACCTGGTCCGGCTGAGCATCGGCCTGGAGCATGCCGACGACCTGGTCGCCGACCTGCAGCGGGGACTGGACGCGCTCGACTGACGCCCGGCCGGTCGCACGCGGCCCGCGCGCTACGCGAGCTCGACCAGCAGGTCGCGCGCCGACACTACGTCGCCCGGCTTCACGTGCACCGCCCTGACGGTCGCGTCGCGATCGGCGCGGATCTGCGACTCCATCTTCATCGCCTCGATCGACAGCAGCGGATCGCCGGCCTTCACGCGCTGGCCGGCCTTGGCGGCGACCGTGACCACCATCCCGGGCATCGGCGAGGGCACGTGGGCGGCGTTGCCGTCCTCGGCGCGCGGGCGCTGCGCCGCGCGCGGCGCGCCGGCCTTCTCGATGCGCAGCGTGCGCGGCTGGCCGTTGAGCTCGAAGAAGAACTTGACCAGTCCCTCCTCCTCGGCCGGCGCGGTGCCCTGCAGCCGCAGCACGAGCGTCTTGCCGGCGTCGATCGAGAACGCGATCTCCTCGCCCGCCTTCATCCCGTACAGGCAGGTCGCGGTCGGCAGCACGCTCACGTCACCGTACTGGCGCTGGTGATCGGCGTACTCGCGGAACACCTTCGGATACATCAGGTGGGAGGCGAGGTCGTTGTCGTCGACCTGGCGGCCGATCGCACGCTCGCACTCGGCGCGTGCCTGCTCGAGATCCACCGCCGGCAGGTCGTCGCCCGGCCGGTGCGGGGCGGGCGGATCGGCCTTGAGCACCTTGCGCGACAGCGCCTGCGGAAAGCCGTCGGGCGGAAAGCCGAGCTCGCCGCGGAACAGCGACACGACCGACTCCGGGAACGCGATCTCGCGCTCGGGGTCCTCGACGTCGGCCGGCGTCAGGTCGTTGGCCACCATCATCAGCGCCATGTCCCCGACCACCTTCGAGGTGGGCGTCACCTTCACGATGTCGCCGAACAGCCGATTGACGTCGGCGTATGCGCGGGACACCTCGGGCCAGCGGTGCTCCAGCCCCATCGACCGCGCCTGCTCGCGCAGGTTCGTGTACTGGCCGCCCGGCATCTCGTGCTGGTAGACGTCCGCGGTGCCGGCGCGGATGTCCGACTCGAACGGCGCGTAGAGCCGCCGCACCCCCTCCCAGTAGTGGGCGACCGACTGCATCGCGGCGCGGTCGACGCCGGTGTCGCGCGGGCCGCCCTCGAGCGCGGCGACGATCGCGTTCAGGTTGGGCTGCGAGGTGAGGCCGCTCATCGCGTCCAGCGCGCCGTCGACCGCCGCGGCACCGGCCTCGATCGCGGCGAGCACCGACGCGGCGCCCGCACCGCTGGTGTCGTGCGTGTGGAAGTGCACCGGCAGGCCGGTCTCCTCGCGCAGCACGCGGACCAGCTCGCGCGCCGCGCGCGGACGGCACACGCCGGCCATGTCCTTCACGCCCAGCACGTGCACGCCGGCACGCTGCAGCTCGCGCGCGATGCCCACGTAGTACTTGAGGTCGTACTTCGGCCGCGACGCGTCGAACAGGTCGCCGGTGTAGCAGATGGCGCCCTCGCACAGCGCCCCGGTCTGGCGGACCGCGTCGATCGACACGCGCATGTTCTCGACCCAGTTCAACGAGTCGAAGACGCGAAAGACGTCGATCCCCTCGCGGGCCGCGCGTTCGATGAAGAACCGCACCACGTTGTCCGCATAACTGGTGTAGCCGACCGCGTTGGCGCCGCGCAGCAGCATCTGGAACAGCACGTTCGGGATCGCCTCGCGCAGCTGGGCGAGACGCGCCCACGGGTCCTCCTTCAGGAACCGCAGCGCGACGTCGAAGGTCGCCCCGCCCCAGCACTCGATCGAGAACAGCTGCGGCAGCAGGCGCGCGTAGTGGGGGGCGACCCGCAGCATGTCGGCGGTGCGCATCCGCGTCGCGAGCAGCGACTGGTGCGCATCGCGCATCGTCGTGTCGGTGAGCAGCACCCGCGGCTGCTCGGTCATCCAGCGCGAGAACGCGTCCGCGCCCATCGTCCGCAGCCGGTCGCGCGAACCCGGCGGCGGCGGCGCCGACAGGTCGGCCCGCGGCAGCGCGACGTGCACGTGGGCGAGCTCCGGGGATCGGCGGCCCTTCATGTCCGGATGGCCGTTGACGGTCACGTGGCCGATGTAGCGCAGCAGCCGGGTCGCGCGGTCGCGCCGCTTCGTGAACCGGAACAGCTCCGGCGTGGTGTCGATGAAGCGCGTCGCGACCGTCCCCTCGACGAAGGACGGATGGTTGATCACGTTCTCGACGAACTGCAGGTTGGTCGCGACCCCGCGCACGCGGAACTCGCGCAGCGCGCGGTCCATCCGCCGGATCGCCTCCTCCGGGGTGCCGGCCCACGCGGTCACCTTGACCAGCAGCGAGTCGTAGTACGGGGTGATCACCGCCCCGGAGTACGCGGTGCCGCCGTCCAGACGGATGCCGAAGCCGGACGCGCTGCGGTAGGCGGTGAGGCGCCCGTAGTCCGGCGTGAAGCCGTTCTCCGGATCCTCGGTGGTCACGCGGCACTGCAGCGCGTGGCCGTTGAGCCGGATGTCCGCCTGTGCGGGCACCCCCGAACCGTGCTCCAGCACCTGGCGCTGCGGGCCGCGCCGATCGTCGGCCTGGCCGATCCGGGCGCCCTCGGTGATCCGGATCTGCGACTTGACGATGTCGATGCCGGTGACCATCTCGGTGACCGTGTGCTCGACCTGGATGCGGGGATTGACCTCGATGAAGTAGAAGCGCGAGGTGTCCGCGTCCATCAGGAACTCGACCGTGCCGGCGTGCGTGTAGCGGACCGCGCGCCCCAGCCGCAGCGCCGCCTCGCACAGCTCGGTGCGCTGCGACTCGGACAGATAGGGCGCCGGCGCGCGCTCGACCACCTTCTGGTTGCGCCGCTGCACCGAGCAGTCGCGCTCGAACAGGTGCACCAGCGTGCCGTGCTGGTCGCCGAGCAGCTGCACTTCGACGTGGCGCGCGCGGCGAACCAGCTTCTCGAGGTAGACCTCGTCGTTGCCGAACGCCGCGGCGGCCTCGCGCCGGGCGACCGGGAGCTGGGCCCGCAGGTCGGCCTCGCCCTCGATCACGCGCATGCCGCGACCACCGCCCCCCCAGCTCGCCTTCAGCATCAGCGGATAGCCGACCTCGGCGGCGAGCGCCGCCGCCGCCTCCGGATCGGGCGGCAGCGGTCCGGTGGCCGGCATCACGGGCACGCCCGCGGCCACCGCCGCCTCGCGCGCCGCGACCTTGTTGCCCAGCGTCGTCATCACCTCCGGCGACGGGCCGATGAAACGGATGCCCGCACGGGCGCACGCGCGGGCGAACTCCGGGTTCTCCGACAGGAATCCGTAGCCCGGGTGGACCGCATCCACGCGCGCCTCGCGCGCGATCCGCACGATGTCGTCGATGTCCAGGTACGCGGCGAGCGGCTTGCGCCCGGCGCCGACCAGGTAGCTTTCATCGGCCTTGAACCGGTGCAGCGCGAAGCGGTCCTCGTGCGAGTAGATCGCGACCGTGCGGATGCCGAGCTCCGCGGCCGCGCGCATCACCCGGATCGCGATCTCTGAACGGTTGGCGACCAGCAGCGAATGGATTCGGGCGGGCATGGCGGGACTCGGGGCGGAGGATGGAGGAGCACGGAGTGCGCCGATCGTTGTTGCGAACCCGTCATCGCCGTGGGCGCTGCGGGTCCGGCCCCGGTCGGTCGGCGCTGCAAACCGGGTAGACTCCGCGAGTTTATTACAACCCCCCGGTGTGGAGTCCGCCTTGCCGCGCGAGCGCGCCGCCCCGTCGCCGAGCTGTCCCGCGGTCGCGGCCCTGGTGGCGGCGTGCATCTCGCTCGGAGCGTGCGGGGGCGGGGGCGGGGGCGGCGGCGGCGGCGAAGGCTCGGGGGTGATCACCGCCGGGACGGGCTGCGACCTGGCCTACACGCTCACCGATTCGCCGCTGCTCGACGGCACCGACCCGCTGCTCGCACAGCAGTGGCACCTGCGGAACACCGGTCAGAACGGCGGCACGCCCGGCGAGGACCTGCGCGCAACCGAGGCCTGGTCCACCACCCGGGGCGCCGGGGTGCGCGTGGCGGTGATCGACGACGCGGTCGAGGTCACCCATCCCGACCTGTGGCCGAACCTGGTGGCGGGCGCGAGCCGCAGCTACCGGGCGAGCAACCGCGGCAGCGTCTGGCCGGTCCCGTGCAACGCGAGCGTCGACGATCACGGCACCGCGGTCGCCGGACTGCTGCTCGCCCGTGACGGCAACGCGACCGGCGGCGCGGGCGTGGCGCCGCGCGCGTCGCTGGTCGCGTTCGACGCGCTGTCGAGCGCGCTGGACGGGGACATCGCCGATGCGCTGACCCGCGACGGGCAGCGCAACGCGATCTACAACAACAGCTGGGGTTCGCCGGACGACGGCCGCCTGCACCCGGTCGAGGCCTCGTTCCTCGCAGCGGTCGAGGACGGCATCGCGCAGGGGCGCGGCGGGCTCGGTTCGATCTACGTGTTCCCGGGCGGCAACGGCGGCTGCTTCGTGCGCAGCGCCGCCGACGGCTCGTGCCAGATCGACAACGCGAACTTCGACGGCTACGTGAACCGGCGGGGCGTGATCGCGGTCTGTGCGGTCGACGACACCGGCGTGCGGCCGTGGTACGGGGAACCTGGAGCGAACCTGCTGGTGTGCGCGCCCTCCTCGGGCGACCGCCCGGTGGGCGTGACCACCACCGCGCTGCGCGGCGCCTACCGCTCGGACTTCAGCGGCACGTCGGCGAGCACGCCGATGGTCTCCGGCGTGGTCGCGCTGATGCTCGCGGTCAACCCTGCGCTCAGCTGGCGCGACGTGCGACTGATCCTCGCGCAGACCGCCCGTCGCAACGATCCGTCCGACCCGGGCTGGAGCCCGACCGAGGGTGGCCTCGCGTTCAACCACAAGTACGGCTTCGGCGTGGTCGACGCGCCGGCCGCGATCGCGCGGGCCGCCGGCTGGCGCACGGTGGGCGGCAGCGGCTCGCTGGTCACCTGCACCACCTCGCCGCGCACGCCGGCGCTGCCGATCCCGGACGCCCCCGGCAGCGGTCCGCCCACGCCGGTCTCGGACAGTCTGGTGGTCAGCGGCTGCCCGATCACCCGCATCGAGTTCGTCGAAGTCACCTTCACCGCCGTGCACAGCTACAGCGGCGACCTGCGGGTGCGCCTGAGCAGCCCGTCGGGCCGGGTGAGCGAACTCGCCGAGTCGCGCATCTGCGGCGGCGCGGGCAGCAACCCGTGCGGCGCGTACACCGACTGGTCGTTCGGCTCGGTGCGCCACCTGGACGAGCGCTCCGAAGGCACGTGGACCCTGTCGGTGACCGACATGGCGCCGCTGGACGTCGGGCGCTTCGAGCGCTGGAGCCTGCGCATCCATGGCCGCTGACCCGGGCGCGGCCGTCGCCGCCGTCGCGCTCGCCGCCGCGCTCGCGGTCGCGGCGGGCCCGCTGCGCGCGGCGGGCCCGCCGCCCGGGCCGCCGGATGCGGCATCGATCGGCACCGCCGCCAAACCGGCCCGGATCGCCACGAAGGCGTCGCCGACCCATGCCTGGCACGACGGCGCGGCCCGCCGCGAGCTCACGCTGGAGCCCGGCTGGACCGCGGACTTCACGCCGTCCGCCCTGGCCCCGGCCCCGG
>Ga0169931_10001280_pt1 | contig 41609 bp, 37 predicted proteins | sample Kivu_15m_20L_FD_129675 | JGI IMG/M metagenome (GOLD analysis project Ga0169931, IMG submission 129675) | Freshwater microbial communities from Lake Kivu, Western Province, Rwanda to study Microbial Dark Matter (Phase II) - Kivu_15m_20L... | ecosystem: Environmental > Aquatic > Freshwater > Lake... | reverse complement strand
GGGGAAGCCGAAGTCCTTTTTGATGCGGGCGAGGATCTTCAAGCCTTCGTCCAGGCCAGGGCCCTGGTAGAAGTCCACGCTGCTGCGGTTGTCCTTGGTGAAGCTGCTCTTGTAGATCACGGGCACCTTCATGCGCTCGCTCACTTCCTTGAGCTTCTCGGCGGTGCGCAGCATCACGTCCTCGGTCTCGATCACACAGGGACCGGAGATGAGGAAGAGCTGGTCGGATCCGCAGGCGATGTTCCCAACATGGACGATCTTGGTCATGGTTCTCGGTTCTCCGCTTCAGTGAACGGTGCGGCAAAGGTACCTTTCCGGTCGTTGCCCGTTCAGGCCACCTGCAGCTCGAACAGCAACTCGCCGAGCAGGTACCCTTCCAGGGTGTCGCCCACGGCAAGACGCCCCACACCGGCTGGAGTTCCCGTGAATAGCAGATCACCGTTCTCCAATTGCATGTAGCGTTCCACATGAGCGATGAGCGCGGTCACATCATGCATCATCTGGCCGCTGTGTCCGCTTTGCACAACATGTCCGTTCTTCTTGAGCATGAACTCGATGTGCTTGCCGGCCGGGAAGGACTCCACCGCGCTGAACGCCTCCGCCACGTATGCCGAGCCATCGAAGGCCTTGGCCTTTTCCCAAGGCAGGCCCTTCTGCTTCAGGTCCTGCTGGATGTCACGGGCCGTGAGGTCCAGTCCGATGGTGACGCGGTCGGCCTCTGCACGTCCGTTGCGGCGGCGGATGCTGTATACCAGTTCGACCTCGTGGTGTATATCACTGCTGAAGCCTGGGAGCTGGACGGGTCCCCCGTGGGGTATGAGGGCGGTAGGGGGCTTCAGGAACACCACCGGTTCGTCGGGTATCGCGTTGCCCAATTCGCGCGCGTGTTCGCTGTAGTTGCGGCCGATGCAGATGATCTTCATGACCAGGTTTGTAGCGTTCGGGTGAGCGGGGCAGCGGTTCCGGGCAACGGTAGCTCTACTGCCTGCCACCTTGACTTTTTTGATCAGAGATGTTCAGCGGTCGCCGGTATCGGCGAGGGCCTTGCGCATCACGCGCAAGGTGGTGCCCGGCAGTTTGGCCGTTGTCATAAGCCACTGCAAGTAGCCGGGGTCGTTCTGGCCGATGTTCTCGAGCGGCCAGCCAGGGTACTTGCCGAAGCCAAGGCAGATCTGGCCCGCATCATTGAACCGCAGCTTGCCGGCCGGATCGGGTGTGCGCTTGCTGTCACCGCTGAACTCACCAAGGAAATCGATATCCGGCCTCAATGCTTCCCCGTAGTGCTCCAGCTGGGCCATGAGAACGTCCGCGGTGGCCTCCACATCCGACAATGCATCGTGCGCACCGGTATGCTCCTTGCCGCAGAAGAACTTCACGGCCGCGCTCAGGTCACGGGGTTCCATGCGATGGTAGATGCGTTGCACGTCCACCACGCGGCTTTTCAATGGGTCCCATTCAACGCCCACCCGATACAGCTCCTCAGCGAGGAAGGGAATGTCGAAGCGCAGGAGGTTGAAACCGCCGAGGTCGCAACCCTCGAGTTCATCGCGGATGATCCCGGCCAGCGCCTCCAGGGGGGGGGCGTCCTTCACCATGGCATCCGTAAGGTGATGCACGGCCGTGGCTTCGGGGGGGATGGGGATACCCGGGTTCACCAAGGTCTGGTAGGTGTGCCGTTCGCCTTCAGGCGTGAGCCGGACGATACCGATCTGGACGATCCTGTCCTGGCCGATGCGTGTGCCGGTGGTCTCGAGGTCGAAAAAGGCGAGCGGGCGTTGCAGTTGCAGGCGCATGGTGGGGGCGGATAGCAGGAACCCCGACCAGCGCCGGGGTTCCCATGGTTGTTGTTGCCGGCGCTCAGCGCACCTTCAGTTTCACGTACTGGTACTTCTCGTATTTCTCCGTGTTCTGCGGGTCTGCACCGTAACGGGGGCCCTGCACTAGGTTGTTCACGGCCTCGAGCTTCAACAGGTTGGCATCCTTGCCGCGTGCGCCAACGGCTTCAACGATGCGCTTACGGGCATCCTCCATGCGCTGACGGCTCAGGTTCTCGTTGGTCCCGAAGGTCTTCGTGGGCACCTTGGAGGCACTGGCCTCGATCACCACACGGGCCTCTCCGTTCTTATCGATCAGGCCGACCACCACATCGATGAAAGCACGCCAGCGCGCCTCGTTGAGGTCGATGTCCTTGGCGTTGTATGCGTACATCTTGGTGTACTCATCCGCGTAGCTTGCATCGGGTGTGGTGCGTGCGGCACCGGTCTCTTTCTTCTGGGCGTCGGTCCGCTGGTCAGGCTTGGCAACCGGTGGTATCTCCGTCTTGGCCGCTGGTGGTGTGTCGGTTTTGGCTGCTGGATCACCTTTTGCATCTGTAACTGCAACTGCCGGGAGCTCAGGCTCCTTGGCCGTCTTCTTGGGGGCGTCCGTTTTCGCGGGTACTCCCTTTTCCTTCTTGCCGGGAGGCGAACCCTTGGGCAGGTCTGCCATGGTCGCAGGACCGGCGAGCGAAACGGGGTTCAGGTAGATCTCCTTGTTGATCTCCTGGTAGGCACTTTCGCATTCCACGAAGATGTTCTCGGTGTGCACAGTGCGGTCGTCCACCCGATAGTCCAGGTTGTACTCCTTGCAGGGGGGCAGGATGGCCACATAGACTCCATCGCGCTGGCGCGGTTTGTACGTTTTCACTTCGCCGCTGGACTTGTCCGTGACGTAGAGGATGGTGCTGGGTGGCAGGGTGCCGCCGGGAGGGGGGATGATGAAGCCTTTCAGCACGGTGAGCCCCTCGGTCTCCAACTCGGAGGGCAGGTCCACGAAGTAGATGTCCTTTTCACCGAAGCCGCCGATCTTGTCACTGCTGAAATAACCACGGCGGCCATCTGCCGTGGTGATGAAGAAGACCTCGTCATCCACCGTGTTCAGCGGATAGCCCAGATTCTGTGGAATGCCCCAGGAACCATTCTCCTGCAAGTCGGTCACGAACACATCGAAACCGCCCATGGAGTTGTGACCCTGCGAGCTGAAGTAGAGCGTGCGACCGTTGGGATGGATGAATACACCATCCTCGTCGTAGGGGGTGTTCACCGATGTGCTCAACGTCTGGGCCTTGCTCCATGTGCCATCCGGAAGGCGAACCACCCGGTAGATATCCCTGCCCCCCACGCCACCTTTGCGGTCGCTGATGAAGTAGAAGGTGTTCCCGTCCGCGGTGAGGGTACCGTGGGTTTCCCAAGCTTTGGTATTGATGTCGCTGCCCATGAGAACGGGGTCGCTCCAGACCTCACCCACAAGTTTGCTCTCATAGATGTTACCGTCGCCACCGTCATCTCGATAGATGAATAGGGTTTGGCCATCGGCGGCCACGTTCGCTGATGCCAGGTGGCCCGCTCCGGTCGGATTGATGTTAAGTAGTTCCGGGGCCTGCCAGTTGCCTTCCCGGTCCTTGTAGCTCACGTAAATGTTCTCGTAAGGAAGGCCGGCGATGGCATCGATGGTGTTCGCGTTGCTGCTGTCCGGGCGGATGCGCCGGGAGGTATAGAACAGCGCGTTCCCATCAACAGAAAGCACCGGGCTGAAGTCCGGGTGGTCGTTATTGATGACAGGTCCCGCGTTGGAGAGGATGTATTCCACCGGGTTGGCCTTGAGGATGCGGGCGTTGGCGGTCTGTTCCTTGCCACGGCTGGCCGCAGGCCTCAGTTCGTGCCGTTCATCCACCTCGTCGAGGAACTTCTGGTAGAAGCTATCCGCCTTCTCGAACTGGTTGTTCAAGTGGTAGGCACGGCCGAGGTAATAGTCAACCTCCACCGGGGCGTTGCGCTCCTTGGGGTCGAAGGCATCATACCCTGCGGTGTTGAAGCTGCCGTACTTGCCTGCGGAGCGGGCACGCGCGGCTTGCTCCAAGTGCGATAGCGCCTTTGCTTTCTGGTTGTATGACTGGAAGTAGGAGTAACCCAACTTGTAACTCAGGTTGGCGTTGTCCGGGTCGGTGGCGAGCAATTGCGACCAGATATCGGCCGCCTGATTGAACAGCTTCTCCTCCATCAGCTTGTTGCCCTCCTCGAATTTCCAATTGAAGGAGGTGTTATCGCCCTGGGCCAGTGCAGGGAGTTGGAGCAGGGTGAGCCCGATGGTCACGATGGCCGTGGAGCCTAATTTCATGGCGGGATGGTTCAGGTCGAAGGGATGTTTGGGCGGCTAAATGTAGGGATTTCCCTTTGCTTTGATGTTAGAAGCCCTGGTCGGTGGACCATGCTTCCAGGATATCCGCCACCCGCCGCACGAAACGTCCGCCCAGCGCGCCGTCCACCACCCGGTGGTCGTAGCTGTGGCTGAGGAACATCTGGTGGCGGATCCCGATCATGTCACCCGTGGGGGTTTCGATCACGGCCGGCTTCTTGCGGATGGCACCTGTGGCCATGATGGCCACCTGCGGCTGGTTGATCACCGGTGTTCCGAGCACATTGCCGAAGGTGCCCACATTGGTTACGGTGTAGGTTCCGCCGCTGATCTCATCCGGGGTGAGCTTGCCCGCACGGGCGCGGTTGGCGAGGTCGTTCACCTTGCGGGTGAGGCCCACGAGGTTGAGCTGGTCGGCGTTCTTGATGACCGGAACGATGAGGTTCCCGGATGGGAGTGCCGCGGCCATGCCGATGTTGATGTCACGCTTCTTGATGATGGTATGACCATCCACCTGCACATTGATCATCGGCATCTCCTTGATGGCCTGCACGATGGCCATGATGAAGATGGGGGTGAACGTGATCTTCTCCCCCTCGCGTTGTTCGAAGGCCTTCTTCACGCGTTCGCGCCAGAGCACGAGGTTGGTGACATCCGCTTCCACGAAGCTGGTCACGTGCGGGCTTGTGCGCTTGCTCATCACCATGTGGTCGGCGATGAGCTTGCGCATACGGTCCATTTCGATCAGTTCATCTCCCGGGGCAGGCTGTAGGGTGGGGGGCGGGGCTGCAGCGGGCGCAACGGCTGCTGCTTGCACTGCAGCGGACCGGGTGGTGGCTGTTGGCATTGCGGGTGCCGCGGCGGGCGTTCCGCGGTTCGGCAGGTAATCCATCACATCCTTCTTGGTCACCCGCCCTCCCTGGCCGCTTCCCTTGATGGCTTCCAGCTCTTCGAGGCTGATGCCTTCGCTTTGGGCGATGTTGCGCACCAAGGGGGAGTAGAACTTGCCGCTTGGACCCACGCGTACCACGGCGCTGCTGCCCGCGTGGGTGGTGGGCGAGGGAACGACCGGTGGTGCCGCGGCGGCCTGGCTGTTCGAAGCATATGCCGGTGCGCTGGCCACTGCCGGTGCCGCAGGTGCGGCGGTGGCCCCTGCCGCGCTTCCCACTTGTGCAATGGGCTGGCCCACCTTCACCACGTCGCCCTCGTTCACCAGGCGTTTGAGCAGGATGCCCGCTTCGGGAGCGGGGACCTCACTATCCACCTTGTCGGTGGCGATCTCCACGATGGGTTCATCGGCCTCCACCCGGTCTCCTTCGTTCTTCAACCACTTGATGATAGTGGCCTCCGCCACGCTCTCGCCCATCTTGGGCAACAGGATCTCGATCTGGGACATGGTCGCTTATGCCTGCTTGGGCAGCGGCCAAAGGTAACGATGGTCACCGAGGTGCAAGGCTTCAACCGTTGCCCAGCGAACGCCAGTTGAGGAATACGATGCGCAGGTCCTGCCATGGATGCTGGTCCTTGGCATACAGGATGTTCAACCGGTCGCGCAACGCTCCCGGGGGTGGCAATTGCTCCATGGGCACCGGCGGAAGGATGGCGTTCGGAAGTGGGGGAAGACGGCTGCCGGTCGGGGTGGGGGCGGCATAACCGACCCAGGTACGTCTTGCCCAAAGTACTTCCCAAGCGTTGCGCAGGGCTTTCTGCGGTGCGATGAACGACCAGGCCAGCAGGGGATAGGAGATCATCACGGCAAGGCTCACGCCGAGGTCCATGATGCGCCGGTTGCGCCGTGCACCGGGGTCCTTTACGGAGTATTCTGGCAGCACGAACAGGTCCTGCAGGCTTTCGATGCTGCTTGGACCGATGATGAACGATCCGTCGGGTTGTACGATCTTGAACTCGGTGCCCCGTCTGCGCAATTGTTCCAAGCTCCTGATGATCGTGATCCAGGCAAGATCCCGCGCGCAGAACACCAATTCGCCGATGTGCTCTTGGGCAAGCCTGCTACGCAGGGTGGATACGTCCGCTTCGGGCGTGCCGGGTTCCACGGACACGGCCCTGCCCAGACCGAAGTGGGTCTGCCAGAGCAATGCCAGAGCACGTTTCGCCTCGGGTCCGGAGCCGATCGCAAGGACCCGCTCTCGCTCCTTGCGCCGGATGCCCATGCCCTTGATGCGCAGCTGGAACAGGATGGCCCGCATGGCCGTGGCTGCCAGCGCCCAGACCCCCACCATGATGATCATGTCGTAGGTGACCTCCCGCTCAAGGGTACCGGACCATGCCAGTGCTACCAGGACGATGGATGGTGCCAGCATGGCCAACACCGGTGCGAAGGGGCGCAGCGGCCGGTCGTAACCACCGAACAATGCCGACCAGCCGACCACCAGCCCGCCGATCAGCAGGTCGATGCCGACCTCCTGGATGATGGGCCAGCGTTGCGGTACCACCGGAGCCAGGGCCAGCGTTCCGAAAACGAGCAGCAGGTCCAGCAGTAGCAGGAATGTGCGCTCGACGAAGCGGGTCACCAATGCTGCAGCAGCGCTCAGGTAGATGCTCCCGTTGATCAGGAGCGGGAAGATGCCTGCGCTGCGTGCCGTGAAATGCTTCTTGGCGAAAATGGCCATCGCGTTGTAGAACACGAAGACGTAATTCACGCTGCTCTTCTTGGTGCTTTCGCCCTTGTAGTGGATGATGCGGGCATCCGGGAAATACCAGTTCTCGTAGCCACCCAGCGTGATGCGATAACTGAGGTCGATGTCCTCGCCGTACATGAAGAAACTCTCATCCAGGAGGCCCACCTCATCGAGGGTGCGCTTCCGCAGGAACATGCATGCTCCGGAGAGGATCTCGATGCGTGCTGCTTTGTTTTCCGGGAGGTGACCGAGGTGATATCGACCAAAGAGGCTGCTTTTCGGGAACAGGCGTGTGAGGCCGATGATCTTGAAGAAGGCGACCTGGGGCGTTGGCAGACCACGCTTGCTTTCCGGCAGGAAGTGGCCCGTGCCGTCTATCATCTTCACACCCAGTCCACCGGCCTTTGGATGGGCGTCCATGAAGTCGATCACCTTGCGGAAGACATCCTCGCCGACCACGGTATCGGGGTTCAGCAGCAGCACGTAGTCACCCTGGGCTTCGCGGATCGCCTGGTTGTTGGCCCTGCTGAAGCCGACGTTGTCCCGGTTCGCGATGAGCCGCACCCACGGGAACATCTCACGTACCATCTCCACACTTCCATCCGTGCTCTGGTTGTCCACCACGAACACCTCACCTGCAACGCCTTCCACGGCCTTCTCCACCGTGCGGAGGCATTGCTCCAGATAGGCGCGCACGTTGTAGTTGACGATGACGACGGACAGTTTCATGGGGCGATGGAACGATGTGGAACAGGGGGCGGATCGTTCCAGGCCCCCGGCTTATGCCATTGCAAGTCTAACGGAACAGGTTCACATGGCCTTTGAAGGAACGGACCTCAGCGGTGTAGGGGTCCTTCACCGACACACGCCATACATATTGCCCCTGCATGCAATCCGTTCCCCCGTAGCGCCCATCCCAAGGCTTCGTCAGGTCATTGCTGGAATGGATCAGCTCGCCCCAGCGATCAAAGATCAGGAGTTCGAAGTTCTTGTTCAGGATGGGGTCGCCCACCACAAGGAACTCATCGTTGACACCATCACCATCAGGGGTGAATGCGTTCGGAACGTACAGGGCGAGATCCAGCAGCACGATCAAGGCGGAGCAGTACCTGTCCGTGCAACCCTGGCTGTTGGTGGCGGTGAGGCAAACAGTGGTCTCCCCGGGCGTTTCGGGCAGTGATACGGCGATATCCACATCCGTGCTGGTGCCCAAGGGACCCAGGTCCCACAGGTATTCCACGCCGTTCACGGAAGTGTTCGTGAGCTCGAAGTGCGGGTTCAGCGTGGTCGCTGCGGCAGGTGTGGCCGTGAACCCGGCCACCACGGGAAGTCCCGGGGCCACGTTCACGTCGGACTGCGCAATGCAACCGCTCGAATTGGCCGCGGTGACCTGCTGCGCACCGGGGCACACATTGGAGAAGACCGGGCCGATCTGGGGCAGGCCTCCGTTCAGGGAGAAGTCCGTGGCGCCGGGTGCCGATACCACGACGGTGCCGTCGCAAAGACCCGGGCAAGTAACAGCCGTGGTAGCAATGCTCTCGATAACGAAGGGCGCAGGTTCCTCCAAAGTGAAGTTGGCTTGTGCGATACAGCCTCCGGCATCCGTTACGGTGAGCTGGTAGCTTCCTGCACACACGTTGGTGGCCTGGGCGGCGGCAGGGCCTGCCAACCCTTGTGACCATGCATAACTGAAGCCGGGCGTGCCTCCGGAGGGTTCTGCGGTGGCCGTTCCCGTGCATTCGCCGGAACAGTTCGGGGCCTGTACGTTGACTTGCAGGGTAAGGGGGGGAGGCTCGTTCAGCACGTAGTCCTGCTGGGTGGCGCAGCCCGCCGGATCCGTGACGACCACGCTGTAGGTGCCTGAGGGCAGCCCCGTGAAGGAATTCCCGGCCTGGAAGTTCGTTCCTCCATCAATGCTGTATTGGAGCGGGGCGGAACCGGTGGCTGTAATGGACAAACCGCCATTGCTGTCGCCCGCACAAAGTGGGAGCGCAGGGGTGATGGTGTTGATCACGGGTGGTGGGGTGGAGGCCAGGTCCACGGTCACTTGATCGGTGCATCCGTTCAGGCTGATGAGCACTTGGTAGCTTCCGGGGGCCAGACCGTTAAAGGTGTTGGAGGCCTGGAAGGTGGCACCATTGTCCACACTATATTGAACGGAAGGGTCGGACGCGGTTACAACGATAACCCCGTCACTTTGCCCGCACGCCGGGTCGGCGGTGGCCACATCCGTGATGGACGGTCCGGCAAGTTCGTTCACCGTTGCGGTGGCCGTGCTGGTGCATCCGATGTCGTCGGTAATGGTCACCGTGTAGGTGTCGGTTGGCAAGGATGCGAAGATGCCGCTCACCTGTTGGGTCAAGCCTCCATCGATGCTGTAGGTCAAGCCGCTTCCTGTGGCCAGCACAGTGATGGAACCGTCCGCCAAGCCGCAGGTGGCCGCCACCGTGGACACATCGTCTATCGCCGGACCATCGATGGCGTTCAGGTCCACGGTCTGTGTGCCGGTGCATCCGAAGGCGTCGAGAACGACCACATCATAGGAACCGCTGCCCAGGTTGGAGAAGGTGTTGCCTGCTTGGAAGTTGAGGCCCCCATTGAGGCTGTATTGCAGGCCAAAGCCCGTGGCCGATATCGTAATGGAACCATCAACCACCCCGCAGGTCGGGTCCACGGTATCGATCTGGTCTATCGTGGGTGGAGCGGAGCCATCGATGGTCGCATCCATAGTGGCTTCGCAATCGTTCGCATCAATGACGGTGATGATATAGGTGCCGGCGGCCAGGTCTGCAAAGGTGGTGGAAGCTTGCACCGTGGCACCACCATCGATGCTGTAGCTCAGAGGTGCATCACCGGTGGCTGTTACGGTCAACGATCCGTTGGCATTGCCGCAGGTGGTGCCGGTCTCCACCACGTTTTGGATCTCTGGTGCGTCGGGCGGTGCCAAGTTCACGCTATTAGTGGCGATGCAGCCGTTGATGTCGCTAACCTGTATGTCATAGTCGCCCGCTGCAAGGCCGTTGAACAGCGGGTCCACCTGAAAGGAAATGCCATTGTCAATGCTGTACTGCAGCCCTGCTCCTGTGGCATCGATCAGGATGGTGCCATCATCGGATCCGCAGGATGGTGCTCCCGTGGTGATGTCCGTGACCTCTGGCCCATCAGCGGCTTCCACCTCCACGTTCACGTTCACGGGGCAGTTCACATCATCGTTCACGGTAACGGTGTAGATGCCCGGCGCGAGCCCGGTGAAGGTGGCGCTCAATTGCTCCGGACCGCCATTGAGGGAATAGGTTACTGTGCCCACCTCATCCGCAATTCCAGTGATGGTGATCGTGCCATCGTCGGCCACGCAGCTCGCCGGCGTGCTTTCGGATGCCGTGATGGCCAATTCGCAGCAGTTCTCCACGTTCACCATGATGGGCTCACTGAACACGTTGCAACCCACCTGGTTGGTCGCGCTCAAGGTGTAGGTGGTGTTGGTCACCGGGCATACCGTGGGGGTGAAGGTGTCCACATCGGTCATGTTGGTCGTTGGGTCCCAACTGAAGATCACGGGGCCTGCGATCTCGGGGTCATCAAAGGAGATGCTCCAGCCACTGAGAAGTCCTACTCCGATGCCGAGACCGGGGGCATTGAAGGTGGCGGACCACACCCCGTTGGGGTCACAGCCATTGAGGGTGGAGAAGGGCTGGTTCGGGGCATAAGGCCCACCCCCCGGGAAGGGAGGAGCGAGCAGCGATCCACCCACGGGTACGAAACAGGTGTTGTTGTAGTTGCCGGAGGCGATGCCTTGCGGGGCCAGGATGATGCTTCCACAACCATTGGGAGCATTCAGGGAGAGGGTGAAACTCCCCGGGTTCAGGTTGCAGGTGCCACCGAAGGGCACGGTAGCTCCATTGCATGGACACCCACCGAAATTGAAACAGATACTGCTCCCTGCGAAATTGAAACCGTTAATGCACACTTGCGTGATGGAACCGTCGATCAGCCCTGCCATGTTCAAGCCTTGCACATTAACGTTCACGCTGGCGTTACCACTGGCCACGAGGTCGACCTGGTTGTTCGAGTAGGTGGGTGTGCTTGCCGGGGATATCTGGTGGTAGGCACTGGCGCTCAAGGTCACACAATCACCCTGACAGATGTCCTCATCCGGGCCCATATCGAAGATGATGACAGGATCCACCACATTGATGGTGACCTCATCGGTGCAGGTGTTGTTACCGTCCGTGATGATGGCCGTGTACGTGGTGGTGGTGAGCGGGCATACCGGGGTGGGGTTGGTGCCACCGCCACCGCCCAAGCCGTATGAATAACCATCATGTAACCACGTGATCCCGTAGTTGGGGTCGTTCAGGGTGATCTCGATATCATCTATCCCCCAATGGTCGTAAATGTCATCGGTCACATCGTTCTGGTGCCATCGTATCAGGGTGGCAGGGGTCTGCGCGCCTGCGGGGATGGCGAAGCACCAGGTATTCCAGTTGGTGAGTTGGGGGTCATAGCCGCCGTCCGGGTCGAAGTAGTTGATGGTGATCCAATTCGCACCACCGTTGATGGAATAATCGAGGAACACCCCTTCCTGCGGTTCATCGGGACCTTCACAGGGCGAATCGTCGCCTTGTATGGCGAAGCGCATGTCGAAGCAGATGTTCCCCCCCAGAGTGAGGTCCAAAGGATTGGTGACCATTGTGCGCGGGTTGATGGAGCCCTGTCCCATCCACAGATGCGGCGTTCCGTTGCCCGGCCCGCAGGGGTTGTTGAACTGTGCGCTTTGGGTGAATTGCCAACCGACCGGTGCACCGCTGTTGAAGTCCTCCGAGAAGGCCACATTGCCGGTGCCATTGCCGAACGCCGAGAGCGTAACGCAGGAGCCACAGGTGATGGTGGTCTGCGATGATGATGTAAGCAACTGACATTGGGCAACGGCCCATTGCGGTCCGGAAAGTCCAAGCAGCGCTATGATCAGGAAAGGGAAGGATGTCCTGTTGCTGGATCCGATAGCGGGCAATGCAGGGAGGTCGAGGAACACAGTATGCGCGGACTTTGGTTCGGCAATATAAGCTTGGACGTTGATAGCGCACGCCAAGGTGCCTGGCTCTGGCCGAGGCTTATGTGTTGTATGGTTTCCGGTCCGCGATACTTCGCCCCAAGGTCAATTCGTCCGCCTGGTCCAGGTCGGTGCCCACACTGATGCCCCGCGCAATGGTGGTGACGAGGATGCCGGCTTCTCCCAGGCGACGGTTGAGGTAGAAGCCTGTGGTGTCGCCTTCCAGGCTCCCTCCCAAGGCCAATAGCACTTCGCGTACGCCTGCCAGCTCCACCCGGGCCATCAGTTCGCGGGTGTTGAGGTCGTCCGGTCCCACGCCTTCCATGGGGTTGATGAGGCCGCCCAATACGTGATAAAGGCCTTTGAACTGGCGGGTGTTCTCGATGGCGATGACGTCGCGGATATCCTCCACCACACAGATCAGACCGCGGTCGCGACCGGCATCGCGGCAGATGGCGCAACGTGGTTCATCGCTGATGTTGCAGCATTCCTCGCAATAGCGTACCTCCTCTCGGAGCCTGCGGATGGCCTCGCTGAAGCGGAGCACCTCGGCAGTGTCGCGGCGCAGCAGCTCCAGGGCCAGGCGCATGGCCGAACGGCGGCCCACACCGGGCAGGGTGGCCAGCTGGTCCACGGCGGATTCGAGCAGTGCGGAGGAAAGGGACATGGGCCGCGAAGGTAGGAGCGGGCGGGAGTGGGATCCAACATGTCTCCCCGTACAACTTTCATGCGCGGTCAGCTACGTTCGGCATGGATCCACCTTCCTTCGTGTTCCATGACACCTGTGCTCATCCTGTCGGTCATCATCGCCTATTTCGCACTGCTCTACGGTATCTCCGTCGTCACCTCTCGGGGCGCAGGCAACAGCGCGTTCTTCCTCGGTGAGCGGAGGTCACCGTGGTACATCGTCGCCTTCGGTATGATCGGAGCCTCCCTGAGCGGTGTCACCTTCATCAGTGTGCCCGGCATGGTGGGTGCCGACAAGTTCAGTTACCTGCAGATGGTGCTCGGCTACCTGCCGGGCTATGCGGTCATCGCCTTCGTGCTGATGCCGCTCTATTACCGGCTGCAGCTCACCTCCATCTATGGGTACCTCGGTCAGCGCTTCGGCCGCCGCAGCTACCTTACCGGCGCCTGGTTCTTCCTTCTCAGCCGCAGCCTGGGTTCTGCAGCGCGCCTCTACCTGATGGCCGTCGTGCTGCAGTTCCTGCTGTTCGATGCGTGGAGGATCCCCTTCTGGCTGACGGCTGTGGTCACCATTGCGCTCATCTGGCTCTACACGCACCGCGGCGGCATGCGCACCATCATCTGGACCGATACGCTGCAGACGCTGTTCATGCTGTTGGCCGTGGTGCTCACCGTGCTGATGGTGGGCCAGAAGATGGGCTGGGGGCTGGGCGAGCTGGTGGCACAGGTGCAGCAAAGTCCGCTCAGCCGGGTGTTCTTCTTCGATGACCCCAAGCCCGGCACCTACTTCTGGAAGCAGTTCCTCGGCGGTATGTTCATCGCCATCGCCATGACGGGGCTCGATCAGGACATGATGCAGAAGAACCTCAGTTGCCGCAACATCCGCGAAGCGCAGAAGAACATGGTGTCCTTCAGTTTGGTGCTGGTGTTGGTGAACCTGGTGTTCCTCGCCTTGGGTGCGGTGCTGGTGCTTTATGCCGAGCGCTTTGGCATCGCTCTGCCAGCGAAGGCCGATCAGATCTATCCTTTCCTAGCCACGGGCGGAACGCTGCCTGTGGTGGTTGGCCTGCTCTTCATCCTGGGTCTTATCGCTGCCGCCTACTCCAGTGCCGACAGCGCGCTGACGGCCCTCACCACCAGCGTGTGCGTGGATGTGCTGGAGATCGATAGCAGGCCCGAGGCGGATCGGCTACCCCTGCGGCAACGGGTACATCTCATCATGAGCGTGGTGATGGTAATGCTGATCCTGCTCTTCAAGCTTCTGAACGATGACAGCGTGATCAAGACAGTGTTCAAGGTGGCCGGCTACACGTACGGGCCCTTGCTTGGTCTCTTCGCCTTCGGGATGCTTACGCGGTTGGCGGTGAAGGACCGCTGGGTTCCGCTGGTGGCGATCCTCTCGCCGGTGATCACCTTTGTGCTCGACCGCTACTCCACGGTGCTCTTCGGTGGGTATAAATTCGGGTTCGAGCTGCTGCTGGTGAACGGTGCGTTGACCTTTCTGGGCCTGCTGCTCCTTGGTCGGAGAGGCGAGGGAGGATAGGGAGGTGAAGGAGGTCAGGGAGGCGAGTGGTCGGTTCCTGATCACCGATCAATTCTTTCAGATCCACCCAACCTTTGGTCCTTCGGGCCCGTGTATGGGTATGGATGGAACTTACCATCCACATAACCCTCAGCCCATGTCCACAGAACGGATCCTACTGGCGACCATGCTCTCGGTCGCGCTCTTCGTCGGTTGCAAGAAGGATGATGACGAGGCTGCCACTCCCAGCGTACCCGTCACTCCGACGACGAACGCGATGCTGGCCATCTTCGATCAGCATGTGGACGACGCCACGCAGGTGTTCTCCCTGAATGCCGGTACCGGTGGATCTGTCGTTGGGCAGGACGGGGTGAGCATGTTCTTCCCGCCCAACGCGTTCCGCACGCAGGCCGGCGCTGTAGTGACCGGTTCCGTGCAGGTGGAACTGGTGGAGGCCCTCTCCGTGGGTGACATGCTGTGGCTGAACAAGCGGACCGTTGGCAATGACAATGGACAGTTGCGACCCCTGGTGAGCGGTGGGCAGTATTTCCTGAACGTGACCCAGGGTGGCCAACAGCTGCGCTTGGTGGAGAATGCGGGCTTTGTGAACGTGCCTGCTCCCAATGGCATTGACCCCAACATGCAACTGTTCACCGGTACGGTGGACGGCAATGGCATCATCACCTGGGATCCATTCGGGAACGCGGGTGGCCTTGGTCAGGACTCCCTCTCCTACAACTTCCCCAATGATTCGCTGGGCTGGATCAACTGCGACTACTTCATGGACCAGTCGCCGATCACCGGCCTGCAGGCAGTTTGTCCAGAAGGTCACAACGATAGCAACACCTTGGTCTGGCTGGTCTTCCCGGACATGAACAGCCTCACCACGATGTACGCATCCGGTACGAACATCTTTGCAACCGGGGGAAGCTATCAGGTGCCAGTGGGCATCAACGTGCAGATCGTCGCGCTGTCGAACCTCGGTGGCAGCTATTCCTGGGCCACTGTGACCACCACGGTGACGGCCGGACTGAGCGTGGACCTGAGCTTCACACCCACCACGCTCGAGGAGTTCCAGCAATTCGCGGAGGGTCTCTGATCGGGTGGCACATGAACGACGAACGCCCCGTGATCTCCGGGGCGTTCATCGTTTTCGGGGGTATCGTTAAGAATCCTGCCGCTGCCAGTTGCGCTCGATCACCTCCAAGAGCTCGTCGTGGATGGCGCTGTTGCTCGCCACGATCTCCTCATCGAACACCGGGTCCTTGCTGGGTAGGAATCCGCTGACCTTGCCGCCCGCCTCGCGCACCAGCAGCACCCCCGCCGCCACATCCCAGCTGTTGAGGCCGTATTCGTAAAAGGCTTCGAACCGCCCGCAGGCCACGTAGGCCAGGTCGGCGGCCGCGCTGCCCAAACGACGGATGCCGCGCGTACGGTGCATCAATTCGCGCAGCAGGTCCATGTATTCGCTCTCGTAGCCGAAGTCATCGTAGGGGAAGCCGGTGGCGAGCAGGCTGTCCTGTAGATCCTTGCGGCCCGATACGCGGATCGGTTGCCCGTTGAGGTAGGCACCACCACCTTTCCACGCGGTGAAGCGCTCGTCGCGGGTCACTTCATGCACCACACCCAGCAGTGGCTCTGTTCCATCGAGCAGGGCGATGCTGATGCAATAGCAGGGAACACCGTGCACGAAGTTGGTGGTGCCGTCCAGCGGGTCGATGACCCAGTTGAGTCCGGTACCCTGCTCCCCGCTGCCTTCCTCGGCGATGAAGCCTGCGTCCGGCAGGAGCTTTTCCAACGCTTCCACGATGCGGTCCTCAGCCGTGTGGTCCACGTGGGTCACGAGGTTGTTCGCACTCTTGCTGCTCACGCCGGATTCGGTGAGCTTGGGGGCTTCGGCACGAATGAAGGCGCCGATGTCGACACAGAGGTGGGCGACTTGTTCGGTGAGGTGCTTCAGGTCCATGATATATGGTCGCTTGGAAGTTGGATGTTTCGGGACTCAGGCAGCGGCAGTGTTTCTCTTGCGCAGCCAGAGCATGCCGCCGATACCCGCCAGCATCAGGACGGTGGCGATGATCTCGGCCTGGGTGATCGTGCCGAGGACGTGGACATTCACACGGATCTTCTCGATGAAGAAGCGTTCGAGCCCGTTGAGGAAAAGGAAGAGGAAGAAGATCATGCCGGGGGGCGTCAGGCGCTTTCGCAGGCTCCACAGCAGGAAGAAGAAGCCCACGCACACCACCGTCTCGTATAGGGGGGTGGGGAAGACCGTCTCCGGAAGCACGGTGCAATATCCCTCGAAGCAGGGCCGCCCATCGATCAACGGCACTCCCACACTGTTCACGTTGTTCGGATAGTCATATTGCCACAACCATTTCGGCCCGGGTCCGGTGAAGGTGGTGTTCACGATGCCCCAGTCGCCATCTCCGCTCACCTGGCAGCCGACGCGCCCGATGCCGTAGGCGAGCATGACGCCGGGTGCAGCACTGTCCGCTCCCTGCCAGGGTTCGATGCCGTGCTTCACAAAGTACCGGATCACCATGGCACCCGCCAGGATGAGACCACCGTACATGGTAAGCCCGCTGAAGATCTTGTCACCCGCGGGGTCTTGAACGAAGGAGATGAACTCATCGGGGTTCTCCAGCCAATGGAAGAGCTTCGCGCCGGTGATGCCCCAGAGTGCCGCCTGCATGGTGATGTTGTTGGCGTGCTCGCTCGGCAGCATGCGCACCTCCTCCACCTTGGGCGTGGCCAGCTGCTCCTTCTTCTTTTCGCGCCACTTCAGGAAGGCCAGGACAGCCGCACCTAACAGTCCTCCCAACAGCGAACCGGTACCACTGAGCAGAAAACCCTGTGGGTCTGCCGTTGCCTCGGAGAAGTTGAGCGCGAGGTGGAGCCCCTTGAACCCGAGCAGGAAGCCTAGCACCCCATTGCCGATGAGGTCGCCCACTGTGGCAGGCGCCCCGACCACCACCTTGCGCATGGAGCCCTTCATCAGGCCGCTTCGTTCGCGTCGGCGGAGCTCCAGGCTAAGCGTCCAGCTCGCGAATACGAAGGCCAGCGCCACGAAGAAGCCGAAGCTGTTCACGAAGCGGAGGAACGGCAGGTCCAGACCGAAGAGGTCGAGCAGCGCGTGGTAGAGGGTCGGGTACATGCGTTCAGTGGGCCGTTTGATGGGTGGCGGTGAGCCCGGGGGCTGGTTCCAGTTGAGCAGCGGCGATCACTTCTCCAACGATATGGCCATCGCTGTTGATGTGCTGAAGTCTTACGTCAACTACACGGTTGGCAAGGGCAGGGTCGTAAGGGAGGCGAACGCGCACATAGTTATCCGTGAAGCCTTCGATGTACGCAGCTTGTGTGTCTTCACCGGTCTCGAACAATACGGGTCGGACGGTGCCGAGGTGGCGTTCGTAGTGCGCGCGGAGCAGTTTGCTGCCGAGTATGCGGAGTTGTTTGGTGCGTTCGCGCCTCACCTCCATGGACACACTGTCCTCCATACGGACCGCGGTGGTATTGGCGCGTTCGCTGTACGTGAACACGTGCAGGTAGTCCACCGGTATGGAGCGCAGGAACGCGTGTGTTCGTTGGAAATCGGCCTCGGTCTCGCCCGGTGTTCCGGTGATCACATCCACACCGATGCACGCGTGCGGCATCCGCTCTTTTATACGCGCCACACGCCCGGCATAAAGGGTTGTGTCATAGCGCCGGCGCATGCGCTCCAAAATGATGTCGCTTCCGCTTTGAAGGGGCATGTGGAAGTGCGGAACGAAACGCTTGCTTCCGGCCACGAAGTCGATGATGCGGTCGTGGCACAGGTTGGGCTCGATGCTGCTGATGCGGAAACGTACAATGCCATCCACGTTGTCCAAGGCGCGAATGAGCTCCAGGAAGTCCTCCCTATCCTGTGGGTCGCCATCGGAAGAGCCGGTGTATTTCCCGAAATCCCCCGTGTTCACACCGGTGAGCACGATCTCCTGCACACCGGTGGCCGCGATACGCTCAGCGATGGCGACCGTCTCGGCAACGGTTCCGCTGCGGCTGCGGCCCCGTGCGAGCGGAATGGTGCAGAAGGAGCAGAAGTAGTCGCAGCCGTCCTGCACCTTGAGGAAGGTGCGTGTGCGCTGGCCTGCCTGCAAGCCATCAGCGTACTCGTTGGAGTTGTAGCTGGGGATGAAGCGTTTCACCTCCTTGATCGGGGAGAAGACGGCTTCACCGTGCTCGCTTCGCACGCCCGCGTACAGGGACAAGCGGCTGTCAATGTGTTCAGCGAGGTCGAACTTCTCATTGGCACCCAGCACCAGGTCCACACCCGGGATGGCCGCGATCTCGGTAGGCTTCAACTGGGCGTAACAGCCCACCACGGCAACGAAAGCGTCCGGGTTGATCCTCAGGAAGCGCCGCACCCATTGGCGGCATTCCTTGTCCGCGTTCTCCGTGACACTGCACGTGTTGAGGATAAAGACATCCGGACGGTCTTCCACGTGCACCCGTGCGTACCCTGCCTCCTCCAGCGAACGGGCCAGTGTACTGGTCTCGCTGAAGTTGAGCTTGCAGCCAAGGGTGTGGAAGGCGACGGTGCGGGGAGCGCTCATGGCACGCATGTCCTCGGCATCGAGTGCACGCGATGCCGGCAGGGCCGCAAAGGTACCCCGTGTGGAACGAAGGGGTCGGGCGCTCGGTATTGTACTTTTGATCCATTGTTAAGTAGTTGATATTTAAATAGTTAAATATTTTTCTTTGCAACCGTTGGATCCCGCCCGGGCAACCGATCCGGACTTCATCGTCTTCTTCAGGCTACCTTCACCGACCGTCATGGAACGCATCCGACCTGCCGACCGCAGCCAGCTGATCCGCTTCAGCGCAGTGCTCTTCTCGCTGCTCGCCCTCACATCCTTCCTGCTTGCCAGGGTGGTAGCTTAGGCAGGGGTCGCTATCTACCTTGGCCGCATGCGTTGCATCCTTTCGGCCTGTGTGCTGCTCTTCTGCAACGCACTTTGCGGCCAGTCCATTACGAATGCCCTCCTTTGGCGCGTTGTGCGTGCATCACACGCAGATACCAGTTATTTGTACGGTACCATGCATAGCACGGATGAGCGAGCGTTCAGCCATGTGGCGGATGCGCAGTCGGTGCTTTCACGATGCACCACGGTGGCCGGAGAGCTCGACCTCAGTGGTACGGGGAATATGGCCCTTGCGCTCATGGACAGGCTGTTGCTCCCGGAGGGAAGCACGTTAAGCGCGCTTTACACACCGAGGCAATGGAAGCGGCTCGAACCGGCACTGCGAGCTGAGCTCGGTCCTTTGATGGCTCCCATGATGCATCGTATGAAGCCCTTTTTCATCCTGGCCACGCTCAGTCAGGGCGACATGGCTGCCGATCGTCCCCGCATGCTGGATGATGCACTGATGCAGGAAGGGCGTGATCTTGGGAAGCGCGTGGTCGGTCTTGAGACGGTGGAGGAACAGATGGCGGCGCTTGACGCCATCCCGCTCAATGAACAGGCGCGCCTGCTCCATGACCATGTCTTGGGTAACATGCGCGGCGATGACCTCGATGCCCTGCACGACGCCTACGCCTGGAAGGATCTGGAGCGCATCCGGCGGCTGACCAACGAGGCCTCCACGGCTTCCGCTGCATTCGAGAAAGCACTCATTACTGACCGGAACCGCATCCTTGTGCAACGCATGGACAGTGTGATGAGCGCCGATGGCAATGTCCTGTTCCTGATCGGTGCGGCGCATCTGCCGGGAACGGAAGGACTGATCCATGGTCTTCGGGCCATGGGTCACCTCGTGCAACCTGTTGGGGTGGAGCCGTAAGGTGTCGTAAGCCGGCATCAAGGGAGGGGCCGTAAACCACGTCAACAATGCCGGTTGATCACGGCGGGGGAAGGAGTCCGCGTGATGCAAGGTTGTCCAGGAACAGTGCGTTGAACTGCTCCACACCCTTCTGGTTCATGTGGTGTCCATCGTAGAAGAACTCAGCCTCATCGCCATGCAAGGCATCGCTCAGGTCCAGGTAGGCAGTTGCAAGCGGGCGTAGAAGTCGGTCGAGCGCCATGCGGTCCTCCGGCAGGTATTGATATGGAGCTGTGACCGGAGTGTGCACGAGGATGACCGGGATCCCTTTGTTCTTCGATGCGGCCAGAATATGGTTGAATGCCTGCCACTGGTTGGAAGGTGGCGACCACTTGAAGTGAACCCTGCTGGTTGTTGGTTTGAAGTCCTTTCCGCTTTTTTCCACGTAGCCACCCGGAACATACAGGTCGTTATCGGTATCCCGGAAAAGTGGTTCTGTAAAACCAATGTTCCTGCCGGTGAGGATCCTCCAAGCCGAGAAGATCGCTGTATTCCATACGGTTGCATGCCGACTGTCCAGTGCGGCCAAGATCAGGTGACGGTCCAGCGGTGCATTTGATAAAAGGTTCAGGAACGACTCCACCCCCTCCGTATTGAATGTGGTGGGGAATACGTCGAATACGATCAGTTTTGGATTGAAACGATCTATGTAACGTTCGTACAGGATCTTCGTCTGGACCGGGGTCTGTGAGCTCGATCCCAGATTGAAACTGGTATATCCTGCCTTGCTGAAAATGCGTGGATCGAACCCGCGATAGGCATGGGAGGATCCCAAGAACAGGATATCCACCTGACCGGTGGTGTCCGCCTCCTGCAGGCGGTTGTAAAGATGACCATATCCACCGCGGGCGTATTTGATGTTCCGGTGTTGGCTGAACGGGGATACGGTTCCCGCGAGAATGATCACCGCCACATACGCTGGTATCGCGAACAGCACGAACAGGAGCACGCTGGTAAGGTAGCTGCGCATCAGAACTGGAAGTAGATGAACGGCGCCTCCTCCGTACGCATGAACAGGCCGATCATGGCGATGAGCATGGAATAGAACCCCCAGCGGACAGGACGCGGCCAACCCATGCCGATGCGTTCAATGGCATACTCTGATGTTCTGCCCTTCCATTCCAAGCATACAAAGAAGAAAACCAGCAAGGGCAGGTTATTGTTGCCAACATCCGGCTGGCGCATGAGCGATGTGCTTGCCATCCCTCCCAAATAGTCGAGTGCCTGTTCCATGTCCTGTGCACGGAAGAAGACCCATGCCACACAGGTGATGGTGAAGGTGCCAAGCATTTGTGCGGCTTCGCGTGGGGATGGAAGTAGACGCCCTTCGGCTGGGTTCCCCAGGTTCTGTCTGTTGCGTCCTGCCAATAGCAGCGGCAGGAAATACAGCGCATTCAGAGCACCCCACGCAACAAATGTCCAATTGGCCCCGTGCCAGAAGCCGCTGACAAGGAAGATGATGAACGTGTTGCGCACACGCATCGCAGTGCCCCCCCGACTGCCACCGATCGGCACATACAGGTAGTCGCGGAACCAGGTGCTGAGGCTGATGTGCCAGCGCCGCCAGAATTCGGCAATATCACGGGAGAAATAGGGGAACGCGAAATTCTGCATCAATTCGAATCCGAACAACCGTGCAGTGCCGATCGCGATGTCGCTATATCCACTGAAATCCCCATAGATCTGGAAGGCGAAGAAAACGGCACCGAGGACCAGCGTACTGGCTCCGGCACTCTCATGTGAAGCAAAGATCCGGTCCACCTGTTCAGCACAATTGTCCGCGATGACCAGCTTCTTGAAAAATCCCCATAACATCTGACGGCTGCCATTCACCGCATCGGTCCGGCTGAATTTTCGGGGTGTGGCGAATTGGGGGAGGAGGTTGCTGGCGCGCTCGATCGGACCTGCCACCAGCTGTGGAAAGAAGCTTACGAACGCGGCGAACGCCACCGGGTTCCGGCTGGCCTTCAGATCGCCCCGGTACACGTCGATCGTATAGCTCAGCGTCTGGAAGGTGTAGAAGCTGATGCCTACCGGCAGGATGATATTGAGACGTTCCGATCCCAGCGGCATGCCGAACAGGCTGAACGCACCGTTCACCTGGTCAAGGAAGAAGTTGAAATACTTGAAGAAGCCCAATAAGCCGAGGTTAACGACAAGGCTTGTCCACAGAAGCAGGCGCCGCCGGCGTTCATCGGTGCTGTTCGTGATGCCGATGCTGAGGTAGAAGTCCAGTATGGTGCTGAATGCGATCAGCAGCAGGAAGCGCATGTCCCACCAACCATAGAAGACATAGCTGGCAACAAGCAACAACCCGTTCCGCAGGTCGGTACGCCGCCTTGGTATGGCCCAGAAAATGGCGAATACCAGCGGCAGGAACACCGCAAAATCCAGCGAATTGAACAGCATCGGCCCGGCCGGTCAGGAGCGGACAAAGATGAGCGTTCGGTGCCGAACCCAGCGTTGGTGATGGCCGCCTATTCCTTTTCCAAGGCGAACATGCAGCTCACCGGGTGATGGTCGCTGAATGCTTCAGGATGTGTGTGGAAGTTCCAGCTTTCCACTGCACCGGCATGCATGATATGGTCTATGCGGAAGCTGGGAAGGTTGCCGATATATGTGCCGCCCAGTCCACGTCCGCTCTCCACGAAGGCGTCTAGCAGCTCGTCCCTGAGTAGTCCGTAGCCGTAGCTCATCGGCACATCGTTCATGTCGCCGCAGTAGATCACCGGGTGCGGGCTATCGCGGATGTGCGCTACGATGCGATCCACCTCGCCAGCCCGCTGTCGCATGCCACGCCGCAGCAGTTTCAGGATGCGCAGGCCACCGCGCTTGAGCGTATCGCTGTCAGTATCCGTGTCCAATTGCTCCAGGAACCGGTGTTCAGCACCACCGAAATGGTAGGATGCAAGGTGTGCATTGTACACGCGCACCGTGTCATCTGCCAGCCGGATGTCCGCCCAGATACATTGGTTGTTGGTGTGGACGTCCAGGTCTACGTGGCCGTGGGCAAGGATCGGAAACCTGCTGAAGGTGGCGATGCCGAACTGCTGTCCCCGGCTGGTGCGCTTGGTGAAGAGTTCATGGTAGTGGACATATCCGAGGTCCTTCACCAACGCTCGTCCGGTCAGGAACGGCTCACCGGAATCGCGATGGAAATATTCCTGCAGGCACAGGATATCGGCCTGTTCACGTTCGAAGAATGCGAACATGCTGTCCCGCGAGGTCTTGTTGCCGCTCCAGTTGTAGAGGTCGAACAGCCTGACATTGTATGAAAGCAGCTTCACTGCTGTGGAACCATCCGTCTTCACAGGGTCCTTTTGTCCCATCAATTGCACATGGTCCGTCACATGCGACCAGCCGAGGAGAACGGTGAGCGCTGACAGCAGGATACGCTTTGGCCTGAAGACCGTCCACCACAGGATGAAGCCTGCATGCATGATCAGCTGGAACGGGTAGGAGAGTGCCAGCAGCGAGAGCCACCATACACGCATCGGGCTCACATGGGGTGCCAGATAGGTGAGTAGAAGCACTAGTACGGCCAGCACATTGGCCCACCACAGAGGCAACAGCCAGCGGGATGGTCGCGTGCGTGGTGTGTTTTCTGGTACGTGCGCCTCCTTGGCCATCTCCGTTCAGTTTCGCCCGCTCGCCCTGAACAGCAGGTCCTTTTCCTCTTTTGTGAGGCTGTCGTAGCCACTGCGCGAGATCTTGTCCAGGATGGCGTCGATGCGGGCCTGTGTGCCCTGTGAGCCGGTATATGCGGCACGCGTCGGTGTATCCGGGCGCTTTGCGACCTTCAAACGCGTGTCTCCCTTTGCCCGGCGGAACAGTCTGCCCAGTCCCTCCAATGCGTTCATCAAGCCCATGGCCGGATCGTTCCCTTTTTTCAGTTGCAGTGATGCCAAGATGCCGAACAGGGCGCCGCCGATGTGTGCTTCGTGTGCCACACCATCGCCGCTACCGATGCCCACAAGGTCCAACAGAAGGAAGAACGCGGCCACATAGACCAATTTCACCGGCCCGATCAGGATCAGGTGGACGGGCATGTCCGGACGATAGGCGGCGATGCCCATGAATACGCCGAGGGCACTGGCCGATGCGCCCATGATGCCAAGGCCGTGCGGCGCACCGTGCAGGGAAGGCAGCAGCCATTGCGCCACCAAGAACAAGGCCATGCCGCTGAGCCCGGAAAGGAGGTAGTAGCCCAGCATCCGCCTACCTCCCAGCAGGTCCTGAAAGAGTCGTCCCCCGAACCAAAGCAGCACCATGTTCCAGAAGATATGGCCGAGACCGGTGTGGGTGAACATATAGGTCACCACCGTCCATGGGCGGGTCATGAGGGCAGCCGGATCGGCTGTGGACCGAAGCCACTGGACCACATAAGTATCGCGCAAGGCTTCGGCTGCAGGACCGCTTCCGGCGATCGGCAGGAGCACTACTTTCAGCAGCACCAAGGCCACGAAAACAGCCACATTGACAAGGATCAAGCGAACGGTCATGCCGCCCATCCGCCATTGCATACGCAGGTCGTCCGTTACGCTCATCGCTTCAGGAAGGTGCCGCACACACCGGACCACCGCTCCTGCACAAAGGTCGCACTGCGCAGGTCTCGAAGTACAACCCTCATTGAGCGGGGATCAGCGATGGCCGGATGTGTCATTGCCCACGCTGCCGCCAGAGTTGGATGAGCACGTAGCCGACCACCATACCACCGAGATGCGCCAGGTGCGCCACATTGTCGTCGGGGTCGCGTTGCAGGCTCATGTATATGGTGATGGCCCCATAGATCATTACGAAGTACTTGGCCTTGATCGGAATGAAGAGCGGGAATACCATCAATTCCACGTTCGGGAAGGTCATCCCGAAGGCGAGCAGCACGCCGTAGATCGCTCCTGAGGCACCAACCATCGGGGTGTTCAGCAGCGCGTTCAAGCGGCCCATGCTCGTGTCCACGTAATTGCGCCCGCCGGCCCACAGGTCACCTCCCTCCAGCACCACTTGCTCATATTGCTCCTGGCTGAGCATTGCGCGCAACTCCATGTAGTCGAAGTAATGTGCACCGCTGTAGAAGAGCGCCGCCCCCACACCGGTGATCGTGTAGAACGTGAGGAAGCGTTGGCTACCCCATTTGTACTCCAGCGGTGGCGCCAGCATATACAGGCCGAGCATGTTCAGGAAGAGGTGGGCGGTGCCTCCGTGCATGAACATGTGGGTTACCAGTTGCCACGGACGGAAGTTGGGCGAACTGAAGTAATGCAGGCCCAGGTGTGTATCCATGTCCGATCCGCCCCAATCACCAAGGCCGGTCACCTTCACCAGGAAGAGAAGGACATTGATGATGAGCAGGTTCTTCACCACCACCGGCAAACCGGCGAAGGGGTTGGCGTCCATGCGCATGGCAGTGGGGAGGGGTGCATCGTCCGGTGTGTTGACACCGCACAGCGGCCGCTAAGGTATGGAGCCGTTCAGGGCGTTACCGCTCGAACCTGTCGGCCAGTTCATCCAGGCCGTAGGTGATGAGCGTGGGCTTGCCCAAGGGCGTGTGGTGTGGATGTTCACAGGCGAAGAGCCGGTCGATGAGGTCGTGCATCTCGGTCACGCCAAGCGCGCGGCCTGGACGGATGGCCATGCTGCGGGCCATACTGCGGGCCAGTACCTTGTGCCGCTCGTTGCGCAGGCCGCCGCGTTCGCGCTTCAACTGTTCCAGCAGCACTTCCAGCAGCTGCCCCGGGTCCTCGTCCGCGGCTTCCGCAGGCATGCCGTTCACCTGCAAGGTGCGCCCGCCGAACAGTCCGAGGTCGAAACCCATGCTCCGCAGCTCCGGCAGCACTTCCTCCACCAGCGCCAGGTCCGTGGCGCTCAGTTCCAGGTGGCGGGGGAAGAGTTCCGTCTGGCTGAGCCCGGCACCCTGCTCCAGGAGCTTCAGGTTATGCTCGTACAGGATGCGTTCATGCGCCCGCTGCTGGTCCACCACCATCAGCCCGTTGCGCAGTTGTGCCATGATGTACCGGCCGTGGAGTTGGAACACCGGTCGTTCGCCTTCGGGCACCTCCTGTTCGCGCATGGGCAGTATCTGTGTGCGCGACGCCACATGGCTGGCCACGGTCTCCTCCTCTGCGGGCGTGACCATGCCCAGCTGGAACAGTTGCTGCCAGCCTTCCGGACTGGGCCTTCGAGGTGCGGTGAAGGCCGCCAGGTCGGTGGGTCGCCACGCTGGTGCCTGACCGGTACCTGTGTTGGTCTGGGCGGCCAGCAGCGCAGGCTCGGGCTCGAAGTCCAGGCTGGGTACGATATTGAAGCGCCCCAACGCCCGCCGCACCGCCGCATGCACAATGGCGTACACCATGCGGTCGTCGCGGAACTTGATCTCGGTCTTGGTGGGGTGGATGTTGATGTCGATCTGCGACGGATCCAGCTCGATATGCAGGAACCACCCGGGATGCGTGTCGCGCGCCACCAGCTCTTCGTAGGCCTTGCGCACCGCGTGGTCCAGGTAGCTGCTGCGGATGAAGCGCTGGTTCACGAAGAAGTACTGCTCGCCGCGCGTTCGTTTGGCGTACTCCGGCTTGCCCACGAAGCCCTGGACGGTGAGCAGCTCCGTGTGCTCCTCAACAGGCACAAGACGCTCATCGAACTTCCGGCCGAAGAGTCCAACGATACGCTGGCGGAAGGCTCCGTTGCCCGTTCCCGCTGGCAGATTGAACTCCTCGTGCTCGTTGTGCACCAGTTGGAACGCGATGTCCGGATGCGCCAGGGCCACGCGTTGGAACTCGTCGATCACATGCCTCAGCTCCACGCCGTCGCTCTTCAGGAACTGGCGACGGGCCGGCACGTTGTAGAACAGGCTACGTACGGCGATGGTGGTGCCCGGTGCGCAGGCCATCGGCTCCTGGGTGCGCACCTTGCTGCCTTCCATGAGCACCCGGGTGCCCAGTTCCTCGCTGTTTTCGCGGGTTCGCAACTCCACCTGGGCGATGGCTGCGATGCTGGCCAGCGCCTCCCCACGGAAGCCCTTCGTGCGCACGGCGTTCAGGTCGTCGGCCAGGCGGATCTTGCTGGTGGCATGTCGCTCGAAGCACAAGCGCGCATCGCCCGGGCTCATGCCCTTGCCATCATCGGTCACCTGTACCAGGGTGCGCCCTGCGTCCTTCACCACCAGTACGATGCGGGTGGCCTCGGCGTCAACACTGTTCTCCAGCAGTTCCTTCACCACGCTCGCGGGCCGCTGCACCACCTCGCCCGCGGCGATCTGGTTGGCCACATGGTCGGGCAACAGGCGGATGATATCGGCCATCTCAGAGGTTCAGAAGCCCGAAACCACGCATGAGGAAGAACAACACCGCGCTCACCCCCACCAGGATCATCGCCAGCCGTGCGGTGCGCCCGTTGTCGTGGCGCTGTCGCTGCCAGCTATGGCGCATTTGATGGCTGAGGCGTGCGCGATCCCCGGCCACCAGCGACTGCTGAGCATCCCGGTCGCGCGCCTGCTTCAGCCTTTCGGCTCGTGCCTCGGCCTCGGCGTCGTAGTGCCGCGTCGGCAGGTCGAAGCCGCGTGGCGCCCGCTGCTTGAACAGGCTGAATTGGGCAGGAAGTCTGGTGGGATTCATGTCCTGTTCCACAAAAGTACGACAGGCAGCACCGGTTCCATTGGCCCTTGGTCGGCCGGCAATACAAGGACGCAGGCATCCATCCCGTTCAGTCTTGACCTGACCACCGTGCACCTGTTCAAAACTGGCCCGCTATTCGCTTCTAACTGCCTTGGAGCCCCGGTAGCTTCGTACCATCCGTCATGCACCGCACGCGCAACGCCATCCTGCTCTTTACGCTCGCCCTGCTCACCCTCGGCAGTACACCGCCCAACGGTCGTGTCACCGGCCAGGCGCCGCCCTTCCTGTCCGATGATACGTTCTGGGCCGACTCCGTGCTCAGCACCCTGTCCCTCGATCAGCGCATCGCGCAGCTGATGATGGTGGCGGCTTACTCCAACAAGGATGCGAAGCACGAGGCGGAGATCGAAGCGATGGTACGTGACCGCAATATCGGCGGGTTGATCTTCTTCCAAGGTGGTCCGCAGCGTCAAGCGCGCCTCACCGATCGTTATCAGGCGGCTGCGCCCACGCCCCTGCTCATAGGCATGGACCTGGAGTGGGGGTTGGCCATGCGACTGGACAGTACCGTCCGCTATCCACGGCAGATGACCCTCGGGGCTCATCGCGACGATGCGCTTATCACGGAGATGGGGATCGAGATCGCACGGCAGATGAAGCGGCTGGGTGTGCATGTGAGCTTCAGTCCGGTCGTGGACGTGAACAACAACCCCGCCAACCCCGTCATCAATGACCGCAGCTTCGGGGAGGACCGGGAGCTTGTGGCGCGCAAGGGTATCGCGTACATGCGAGGTCTTCAGCAGGGCGGCGTCATCGCCACGGCCAAGCACTTCCCCGGCCACGGCGATACCGATACCGATTCCCACTATGGGTTGCCCCTCATCGCGCATAGCCGCACCCGCCTGGATTCACTCGAACTCTATCCTTTTCAGCGATTAGTGGATGAGGGGCTTTCCGCCATGATGGTGGGACACCTCGAAGTGCCCGCGCTCGATCCCACCAAGGGGCAGCCCAGTACCTTGAGCAGACCCATCGTTCAGGACCTGCTGGAGCGCGAGATCGGTTTCCGCGGTCTGGTTTTCACCGATGCATTGAACATGAAGGGTGTGGCCAACGCTGAGAAGCCTGGCGAGATCGAACTGCGGGCGCTGCGGGCCGGCAACGATGTGATGCTGTTCCCCCAAGATCCGGTGAGGGCCATCGAACGCATCAAGCAGGCCGTGCAGAACGGCGAGCTGGACCCGCTGCTGATCGACCACAAGTGCCTGAAGGTGCTGCGCGCCAAACAGTGGGCAGGGCTGCACCAGCGCCGACCGGTGAACACCCCGGGGCTGATGGAGGACATCAACAACGAACGCGCCAAGCTGCTGCGCCGAAAGTTGTACGGTGCCGCCATCACCGTGCTGAACGACCGCGACAACAGCCTTCCGTTGCAGTCTTTGGAGGGGCATCGCATCGCCTCCCTGGTGATCGGTGCCGAAGTGGGCAACAGCTTCCAGCGCAACCTGCAGCGCTATGCGGACATCACCACCTTCGCCTGTGGCAAGAGCCTGCGCCGCGATTCGCTCACCGCGTTGCTCACCCAACTGGAGCGCTTCGATCGGGTGGTCGTGAGCGTGCATGGCACCAGTTATCGCGTAAACAAGGACTTCGGCATCCCGGAGACCGCCATGGACATCGTTCGCGAGGTGGCGGCCCGCAAGCCCACCACCTTCTGCCTTTTCGCCAACCCCTATCGCCTTACCCGGGCCAATGGGGCACACTACCTGGCAAGTGTGGTGGTGGCCTACGAGGAGACGGACGATACGCAGGACCTTGTGGCCCAGGTGCTCTTCGGGGCTCGCTCGGCCGATGGCATGCTGCCCATCACTGCGTCCTCGTTCTACCGAAAGGGTGATGGCCGGCGCGTGGGATCGTGCGGCCGGATGGGCTTTACCTCACCGGACGAATTGGGTATTGCCGGTCGTCAGTTCGCTGCCCTGGACCGCATCGTGCAGGAAGGTATCGCGGCGCGCGCCTATCCGGGTGCACAGGTGCTGGTGGCCGTTGATGGCCAGGTGATCATCAACAGGGCCTATGGCTCCAGCTCCTACGAAGGAAAGCGTGCCGTGCGCACCGATGACCTGTACGACCTTGCCTCGATCACCAAGGTGGCCAGCACCACACTGGCGCTTATGAAGCTGGTGGACCAGGGGCAGGTGGACCTTGACAAGCCACTGGGGTTCTACCTGCCGGAACTTGAGGACCGCTACAATGCGCATGCGCGGATGGGCCTCCGCGATATCCTTACCCACCAGGCGGGCCTGAAGGCATACGTGCCCTTCCAGAACCGTATCATCACTGACGGCCATTTCAAGCCGGGTTCGGTGAGCGATACCAGCAGCGTGACGCACGGTATCCGCATTGCGGAAGGGTTGTACCTGAACAACCTATACCGTGACAGCCTGCTGACCTGGGTGCTGGAGACACCGGTTGGGGCAAAGGGCACGTACCTCTATAGTGACATGGGCTATTATCTTTTACAGGAGCTCATCGAAAGACGCGCTGGAATGCCCTTGGAGCGTTATGTGCAGCAGGAGTTCTATGGTCCCTTGGGCGCCACCACGCTGGGATACCGCCCATATGAGCGGTTCGCGAAAGAACGCATCGCTCCAACGGAGAATGACCGGCTGTTCCGCAAGCGGCAGCTGCAGGGCGATGTACACGATCAGGGTGCTGCGCTGAAGGGTGGCGTGGCCGGGCATGCAGGCCTCTTCGGAAGTGCAACCGACCTGGCCAAGGTGATGCAACTACTGCTGAATAAGGGCACTTACGGTGGCAAGCGTTACCTGAGTGAACCGGTGGTGGCGGAGTTCACCAAGTGCCAGTTCTGCAAGCCCGATGGCAGCGGCAATAGGCGTGCGTTGGGCTGGGACCGGCCGGCACAGGGCAGCAGTGGCCCCACATGTGATTGTGTCAGCTATGCCAGCTTCGGGCATACCGGGTTCACGGGCACCATGGCGTGGGCAGATCCCGAGCAGGGCGTGGTGTACATCTTCCTGAGCAACCGGGTGTATCCTGATGCAACGGAGAACAAGTTGGCGAACATGGGTATCCGCACCAAGGTGCAGGAGGTCGTTCACGGCGCTGTCGCGAGCCGCGCTCCCGTCACCGGCAGCGGTCAGCGCCCTCCTATGAAGCGATAATATATCGCATGGACGACTTGTGGAAGGCAGCCGGATCGTTCATGTAAGGCATCGTTCGCTACTGGATATGCTGGTCCAAGTACCGCACAAGCGGCAGGTCTGGCGTTCAGTTCAACTCGGCTTCGCAGCATTGCGGGCGGTGGCGAAGCCCACCCAGGCGAGATAGGCCCACGGCAGACCGTGCTTACATTTTCAACTCCTTCATTTCGCCCTTGTCGGTGATCCACACGTATTTGATGATGTCCTTGACCTCCTTCTTCCTGTCCGCCCATGCTTCAGGCAGTTGCAGGTGCATGGTGAGGTTGTATGTGTACTGAACCGGTGGTTCCTTGATATCGGCGTGCAGCACGATGTCGAACTGCCCGTAGGGTACCTTGTTGTAGAATAGGGTGTTGCTCTGCTTCACATCATTCACCAACTGACCTTTGCGCCGGCTGTTGAGGCTGGTCTGTATGCGTGATCTGTAGCTTGTATAACGGTCCAGCGGGAAGTAGGCGCCGTTCTTCTCGGCTGCCATGCGATGGCTCTCGCTCACCTTCAGGCCAAGCTTCCCGAAGTTCTCCAGCTTCTGTTGCAACAGCTTCGTGGCGAACATGCGCAACGTGTCATAGCACGCGCTTTGATCGTGTACGAAGAACTCCACTTTCACCAGGTCATAGATCTCCTCCTTGGCCGCAGCGGTCACCAGGCGGTCCAGGATGCGTGCATCGGTGAAGCGCACGTGAATGTTCTTCTGGACCTCGAAGCCTGCTGGCACTTCCTGGTAGGTCTTGCTGAATAGCTTCCGTGTGGTCTCCAGCTCGTAAACCGGCACGAAACTGAGCATGTCGGGGAACACGTCCGCCTCTTTCACACCATGCTCGATCACGCGTCGCGAGAAGGCATTGATGCGTGCGTTCATCAGGCTGTCGGCTTCCTCTGCGGTCTGCCCCAGCTGGGTGATGTGGAAGATGGCCAGGTAACTGTCGGCCTTCATGTTCATCATGGCGTTCACCTCCAGCACGAGCATGTTGCCCTGCACGCTCGCCTTCACCGGTTGCTCCGCCTGCTGGAAGTGGATGCGGCTGCCGCTTTCGTACATCATGTTGCCCATGGCCTGCGGGTGGGCATGAAGTGCGGACAAAAGCGCGGAAAGGGAGGCAAGTGAGCGTGTGAGTGTGTGCATGACGGTCCTGTTTCGGGAGCGGTACACACCACTCCGCGAAACGTTCAACCACCCTTACACCGTGCGCGGTGGGGGCGATGTCAGGCGCCGGGAACCAGCATACAGGTCGTAGCGCAGCATGCGGCAGTCCAACGCGCCGTTGAAGAGTTGGATCTTCGGCTTCGGCGTAAGGCGGATGCGCTTGGCGGCTTCAAGGTTGCTGGTGAGCACCCACGCGATCCAGCCTGTCCATCGGCGCTTGAGCGTGTCGCCGATCATGGTGTAGAGCGCATCGATGGCCGCTGCATCGCTCTCCGTGCCGATGCCCTGCTCGTTCATGCGTTCACCGTACGGCGGGTTCATGATCAGCATACCCGGACCAGCGGGCGGATCCAGATCGGCGAAGGCGCCATGCTGCAGGCTGATGCTGTCCTCCAGCTGGGCCGCGGCGATGGTCTCCCGCGCTTTGCCCAGCGTCACCCGGTTGATGTCCGCCCCCATGATCATCGGCTTCGCCTCACTGATGCGGGCGATCAGGGCGTTGCGCACCGTGGCGTACAAGGCCTCATCGAAGGTGGGCCAGCGCTCGAATGCGAAGCGCTCGCGGTAGATCCCCGGTGGGATGTTGGCCGCGATCATCGCTGCTTCCACCAGTAGCGTTCCCGAACCGCACATCGGGTCCACCAAGGGCTGTTGCCGGTCCCAGCCGCTTAGCAGAACCATGCCCGCAGCGAGCACTTCGTTCAGCGGCGCGGCGTTCGTATCCTGCCGGTAGCCACGCTCGTGCAGCGTACCGCCTGAACTGTCCAGTGAAACAGTGACGCGCTCGTTGTTGATGTGCACGTGGATGCGCAACACGTGGTCGTTCAGGTTCACCGAAGGACGGCGGCCGCTTTTCTCGCGGAAGCGGTCCACGATGGCGTCCTTGCTCTTCTGCGCGATGAACTGGCTGTGGTCGGTCCAATGGGTGTTGAGCGTGGCCTTGATGGCGAAGGTGTCATCGGGCCCCATGTGGTCCTGCCAGCGGATGCGCTTGATGCCGAGGTAGAGCTGTTCGGTGTTACAGGCCTCGAAGGTGGCGATGGGCACGAGCACGCGGATGGCGGTACGCAGCGACAGGTTGGCCTTGTAGAGGAAACCTTCATCGCCGGTGAAGCTAACGGCGCGGTTGTGCCGCTCGGTGTCGCGTGCACCCAAGCGCACCAGTTCGGTGCGCAGCACCTCCTCCAACCCGAAGAGGGTCTGCGCGATCATGCGGAAGGAGCGCTGTTCCATTGCGCGAAGGTCGGTCTTGTGGTGACGTCAAGTTCTGGGAGGCACCTGCCGCGTAGGCAGCAACCACTTCGGACACACATTGCGCCAGGCGCGGTCCAGCACATATCGCAGCGTGCGCTCGCTCACCACGTTCAGGTGTACGTTCGTCCATCCATGCCGGCCCCATTTGTTCAGTACGGGCGTGAAGGCATCGGGTTGATCGGCGCACCAGTCCGCCTGCTGCTCAGGTGTCAACTTGATCACCACGCGGTCCTCCAGCACCCACCAGGTGCAGAAGATCTTCTTCTTCACACTGAAGGCGGGCCTGCCGAAGTGTTCCTGCTCCAAGGCTCCCGGCAGTTCAAGTGCGAGCGGGCGTAGCAGTTGAGCGTTCATTGAATAAGGTCAACGGTTCTCACACAGGTCGCCCGCTAAGTTTCCAACCAAGCCGCGCCATCGGCACGTAGGCCAGCAACAGGTCCATAGCGATGAACCAAGTCGGTGCTGGGATCATGAAGGCTGCCGCAACACCACCAAGCAAGTGCACGGCACCCACCGCCAAGGCCATGCTGCGGTGGCTGTTCGCAGCCAGCAACGAAGCCAGCAGGGCGCCCACCAAGGAAGGCACGCTGTGCGCCAGGAAGGGTGCGGCAAAATGTTCAGGTCCCAATAGATGGTACGTGCCGGTGTCGTTGGGCGTGAGGCCTTCAGGTGACCCCAAGAGCTCCATCAGCAGGCCGAGCAGAAGGCCGTTCAGCAGCATGCAGACTACGACACCGGCCACCACGGCCAGGATATTGCGGATGCTTGGGTTCATGTTCTGAAGCGTTGGTGGAAGTCCGTCATCGCCGTGGACCGATCCATACCACACGGTCATCCTCGATGCGCACCAGTCGTTGTTTGTAGAGGTTGCCGATAGCCTGCTTGAAGGCCTTCTTGCTCATACCGAACGCATCAAGGATATCCTCCGGTGCACTGCGGTCCGAGAAGGGTATCGAGCCATTCCTTCGCAATCGTTCTTCCAAACGACCGCTGTGGTCCACCACGGCGCTGCGGTAGCCGATGGGCTGCAATACGATGTCAAGCTTGTTGTCCGGACGGATCCGACGCACCCAGCCCTCCACGCGGTCGCCCACGTCCACCGGTCGGAACACGTCGCTGGCATGCACCAGCCCCTGATGTCGGTCGTTCACGATCACGGACAGCCCCAGTGGACTACGCGCGAACACCAGCAGGTCCACTTTGTCGCCTTCCTCTACACGCAGCACCCGGTTATCCAGGTGTTCCTCCACGCGACTGGTGCCCACGAGCGCTCCAGTTCTGCGGTCGGCCGCCACCGTGATCGTGTACCATCGTCCGCGTTCCAATGGTGCATGTTGCTCGGCCTCGGGGATGCGCAGTAGCGGTTCCACACCATGGTCGACCAACGCATCGCTACCATCGAAGTCCAAAACCCGTAGCCGGGCGAAGCGGCCTACAGCCACCTTGGGCAGCCGTGTCGTGGCCGTCCAGCCGTCGTTGGCACCACGTTCCACATACACCCTGATCCTGCGGTCGCCCACATCGCCGTGACGGGCCTCCAGCAAGGGGATCGTCACCTGTTCCTCCTCGTTACCCAGCACCAGGCCCTCGGGCTTGCGCCGCAGGATCGGAAGGTCCAGGATATGGCCATGCTTGATCATCGTTGCCAAGATACCCACCATCTGCTGCCTCAGTTGTGGTTTGTCGGGAAGCCCTGATCATTTATCCCCAGTGCCCGCCCAGGTTCGGCATTGCCAGCCAGGCCAGGCCCGTGGCCAAGATCAACAGCATCACCAACCACAAATGGACCATGCGCCACCAGGGCCAGAAGGTGCCCCATTTCAATTTCCGGCTCAACCACCAGTATATCGGGTAGGCCAATTGTACCTCGAGCAAGTAAAACTCCGGCTGTGCCTCCAGCTCATGCCACCATCGAAGGAAACCTCTCTCGGGACGGTATCCATGTCCCACATGGTCCAACATCCACCAGATCCAGAAGCTACCGACCAAGGACACCGAGAAGAGGACCTGAAGGAGGCGGTGCAGGTGCATCATGGATCGGTGAACGTACGACCTGTGGCGGTGTTGTGTTGGCCCGACCATGTTCCAGATCAGGGCTCTTCGCCATCGTGCTCCAATTGGCGCTGTCAGGGGCCAGGGGCCACCTTCACCAGGACCGGTACCTTCGCCGCCGTCATGCCCGATACCAACCCTTGCCCCGAGTGTCGCTCCATCATCACCTATCCCACAGGTACCTCATGGATGTGCGGTGAATGCGGCCACGAATGGAACCCGGAGGAGGTGGCTGCTGCCAATGCCGGACCTGTGATCAAGGACGCCAACGGTAATGTGCTGCTGGACGGTGACGATGTGATCGTGATCAAGGACCTGCCGGTGAAAGGTGCGCCTAAGGCCATCAAGGCGGGAACGAAGGTCCGCGGTATCCGGCTGACCGATGGTGATCACAACATCGACTGCAGGGTGGATGGCTTTGGGGCCATGGCATTGAAGAGCGAATTCGTGAAAAAGGCTTGAACCTGATCAACCCAGGGAAGCATATGCAGGTTGCTCCTTGAGCGATCTCGCATGTTCATCCGGCAGGTCCTTTAGCAGGTCGAAGTCCGCGAAGTCGAAGCCGGGACCCACCACGCAGCAAACCACCGAGTAGGTCCCGGTGCTGCGTGCTGCCTGCCAATGATGTGGAGGTACCACAGCTTCAGGTTCTGCGCCTTCGCGCAAGGGGCCGACGGTATGGCGCACCACCGAACGCCAGTCCGGGTCGCTGACCAACAGCTCCACCGGCGCCCCGTCCATATGGTGCCACACCTCGTCCGAGGCCACCCGGTGCCAGCTGCTGGTAACGCCAGCTGGTAATAGGAAGTAGATCGTGGTCAACGCCGCGCGTTCAGGACGCCCATCGTTCGGTTGAACGGTCAATGATGAACGATGCAGTTCCCGGTAGTAACCGCCTTCTGGATGAGGCTTCAATTGCAGGCGCTCGATGATCGTTCGCACGGTCGTATCCATGGGGCCAAGTTCGGCATTCAAGACCCATTCTGTATTCATCATCCATCCCGATCGACCATGTGGTGGCCGATGACGAGCTTCCTGTCGCCACGCGGCACTATTTGCGGATGCCTGAACTGCCATGGGCCGGAAGGTCTCCTCGGCGGTGTGGCCCAATTGCTATGGAGAGATCCAGCCGACCCTTGCGTTCAGTCATCGAGACCCTTTCCGGCAAGTATCCTTTCCACGTGCTTTTCTATCCGCGCCTCGCGGGTCTTCGCCTGCTTGGCTCCGGCGAAATGCAACAGATAGCCGCGCTGCCGTCCTGGTGTAAGCGACTGAAAAGCCATCTTCAGCTCGGGCATCTGCTTCAAGGCCTGGGCTAATTCCTCGGGCATGTTGAATTCCGCGGTCTTTTTCAAGGGCACTATGGCGCCGCTCCTTTCCAATGCGATGGCCTGCTGCATGGTGCTGCGGATCACCGGGGCCATGTCCTTGATCTGCTTCAGGCTGGTGAAGCGGATCTGCCGCGCGCTTTGCACGTTCGCCGTCTGCTGGACCAGTATGCCGTGATCGTCCTTCAACAGCGCGCCCTTGTGGAAGAGCAGCGCGCAGTAGCCTTTGAAGCCGTGCATCAGGAAGACGTTCTTGCCCATCAGCATGTAGCAGGGATGGCCCCACTTCAGTTCCTCGGCGAGGCCGCTGTCCAGCGCCAATTCGCGCAACTGGGCGAAGGAGGTCTTCCATGGCCCGTCCTTCTCGAAGAACCAGTTGACCTTGGGGTTGGGGGTGTTCATGGTTTGGTGTTTCCGTCAGCGGAATTCTTCGAGCCGTACCTACAACTTCTCCCCCGGCAACTTCGCAGCCTGCTCCACCCAGCGCACGAACTGTTCCTCATCCGGAAGGGCGTTCTCGTGGATATCCAGGTAGCGTGGGTCCTTCTGGTTGCTCGTGCCCGGTGGCATCGGCTTCAGATGCGCCCCCTTCAGGAAAGCAACCTTTACATACTTGTTCAGGCAGTGGAAACCCAGGAACCAGGTCTCGCCGTCCACCCCATAGAAGGGTGTGTTCCGTTTTACCATCTTCTGCACTCCGGGGATGGTGCGTGTGATCACTTGGTCCAACCACTGGCCCACTTCCTGCTTCCATCCCGGCATGGTATTGATGTAGGTCTGCACCACGGCATCGCCCTGGCCTTTGGCGATCTGTGGGTTGCCGCCGGAGAGCAGCGTCACTGCCACTACCTTCTTTGCTGTGTATGCTGCCATCGCGCCAAGGTAATCGCCTCCTCCCGCCGGCCTTGCCATCTTTGCATCAACCCTGCAGCACCCATCCCCTCGACACTGCGCATCCGGCGAATTGGGATCACATCGGATCCAGAGGAAGACCGTTCAACAGCTGATACCATGACCAAGTCCGAACTCAAGACCAAGGCGACCGCTGCCAGCGTGGAGGCCTTCATCAATGCACAGCCCGCAGAGGTCGCAGCCGATTGCCGGACCATCATTGCCTTGATGACGAAGGCCACCGGTGAGGGGCCGACGCTCTGGGGGGCGGGTATCGTTGGCTTTGGGCGCTACCATTACGCGTATGCGAGTGGACGTGAAGGGGACCGGTTCCTTTTGGGTTTCAGTCCGCGTAAGGCGAAGACCACCTTGTACATCAGCGGTGGCTTCGATGGTGCGGAAGGGCTTCTTGAAGCGTTGGGAAAGCACACCATGGGCAAGGGCTGCCTCTACATCAAGCGCCTCGAGGACGTGGATCTGGAAGTGCTCGAGAAGCTCTTGTACAAAGGGGTGAAGGAACTGGAGAAGATGCGCGTGAACTAGGTCCTATTCCTCCACGTAGTACCACACCGTCCTGCAGATCAGTCCGCAGGGGATATCCGATACCACGGACAGCCCGCGCTTTCCTTCCGCCGTACGAAAGGGGAGCACGAACTCCCGGTTGATCAACTGCATGGTCCGTTCGCGGGAAGCAGGCGCGCTGCCATCTCCGCGAGTGGCCCCGAATATTCCGCCGTGCTCGGAGGTGATCCACACCAACCGATACCCGCTCACAGGGCCTTCCACCATTGTGCCGAGGTCCGCGCGTTGCATGCCGCTCATGAATTGTACGTAGTCCGAGCTGTCCGCTACACTCGCGAAGAACGCAGGGCCATGGAACGCCTCCTCCGGACGCGTGGGAACGGATCCTGCCTGGCCGCATGCAGCACCAATGGAAAGGAGCAGCAAGGCGCAGTTGGTGGTGTGGATGATCATTGTCACCATCCGTACACGTTGCGTCACGATCGGTTCGATCGCCTTCCCTGTTGACGTTCTCCACGGATTTATTTCCGCCGGATCGTTGGAAGGGGGGGCGGAATGGTCGACCTTTGTGCCATCAATGCCCCGGTGGTTTTGCCGGGGATCAACAAGTCCACCGTTCGGTGGGCGCATTACCAGTAAGTCAATGTCAAGCGGTACAGTGAAGTTCTTCAACACGGAGAAAGGTTTTGGTTTCATCACCCCCGACGAGGGTGGCAAGGACGTTTTCGTCCACAAGACCGGCACCCGTCAGCCCCTCTACGAGGGTGACAAGGTCACCTTTGAAGTGGAGAACGGCCCCAAAGGCCCTAATGCGGTCAATGTGACCAAGGCCTGAGGTCATCCTTAGCCAATAGCAACGAAGCCCCCCGAGCGATCGGGGGGCTTTGTCGTTCTGGTGGTGCCGGTCCATTCTGGGCACCTGCCGCATATACTGTTCATCAGCGCTCCACCCGCTCGAAGAACCAGTAGCGGTAGCGCACCAGTCCTGTGGGTGGCTCCCAGTGCACCACGGCGTAGCGCCCGCCAAAGAAGCTTGGACAACAGACGATTCCGCCGAAACGCTTCTCGGGAGGGTCCTTCAGGAAGACCGTGAGGTCGGTGCCGTTGCCCCGTTCCAACGTGGTCATGCCCTCGCATTGCACGGCCCAGACCAGGTGGTATTCGCGTAGGTCCGGCAGCGGGCCGATGTCCAGGGTCGTCTTTTCGAACGCTGCGCGGAAACGGGCGAAGGCGGTGCTGTCGGATGGTGTGAGGTCCTTGGCGAAGTGGAAGCGGTCGAACAATTGGGCCGGATCGCTGGAATGCCATTGGGATCGCGCGGAAAGCGCGGTCATCACAAGCAACGCCAGGATGGAAAGGGATCGCAGGATACGCATGCAATGGACGGTACACGGCAACGTGGATAGGGTTCGATCGGGTCGATCGATCCGGTTCCGATATTCGGGATGCCATGGCCGACCTGCCGGAACGAACGACCCACCGTTGGGCGGGTTACGATTACGCCCAGCAGGGCGCGTAATACCTGACCATCTACACCCAGGACCGGTTGCATCGGTTCGGGCGCATCGTGCATGGTGTATTGCATCCGTCGCTGATCGGCGAATTGGCGAGGCAATGTTGGTATGCCATACCGCAACACATGCCGCATGTGGACATCGGGGAATTCGTGGTGATGCCGAACCATGTGCATGGCATTGTGGTGATCCGGGAACGGTAGGTGGACGTGCGGCGACGTACGATGTGCGGTGCGTCGGATGTTGAACGGGTAGGGGCCGATCATCATCGACCCGGAATTGTCCTCGGTCACGATCGGCCCGAAATTGCCCCCGACCACGATCGGCCCGACACCATGCCGCAACCCGATGCAACGCCGAATTCGGGATCGCCGAATACCATGAACGATGGACCGGACGATCGCACGGCGAACGCGCCCCACGCACAAATGTGGGCCGATCATGATCGGTCCCTACGCCCACCCGCCGATGCCGACGCACCACCGAAACGTTTCATGCCCGTTGTTCCCGTGGGTTCGTTGGGGCGCATTGTACGGCATACAAATCCGCGGTCACGCGCCTGGCGTACCGCGATGGGTTGTTGCCCAACGGCACGCCAATATGGCAACGGAATTATTGGGACCGCGTGATCCGCGATGATGCCGAACACGAACGCATTGCGCGGTACATCCGCGACAACCCGCCAATTGGAAAGGGGACCGGTTCAATAGGTGAACGCATTTCGCGTTAGGGACAGCAGCGGTAGCCCACAGCCGACCGAGGAACGAGGGCGGCGAGGACTACAAGCGAATGGCCCGACGGCGCGCATTTGGCGCCGGAACGCCCAAATAATGCACGTCATTCACCTTAGTCGTCCGCTGTTGTCGTGACCCGTGGGGAAAGCGACAGGTTCTTGGGTTTGTAGACCAGGATGAGAGCAATCCCTAAGAGAAGTACAAAGAATGTCATCAGCCCAGCCCCTGGTGTTCGGGAAACCAGGTTGAACATTGTATGGAACAGCACAACACCGAGCAGTCCACCACGGGATGAATTGAACAGCCACGTGAGCACTACACTTCCGGCTGCCAAGCTCAGAATCCAACCGATGAGGTGTGATGCATCTAGTTGAGTAGGCGTTTGTTCAGTTAGGAACAGTGGCAGATGCCATAGTGCCCAAGGGATGCAAAGGAGCAGGCTTGATGACAACGCTCCGGAATGTCCCTGCAATCGCGGTAAAGAATATCCGCGCCATCCGATCTCTTCGCCCAACCCAAAGAAGATGAGATCCAGAAACAGGATCGATGCCAAACGATCGACAGCGTACAGTTCTGGATCAGGGTCCATCCAATATCCTAGAGCCATAGATAAGGCGGGTAGGGCTATGGACGCCGTCCAGTACAAGCCTGCTCCGGGCCACAAGATCTTTGCCCCCAGTTCTCGCAAGCCTGATAAGCCCTTGCTCTTCCAGATGAGAATGATCGCGGCAAGCATAGGACCTAGTCCCCCAATCTTGCCATTTAGCGGGAGGTCAAGTACTACATCGATACCGAACGCGGGTAGCCAAAGAGGAGCCCAAAGCACCCACGATATCGCGTAGGCTAAAAGGAAGAAACGGAGCAGGGCTGCCATAGCGCCAAGCCTCACGTCTGAAGCACTCCCATATTGAACTCTCGTGTGGCAGGAGCTTGCGCCGCCGCCTCAATCCCCATCGATATCCACGTTCGGGTCTCCAACGGGTCAATGATCGCATCCAGCCACAACCGCGCTGCAGCATAGTACGGGCTCATGCTCTCCTCATACTTCGCGCGGATCTTGCCGAGGATCTCGGCCTCGCGCTCCTTGGTGATCTCTTCGCCTCGGCCTTTCAGCGCCGCCACTTCGATCTGCAGCAGCACCTTGGCGGCCTGCTCGCCGCCCATCACGGCAACCTGGGCGCTGGGCCAGCCCACGATGAGGCGCGGGTCGTAGGCCTTGCCGCACATCGCGTAGTTGCCCGCGCCATAACTGTTGCCGATGATGATGGTGAACTTGGGCACCACGCTGTTGCTTACGGCGTTCACCAGTTTCGCGCCGTCCTTTATGATGCCGCCGTGCTCGCTGCGGCTGCCCACCATGAAGCCGGTGACGTCCTGCAAAAAGACCAGCGGGATGTTCT
>Ga0169931_10001279_pt1 | contig 41618 bp, 28 predicted proteins | sample Kivu_15m_20L_FD_129675 | JGI IMG/M metagenome (GOLD analysis project Ga0169931, IMG submission 129675) | Freshwater microbial communities from Lake Kivu, Western Province, Rwanda to study Microbial Dark Matter (Phase II) - Kivu_15m_20L... | ecosystem: Environmental > Aquatic > Freshwater > Lake... | reverse complement strand
ACTTGGAAACCGACCCTTCTCCTGCCAGATAAAACGAGGACTCTTGACAATGCCCTGACTTGTGAGGGATTGCCGAGCCTTGGTCTTTCAATCCGTTCGGAGGCCCGTCCGGCTATTCAGTTGCTCAAGTTATTACCTGCTTTCCTTTACCTGCCCACTGACCCCATGCAGCTGCTAGCCTTTCTCAGCCTGCCGGAACAACCTATACCTTTACACCTCAGTCGGCGCCTGGCAAGCCATATAGCCAAAACACCCGGAACTTTCGGAACCGGTTGGCAGGATATCCTCGGGGATGTGGCGGAGAGGTATCCTGGCGAGTGGGAGGAAACCAAAGCAGAATATGACTTTTGGTTTCTACGAAAGCGCTACACCCCACAGGAAGCCATCCCTCGGGTCGATTTAGAAGGATTACTGGAGCGTCTGCTCGCTTGGATACGGCGCGATGACTATTCGCCTTCAAAAAAAATCATCGAAAATCAAACCATCCTTCTCCTTGACCTATTGCGTCGGATTCCCGAGACCCATCTAACCAGGCTGGAGATAACCCGATTTCTGCAAGCCCACCTGGAGCCGGTGCCCTTGAGTCATCTAGAAGCCCAACAAGATCACTTGCCCTTAGCCCACCATGCAGCGGCTATGACCGGCGAGGCCAATGATGTCTTGTGGTGGACTTTCACTCAAAAGGAGCCCGATTATTTTTTTGCGCGCTGGTATGCCCCCGAATTGGCCTGGATGCATGCAGAAAATCTATTTCCCGACCTTCCTGAAAAGGAAAACCGGCGCATTACCTGGTATCGACGCCTGCCCTTCCTTAAGGCCAGAGCCAGGCTATTTCTTTTCCTTCCTGAGTACGTAGAGTCCGCAGCGGTGCAGCCCTTCCCCCTGGCCAGGGATTTGGAGGCCTGTTTTGGCGATACCAAGCCTATTCATGTATCCTTGGATATCCATCAAGGGGCCGATGCGGTCTCTTTTCAGATCTTGTCTGAGTTCCAGCTACCCCGCTGGACGCAAATCCAGCCAAAGCCCCATTCGCAGATCCCCTTGATTTTAGAAAATGACGATTTAGGTAGGCTTCCAGGTCTAAACGAAGAAAGTTTCACCAGCCTGAACGCCCTTTGTTATTATCCCTACCAGTGGGTCTTTAAGTTTATCCTGAAACTATACAAAGCGGATTCTCAGGAAATGGCCGATTCTGCGCAGCTCTACGGCAAACTAGCGCACCGACTTTTTGAATGGCTATTCAGGGAAGATGACGCATGGCAGTTGGACGATACCGGCCTCGTTGGTTGGATTGAAAATCGGTGCAACCATCTTTTCCAAGAAGAAGGGGCCACCTTGCTACACTACGGCAGGGAGCAAGAGCGGGTGGGATTTCAGAAAAAGTGCACCCGCGCCATGCAGCGTTTCGTTCGGGACATGCGTTCGGCCGGCTGGATACCGGTTGCAGCTGAAAAATCGCTCAGCGGCCTTTTCAGCGGATTGCCCTTATCTGGGAGGGCCGACCTCATTCTTCGACGGGGCGCAGACTATTTTATCATCGACCTCAAGTGGGGCGGAAAGGAAAGGCGAGAAAACGAACTCAAGAACAGGGAAGACCTTCAGCTGGCGCTCTACCGACACCTCCTCCGGCAGGAAGATGCCCAGGGAAATATTTACACTGGCTTTTACCTCATTGATCCTCCCGTCTGGATTACCCGCGATGAGGCCGCCTTTACCCCTGCAGGGCATGCGGGTGCCCCCGCCGATTCGGAGGAGATTTATGTGGAAATCCTGGAGAAGCTGCGTCGGACGCTGCATTGGCGAAGGGCTCAAATCGCCTCCGGGAAGGTGGAAATCCGTCGGGAGGCAAGTGTTAAAGCCCTCGACGATTTCTATGGGTCGGCCTTAGAGGATTTAATGGAGCCAAAACGGAAGGATGCCCCCTTCGACGACTTCCGGAACCTGATAAACTGGCCAACCTGACAATACTGCAACACTTTGACTTTCCGTTCGTTTCCAAGAAAATATCGAAGTATGCCGTTACGCTACCTTCTCTTCCCAGCTTTTGCCCTATCGCTGTTTTATCCGAAAACCCTCACTTCACAGGATGTGCACGGTGAAAAACTGAGTCCGGCACTCTCCCGGGAGTTGACAAATGGAAAAGACGGCCAGTCCTTCAAGGTCATCCTCATCCTGCGTGACCAAGTTGATGTTACCCTATTACAAGAACAGGTTCTGCGTAGCCTGCCCACTCGTGACCTGCAGGTAAAAACCCTTCTGGATGCCCTACAGCAAAAAGCGGCCAGGACACAGGAGGGTATCCTTTCCCGGATTGAAGGGTCGCCCTATCTGGTCCCCCAGAGCCTAAAAACCTTCTGGATTGCCAACCTTATCGCCCTGGAGGCCGAAGCTCCGCTTATCCGAAGCCTACTTGGGGACGCTGAGATAGCCGCTATTGAATTGGATGCCGAATTGGTTTCCCACCACAAGGGTAGCATAAACCGTACCCAATTTGTGCCCAATGGCCGTGAACCGGGTCTTAGCGCCATTAATGCACCAGCCATGTGGCGCCTTGGCTACACGGGATATGGAAGAAAAGTACTGGTTATCGATAATGGACAAGACAACCGGCACCCTGCGCTGCGAAACCAATACTGGTACAATCATGTCCCCCTGCGGCAAGCTTATACCAGTCTGGAAAATCAGGACTTTTGCGGAGAGCATGGAACCCATGTGGCAGGCATCGTTGTGGGACTAGATCGTTTGACCCGCGACACCATCGGGGTGGCCTTCAATGGTCAGTGGCTTGGCGTTCCTTTGGCTCTAAAGAATTCGGATGGTACCGATTGCAAGCTCAAGGCCTCTACCCAATCGGACGCTATTGGTGGAATGCAGTGGGGTTTGAATCCGGATGGCAACAACAGCACAAGCTCAGATATTCCTGATGTTTTCACCAATTCCTGGGGAAGTCCGCCAGGGTCATTCAACGTGCAGAGTTGTTTTACTTCGGCTTTCGTGAATATGTTCGCCTCCATTCAGAATGCGGGTGTTGCCCTGGTTTTTTCGGCAGGAAATGCGGGGTCTGACTCCCTGACCGTTAGCTTTCCAGGCACCCTGGTCAATGATCTTGTCGTGCCCTTCACGGTAGGGGCTGTAAATGGCAAGGTGTCAAGTTTCCCAATCACCTCCTTTTCCGGCAGGGGCCCTTCTGTCTGCTTGCCCACAACCGATGCTTTGGGAATCAAGCCTGAAGTGGTAGCCCCCGGACTGGAAATCCGCAGTGCGATAAATGGAAATAGTTATGGAAATGCCTCAGGTACCTCCATGGCGGCACCCCATGTAGCCGGGGCCCTGCTGCTGCTCAAGGAAGCCTTTCCCCAGGTCTCTTCCATCCGGCTGGCATATGCCCTGTACGAATCGGCTATCGATTTGGGTCCTTCAGGCGAGGACAATACCTATGGAAGGGGAATCATAGACGTCAAGGCTGCCTACGACCTTTTGGTCTCTACAGGATTCAAACCTTCGGATCCGGTGCGCAGTGTGTATGACATGGTCTTGCTTGATGTGCGTACAAGTGCGGAAAATTGTGACAACCTGTTCCGTGGAACCCTCACCGTGGAGCACGCCGGAAGTCTTCCGGTGACCCGTTTTAATATTGTTCTGAAGGACGCACTCAGTGGAAGCGTGCTACGCACCATACCCTGGACAGGCTCCCTGCAACCCCGGCAGCGACTGGATATCCCCATCTCTGGCATAGCTCTTCGCTCAGGGTCTTATGACGTTCAGTTTGGCCTTGAGTTGCCTGAAGGAAATCCCGATCCAAGATGGCTAGACAATTATTTAAAAATACCCGTGAAGGTGAGTCCAGAACCCGCACCAAGCCCGGCAACGGTAGACGCCTTGCCCGTTTGTGCCAACACCCGTGCCGTCCTTCGTGCCCCGGCAGGGACCAATGAAGAAATTCGTTGGTATCCTCGGGAATTCGATGGCAACGCGCTGGCTTCGGGGAAGGTATTCCAGACGGGACCCTTAAGTGCGGACACCACTTTCTTCGCCGAACTCGTGTATACTCGCCAGGCAGGCATGACGGATCCTGACTTGGGAGAAAAGTCATTCCCGGAAAATGCTGGAGGATTAGTTTTCAATTGCCTTGCACCGTTTACCCTAAAGACTGTGACCGTATTTGTGGAAGCCGTTGGACCTCGTGGATTTATTCTGCGCGCTCCGGATGGGAAGATTCAGCAACGTACGATTAATCTGGCCAAAATCGGGGAGAATGTGGTGACCCTCAACTTTACAGTCACACCCGGCAATGGCTACAAACTGGAACGCCTACTCGGTCGTGGCATGGCAGCCACATCAACCCAAACAAGTTTTCCCTATCGGGTCCCGGGAGTACTTGATATCTTGTATTCCGATAATACCAATCCTAAACTATTCCCTTATTTCTACAATTGGGCTCTTGAATATTCCTCCTCTTGCGGTCGAATGCCCGTGCAGGTTAAGGTTCAGCCTGGCTCTGGCATACCGGCAATCAGTTTTACCCCTAGCAGCGGCAGCTTCCCCTTACAAGAAGGAAAAGCTACCGTAAATTTCAAGGGGAATGCCCCTGGAGGTGCTGCGGTGTTTTGGCATTTTGGCGACGGGGGCACGAGTGCCGAGCTGAATCCCAATTATGAATACAAGCGTTCCGGCGAATATGGTGTTTCTTTTGCGGCAGCTTCTACTGGAGGTTGCAGGGTCCTTAGCTTGGGATTCCTAAATATTACCGGTACGGCGACCTCAGCCAGCTCCCTGCAAATGCCGGCAGGGACATTGCGCCTTTTCCCCCAGCCCAATACCGGCCAGTTTTATCTGTGGCCTGATTTCGCGAAGCGCAGCAACCTGTCTGGTCGTTTGCTTTCGGCGAGTGGTTCCGAGGTAGCAACCTTCCGTTGGGACAATCTTTTAAACCAGCCCGTATGGGTGGACTTAGGAACCGAAATAACTCCGGGGGTCTATTTCTGGTATTTCCGCTCCGACAATCGGGAACTCACCCTACCCATGATGGTTCAAAAACCCTGATTGCCCGGAGATTAGGAGGTACCAAAACCCTTTGGGTAAGATTATTGGCCCTCCGGGGCGAGACGAACGCAGAGGCCATCCATGTTCGAAGACAGCAACAACTGACAACCCAGTCGGGAATTGTCTCGAACAAAAAAAGCCTGATCCAGCATGGTTTCCTCCGCCTCACCCACAGGAGGCAGGGGGGTATCTGATTCCACATAGACATGGCAAGAGGAACATAGCGCCATGCCTCCGCAAGTTCCTTTAACTGGAAGTTCAGCTGCCCGACAGAGTTCCATAAGGTTCATGCCCATGTCCAGGGGTCCCTCAAGGGGATGCAGGATACCTTCCCTATCCCAAACGGAAATCTGTATGCTAATCATACCTAGTTCGCCGAGTTATGGATACAAAGAAAGTCGGAATCGCGCATATTTCCATAATTAATGCGAATGAATGGAAAGCTGTGGCAGATTATTCCCCGCGATGCCAGCGATTGGCGTTTCGCCAACTTGACCCGTACCTGATTTGCACCTGAAAGAATAATCCTGTTAACGCATGCTGAAGCATGGGGGGTGTCCTGAAATCTGCGGGTACGCGGTATCCACCTTCAGCCGACACTTTTAGCCAAGAAAAGAGATTGGCTTCAATACCTACAGATGGGGAAAAATTCAGCCCTCTCTCTTTAATCTGGTCTGATACTTTAGCCAAACTGCTTCCTGCCGCCAGTTGGAATCGGGTGTGAATGGCCTTATGGGACCCTGGTACATAACTCAGGAAAATACCCCGGTTTCGGAATGTAAAGGGCGATAGATTCCCCTTGGGGATAATGGGTTCTTTCGATTCCTGCCAGGACCAACCCAAGACAAACTGCCTGTCGAATTCCAGTCCAAATTCACCCCCTCGCAGGTAAAATTCCCTGCCTGTGGGGAGTCCATAATGAATCGATCGCCCAGCCCATAATCCAGAGAGACTCAAATTCCTGGTTCCGAATAAGGTCTCGGTTTTTTGGGCCTTGAGTGGGCACGCAAACATTAAAATAGGCCAAAGCCAGTGTATTCTACCCATGGGTATTCCTTTTTTTTTATTTACGTAACGGAAAAATAAAAGTTGCATCAGCTGTTAAATAAACCGCGGAAAAATGCTGGCCCACGCGGGTATTCAAGACAAACATGCGCCCTTGGCATGGCGAATCCCGGCCATTTCAAACTGGCACCATTTAATGGGATTGCGCCAGTCCAGGGATACTCCGGGAAACTACCTGACGGATACTTTGATACATCGGAAAAGCCCCAGGAACCAGAAAGGCATGGGGATCTACCCAGCGGGCCTCCTCGATATCTTCCTCCCTTTGGGGAATCAGGTTTAGCTCAGGTGTTTCCATCCGGAACCACCAGGTGTGCTTCAGTAAGCGCTTGCCCTGGCGGTAGGTATGATGCGTTTGAGTCAGTTCCCACCCGGGTATCAGTTCCTGTAGTCCAGTCTCTTCCCGCACTTCCCTCAGAGCAGCTTCGAGGTAGGTTTCGCCGGGATCTACCTTACCTTTTGGGAGATCCCAGGTGTTTCTTCGAAAAATGACAAGCAGGGTGCCTGAGGTATGGAAGACCAGGCCTCCTGCAGCATCCAGTTCGGTGAAAAGTCCCCGAAAATCGGAAAGCAGCTGATCAAAATCAGGATGGAAAACTGTGATACCTGAAATTCGACCCCCTTTTTCTAGGGTATCCACACAGGATAGCAAGTATTTTTTTTTGCCAGGATACCGCAACAGCATGCGGTCAGTCCCAATCGCAGGAAATTCTTCGGCGTGTGCAGCCCCGGCTAGGATCATGGGGCGGTCGTTGATGTGGATTTCGTAAGTTTGCATAAAATGGAGAGATGGAAAAGGGGACGGGCCGGGCGGTGGCCAGGCATTTGTTGCAAATAAAAGCAATAAAGCTAAGCCCGCAAAAGCCCTTTATCTGGGCGTCAGGTTTGAAATCCCCCATTTATTGTGACAACAGAATCTCCCTTTCCTATCCGGCTGTACGCCGTTTTCTCAAAGATCAATTGGTTCAAGCTTGCCGTTCCCTGTTGCCATTCGACCGAATCGCCGGGGTAGCAACAGCAGGTATTCCGCATGGTATGTTATTAGCTGATGTACTGGATCTGCCCTTTCTCTACATTCGCAACAAACCTAAAGCCCACGGCAGGGGTAACCAAATTGAAGGGGAAATCGCCGTCGGAGCAAGCATTTTACTCGTGGAAGACCTGATATCCACAGGGGGAAGCAGCCTGGCAGCTGTGCGTGCTGTTCGGGAAGCAGGCATGGAAGTGTCCGGGGTATTGGCCATCTTTAGCTATGGATTCGGTGTAGCTCAGGAAGCCTTTGCCAAGGAAAACTGCCCCCTTCGCAGCCTGAGTGACTTCCCTACCCTTCTGGAGGAAGCCAAAGCCGGCGGAGAAATCCTCCCCCAAGATGCTGAGCTGCTAGCCAAGTGGTCAGCGGATCCTGAAAAATGGAGCCGCGTTTTCGATGAAAATAGCTTGGGATAAATTCGGATTTTCCTACATTTATCCATCCAAGCAAAACCTATGTCGTCCATCCTAACGAAAAATTCCCAAGCCTTCCTTAAGGCCTACCTCAACAATCCATCGCCGACAGGTTTTGAGTCGGAAGGCCAGAAAATTTGGCTGAAATATATCACGCCCTTTGTGGATGAGACCTTTACCGATAATTATGGCACGGGCTATGGTGTAATAAATCCGGGTAAAGCGTACCGGGTAATGATAGAGGGACACGCAGACGAAATTTCCTGGTTTGTAAACTACATTTCGCCGGAAGGATTTTTGCAAGTTATCCGAAACGGGGGGTCCGATCATCTCATTGCCCCGTCCAAACGGGTGCGTATTCATACCGAAAAAGGTATCGTGAAAGGAGTATTTGGCTGGCCCGCCATCCACACCCGACATGGTGAGGATGCCAATTTGACACCAAAACTCGACAATATCTTCATCGATGTGGGTGCAAAGAACAAAGAAGAGGTGCTGGAAATGGGTATTCATGTTGGCTGCGTCATCACCTACGAGGATGAGATGGATATGCTCAATGATCGCTATTTTGTTGGTCGAGCCCTAGACAATCGAATGGGTGGTTTCTGTATTGCCGAGGTAGCCCGTCTGATTCGGGAAAACCGTAAAGACTTACCTTATTCCCTATACCTGGTCAACTCGGTGCAGGAGGAGGTGGGCTTGCGTGGCGCGGAGATGATAGCACAGACCATAAAACCGCACGTTGCTATCATCACCGATGTGACGCATGACACCCATACACCCCTGATGAATAAGAAAAAATTGGGGGAAGTGCAGTGTGGTATGGGACCTTCAGTAACGTATGCCCCTGCGGTACACAACAACCTGCTCAAACTTATTATCCAAACGGCGGAATCTCAAGAGATTCCGCTGCAACGACAGGCCTCATCGCGAATAACCGGTACGGACACGGATGCCATTGCCTACTCCAATGGGGGCGTGCCATCGGCACTGATTTCTCTGCCTCTCCGCTATATGCATACCACGGTGGAAATGGCTCACCGGGAGGATGTGGAAAATGTCATCTTGCTCATCTACCACACCTTGCTGCGCATTGAAGCCAATCATAATTTCAAATATTTTTAATCAAATCCGTACAGAATCGGCGCTGGGCCATCCTTTCCGCATGGGAAAGATTTCCCAATTGCTGCGACCTCCCGTGGCACGTATTCCGAAATGCCGGATGAACCAATTCCAGTCTACGAGACGCTATCTTTAATAAAAGGTAAAATGCTTAAAGGAGTTGAAATAAATCGGTCAGGCCCGGGGTGCGCACCACATTGAACCCCTCTGCGTAAACAAACCCAGCCTCCCTGCCATAGGCCCTTGCCTTTGCTCGTAGGAACTCGAGGAAATCCGAACCGGAAATGGGAGTATCCCGTTCCTCCCGGTAAGCTAAGTCGCCTTCTTGATAAAACTGTGACCGGAAGGTTTTTACTAATGCGATTTTCTCATCCATGTACTTAGAGATATCCACCAGGAAATCGGGCTTTAGGTTGTAATCCTGAATATAATGGTAAACGGCACGAGGCCGCCAGGGGTCCTGCTCCCTGCCTTCCACAGCGGATGAAATGCGGGGAAGCCCCGCCAAAAAACAGGCTTCGGCTACCAATGCTGACCCTCTGCCATGGTCTGGATGCCTATCTCGGACTGCATTGGCCAACACCAAGGTTGGGGTGCATGCCCGAATAACCCTGACCAAGCGAAGCAAAGCCTCCGCGTCGGGTCTAAAAAATCCATCCGGCAAATCCAGATTTTCCCGAAAAGACACCCCCATGCGCTCTGCCGCTTTCATGGCCTCTGCATTTCGGATTTGTGCATTGCCGCGCGTACCCAATTCACCTCGGGTAAGATCCACAATCCCTACCCTTTTCCCAAGCGCGATATGATGAAGCAAGGTCCCGGCACAACCAAGTTCTACATCGTCAGGATGGGCCCCAAAGGCGAGGATGTCAACGGGCAGCATTAACCTCGGTATTTGATTTCGCCGCCAACGATGGTCATTTTCACGCGGGTACCGAGAATATCCTCCTCCCGACAGTTGACCAGATTTTGCGAAAGGACGACCACGTCACCCAGTTTTCCGGGTGTCAGGGACCCTTTGTCATTCTCCTCAAATGCAGCATAGGCATTCCATAGGGTGTAAGAGAGGATAGCTTCCTGTCGGGTCATACGCTGCTCGGGAAAAAATGCGAAGCCATTGTCTGCCCGCTTGCGGGTCACGGATGCATAAAAACAAGCAATGGGGTCAATATCCTCGACGGGTACATCTGTCCCGTTGGCAATCAGAGCCCCCTGATCAAGTAGAGAGCGCCAGGGATAGGCACCGGTGCGGCTACGCTCCACACCTAAGCGCTTGACTACAAAGGGGGCATCAGAAGTGCAGTGAATGCCTTGCATGGATGCAATAATACCTGATTGCCGGAACCGGGGAATATCCGCCGTATCCAGGTGTTGGGCATGTTCCATCCGCCAGCGCTGCTGTTCCCCTTTTGGCACCGAACCCAGGCGACGCGCATAAATGTCCAGAACCTCTTTGTTTGCCCGGTCCCCAATAGCATGCACACAAAGCTGAAGGCGGTGTTGCAGGGCAAGTCCGGCAATCCGGTCTACATCTTCAAGCGGGGTGGTATTTTGTCCTGTAAATCCGTATTTGTCGGCATAGGGCCGAAGGAGCCAGGCACCAAAAGCCCCCAGTGCACCGTCAACCTCCGATTTGATTGCGCGGACTGTCAGGTGGTTTTCCCCAAAGCCGATCCAGGGAAAACCTTCTAGTTTGCCCGCCATATCTTCATACTGCTCCCGGATCATCACCCAAAGCCTGATATCCATTTCGCCGGAAAGTGCCCATTCCCGCAACCAGCCCAATTCCCTTAGTCGGGTACCTGCATCCTGAAAAGAGGTGATACCGTGTTTAAGGCAAGCTGCTTGGGCCAAGCGAAGCCCTTCGAACCAAATGGCCTTGCGTTGTTGCGGATCCAAAGATTCCAAGTATTCCGAATAGGCTCTGGAAACCAGGCCCATGGCACGCTCTTCGAATACGCCAATAGCTTCCCCAGACAAATCACGGACCACCTCTCCACCTGCAGGGTTCGGCAATTCCCGAGATATGCCAGCCAGCCTCATGGCTTCCCGGTTAGCAAAAACCGCATGGCCGCTGGCATGCCGAAGCAACACCGGATTATTCGGGGAAACGGCGCTCAGGTCGTTGTGAAAGGGATAACCCAATACGTTGCGCTGGGGAGAGCTCTCCCATTTCTCCTGATGCCAGCCGCGCCCAATAATCCATTCTCCTGGCTTAGCCGTTTTGGCACGCTCAGCCACCCGAGATACTATCTCGTCCCAGGACCGCGCCCGCAAAAAATCCAGATTCTGAAGCCCCTCACCAAATCCCCCAAAGTGACCGTGCCCTTCAATAAAGCCAGGCATGACAAAAGCTCCCTTGAGATCGATAAGCTGGGTGTTGGGTCCAGTGTAGGAGCGAACTTGGGCGGTATCACCCACCCAAAGGATACGGTCCCCACGGAAGGCAATGGCCCTGGCAAACGGCTGAAGGGAATCCACGGTGTATATATCCCCATTGGTAAGAATGAGATCGGCAGGAAGAGAAGCCTTTCGGCAACCAGCTAAAAGCGAGAGCAATATAAGGATGGATAGGAAGCGGCTCATCATGTTGGATCAGGATTCCGGGAAAACAAAAAGGATTAGTTTCGCTAAACTAACCAATTTATGGCTATGGAAATACGAATTCGGAAAGGGGAGGCTACCGACCTACCTGCTATCCACAACCTGGTGCGCGAATTAGCCATTTACGAAAAGGAGGAGCCCTCCTTTACTGCCACGCTGGGGATGTATGTCCGGGATTTTCACAACGGTGTTTTCCAGGTTCTGGTGGCAGAACTGGAGGAGCAAGTTGTTGGAATGGCCCTTTTTTACGTTGCTTACTCCACGTGGAAAGGGAAAATGATGTATTTGGAGGATTTTGTCGTTAGCTCAAATCATAGAGGAAATGGAATCGGCACCCGCATTTTCAAGGAATTTTTAGCAGAATCCACCCGACAAGAGTGCCGACTTGTCAAATGGCAGGTACTCGATTGGAACGAACCTGCCCTCCGGTTTTATGCGCAAATTGGTGCCACCATAGAAAAAAACTGGTGGAATGGCAAGATTTTTATGGATTTAAGCCCTAAATAATGGATTAATCGAGGTAATATGTTGAATCATAAAGCCAAACGCATTACCTTTGATGGTATCAGTTTTTTTTAGTGTTTCATAGTGTGGGGGGTAACCATTTTTTGGTTACCCTTTTTTAATAGCGTAAAATACTAATCATTATCGTGAGGGATAGCATACCAAGGGAGACGATAAAATAAGCTCCGTTGAGTACGATAATTTTTAGGCATGATTTCAGCCAGGTCTGCCTATATATCTTTTTGACAGCCAAAAGTTGATACCCCAGAATTAGCAAAAAGAAAAGGCCTAGGAAATTACCTGTGGATGGTATTTTCGTAATCATAAGGTAAATGCTAATTAAAAGAAAGGCAAAAGCGTGAAAATGGAGGTTGTATACCAGGTGATGCGCATAGTGAAAAGGTTGGCGAAAATATAGGAGTCGCTGGAGAAAGGCGATAGAGATCATGGTAAATAAAACCATCCAGATGAGCTGGCCAGTTACGAAAAATGCAAAGTTTTTGGCCTCCTTCAGCATTTTCAGTTCCTGGTATACCATTTTTTTTCCAAGCGTAGACTGGATACCCGCTCTTTGAATGACTTTCGCTTCCTTGAGTTCGTAGATATCAGAAAATGTTACCGGAATATACCGGGGCTTCCAAATCCCTTGATCCTTTTCCAATACCAACAATTGGGCAATCTGAAGGGTATCCGCATCTAAAGAAAGCATGATAGGTGTGAATTCCTCCTCCAAATCCTTGAAGCCGTCATTCGGCTGGCTAACTTTAAAAGTCTCCATACGTTTCCCACCGGAAATCCATTGCCGGATTTTCTTTTTGATTTCGGCCTCCCCCACTGGATCCAGGGTATTACCCGGAAGAGGGGTAATTTTTAAGGTATCCAGGCTTAGACTTATGGATTCCCGTAAAGCTCTTTCCTGAACATACCCCTCGAAGGCAGAAAGTTGCTTTTCCATATTTTGATTCAGCCAACTACTGAAAAGAGCGAAATGCAATACCCCGAAAATAAGAAAAATTCGAAACGGGCTAAGGTATTTCTGCCGCTTTCCCGCAAAAAAACCAAGCGTAAGCCGACCGGGTATCAAGAGATGAAAAAATGAAATCCAGACCCGGAACTCGAAGTTAAATACGATATCGAAATATTCCTTCCCCAAGGCGAACAAAGAAAACCGAAAACCTTCTGCCTTTTGCCCACAATGAGAGCAAAACCGATCCGGGGGATTCAGCGGACTCCCACAATTGAGGCAATCGACTAAAGTAGCATCGCGACGAGCCATGAACAATCCGGTTGTGGATCACTCAGAAACTGCGGAGGAGATGCAAAGCATCGATTTAATCCAGAGATTGGACCACTCTGCCGGCAAGGGTTACCAGCTCCTTATATTCCTCTACCGACAGCCCGTCTAGGCAATAGGAAATCGGATTGACCGGCTTTCCGTAAAGATGTACCTCGTAATGGCAATGCGGGGCCGTGGAAATCCCACTGCTGCCAACAGTCCCAATGAATTGTCCACGCACTACCTGAGCCCCTTGCCGCACATTGATTCGGGAAAGATGGGCATACACCGATTGATAACCAAAGCCGTGGTCGATGATAATATGATTGCCAAAGCCGGAATTGCGGGCCGTCTTGACCACGCGCCCAGCTCCGGTAGCCTGAATGGGTGTGCCCTTGGGCGCAGTGAAGTCAATCCCGAAATGCATCTTCTTAACCTTAAAGATAGGATGAATGCGGTAACCAAATCCGGATAGGAAATTCACACCTTTTGACAACTTATCGGAACGAACCGGCTTAATAGAGGGTCTGGACGCCAGGAATTTTTCTTCCCTCCGGGCATAGTCCATGATGGTATCCAAAGATAGGGATTGCACCACCAGGGCATGTTTAAGTTTCCGAAGCTTTTCATGTGTTTCGGTAATGGTAGGGCCCACCCGCTTATAATTCGAAAACTCACTGTACTCATCATGCCCGCCGATTCCACCTTGCCAGACCTGGTTATCGACAGGATCAAGGCCAAAAAGACTGCGGTAAGTATGAGCATCCCGTTGCCTGACATTGCCCAAGACTTTCTCCATGCGACGCATTTCATCCATGAGCCGCTGGTACTCCACCTCCATGACCTTAATTTCCGTAATCAGGGTTTTCTCTTGTGGGGAAGGTAGATATCGATGAAGAGAAACAGTAAGTAGGAAAGATGTGGTAAGAACTGCGCTTAGGATAGCGAAGATGCGGATGAACTTGCTTTTCAGTGACTCCTCAATACGCTCGTACCTTAAGAGGTGTGGATCAAAAAAAAACTTATCTTTTTTCATGCCGGCATGTAGTTTTCCCCACGGTATGCCATCTTCAGCCCTTCAGGCTACTGGTCAATCCGTGGGATTTTCTCTCAATATATGCTCAGCGCTAAAGTACGGAGCTTGCGCAACAACCCCTAACTGCAACACCTTTTTTCCTGGAAGTCTCCGGATTCCCGGGGCGGAAACCACCGAAAATGCTAACTTTGACCGCAGAATTGGAGGAAAAATCGCTAAAATAAGACCATTAACAGGGCAGATAGCGCCGTTCCCTCACAATATATAGCCTTTCCATAAATAATATTCATTTCCCCGGGGAAACATGGAAAAAATTTTGTCTGCTCGTTCGATACGGCGTCACTTTCTGGACTTTTTTGCGTCTAAGGGCCATCAAATCGTTGCCTCAGCGCCCATAGTGAATCGTGAGGACCCTACGCTCATGTTCACCAATGCGGGTATGAATCCTTTCAAGGACTTCTTTCTGGGGAATCGGGTGCCGGAAAATCCCCGCATTGCAGATACCCAGAAATGTCTGCGGGTGTCAGGTAAGCACAATGATTTGGAGGATGTGGGCTACGATGGTACCCATCACACGATGTTTGAGATGCTGGGGAACTGGTCTATTGGCGATTATTTTAAGGAAGAAGCTATTTCCTGGTCATGGGAACTTCTAACCGGAGTCTATGGCATGGACCCCTCCCGCCTGTATGCCACGGTATTCGAGGGAAATCCTTCAGAGGGAATTCCCCCTGACTTGGAGGCGCGAGCATACTGGTTGCGCTTCCTGCCTGAGGACCATATCCTGTTTGGAAACAAGAAGGACAACTTCTGGGAAATGGGAGATACAGGGCCATGTGGCCCTTGTTCAGAAATCCATGTAGACCTCCGGGAGGAGGGGGAGCTTAGCCGGATTCCGGGAAAAGATCTGGTGAATAAGGACCATCCCGAGGTTGTGGAAATATGGAACAATGTCTTTATCCAGTTTAACCGCAAGGCTGACGGGCAACTTGTTGAACTCCCTGCCCGCCATGTCGATACGGGTATGGGGTTCGAGCGTCTGTGCATGGTTTTGCAAGGTAAAAAGGCTACCTACGATACTGATATTTTCACGCCTTTCATCGCAATCCTTGAAAAAGCAAGCGGTATCGCCTACACCGGCCGATACGATCGAGAGGCTGGAAGCGATATCGCCATGCGGGTCATCGCTGACCATATCCGGGCCATTTGTTTCACCATTGCCGACGGCCAGCTACCGTCCAATACCGGAGCGGGTTATGTAGTCCGCAGGATATTGCGCCGCGCTGTGCGGTACTATTATACTTTTCTGGGCTTGAAATCACCCCTCCTGCATACCCTGGTTCTGCCCCTTGCCAAAGCTTTCGACGATGTATTCCCGGAATTGTTGGCTCAGGCTTCACAGGTTGCCAAAATCGTGGAGATGGAGGAAATCAGTTTCCTACAAACGCTGGAAAACGGCCTGAAACGCTTTGAAACGTTACCTGTAAAGGCGGAACTTATTGCGGGAAAAGATGCTTTTGAGCTTTACGATACCTTTGGTTTTCCCATCGATCTAACCCGGCTTATCGCCTCGGAAAAAGGATGGCGGGTAGATGAGGCCGGCTTTGAGGAGGCACTGAGGGAACAAAAATCCCGGTCCCGAGCTGATTCCCGAAAGGAAGTGGGCGACTGGACCAACCTCCTCCCAGATCAGCCAATGCACTTCACAGGATATACTGATCGGGAAGTCACCGATGCCAAAATCATCAAGTACCGGAGCATTTCTGTAAAGAAGGGGATCCAGCATCATGTGGTATTAGATGTGTCTCCTTTTTATGGGGAAAGTGGTGGTCAGGCAGGTGATCAGGGTATTCTCTGGGTTGGCCAAGAGCCTATCCGCGTATTGGACACCCAAAAAGAAAACGAACTCACCTTGCACTTGGTAGAGCAATTGCCCGAAAACCCGCATTTGCCGGTTCGCGGGGCCATTGACTTGGAACGCCGACGGGCTATCTCCAGAAACCATTCTGCTGCGCACCTCCTGCATGCTGCCCTTCAGCGCATTCTTGGCCCTCATGCTTTGCAGAAGGGGCAAGATGTGGATGCCCATCGCCTACGCTTCGATTTTGCCCATTTCCAAAAACCCGAACCCCACCAACTCCATGCCATTGAGGATATGGTCAATGCCCACATCCAGTCCAATATCCCTCTGGAGGAGCGAAGATCCATCCCGCTAGCTGAGGCCCGCGCAGCTGGTGCCATGATGCTTTTTGGGGAAAAATATGGGGAAACAGTGCGGATGATAAGCTTCAGCGAAGATTATTCCGTAGAACTCTGCGGGGGTACCCATGCTACCGCGACCGGGGAATTGGGCATCTTTCGCATCGTGGCTGAAAGTGCCGTAGCTGCCGGAGTGCGTCGGATTGAAGCAGTCTGTGGCGAGGAGGCTCTCCGAGACATTCGCCGCCAGCAAATGGAACTGGAGGAAATCCGCCAACTTCTAAAGGGCAGCCACCAACCTGTGCGCGCAATCATGCAACTTCAGGAAGACAACCGTGTGCAGAAAAAGGCTCTGGAAAAGTTCCAGCAACAAGAACTACACCTCCTGCGCGAATCACTCGCCATCGCTGCTGAGCCCAGAAAGGATTACCTTCTTATAGCAGCTCATGTCATGCTGCCAGATGCTGCTATGCTAAAAGACTTGGCCTACCAATTGGACAACAAAGTCTCGCGGGGTGTCATTGTGCTTACCGCCCTGCTCGAAGAGGAAAAACCCCACATTCTTGTCTCCCTCAATCGGGATTTATGTACTGAAAAAAAGTGGAACGCAGGAGAAATCGTCCGCCAACTCGCGGTCCATATCGGTGGAAGCGGGGGCGGACAGCCCTTCCTGGCCACTGCAGGGGGAAAAGACGCCAACGGACTTGAAGCAGCCCTGCAGCATGCCAGGAAACTTTTTGATTCCTGATTTATCCTTAAAAAGCCAATTCTAGCTATCCTTCTGTTCTAACTTTTAGGTCTATAACCAATAATCCTAATGGCCCTCAAGTTCCCGGAAGACTAAATCGATTCGGAGGAGCAATTACAGCGGCTTGATACATCCTCAGCCCCTTAAACCGCCATACCTGAAAAAAAGACTAGCATACTATTTTCCGGAAATTGATTCTCTAGCCGGGCAGTCATTTCTTGCTGATCAGGCAAAAAGGAAACACTTGCAGGTCGGCCAGGCATAAGTAGCAATAAATCCCTTTTCTCCGTCCGAAAAGTCCCAAGCTCCATAAATCCAGCATCGGATGCGTCAGTGACCTGGAATTTCCAATGACTAAACGTAAAGCGGACTGACTTAAAGCCCTTGATATAGTTCCGTGTCTCAGCTGAACAGAATAAAAGTACTTCCAAATGAAGGGACTGGGAAAGTTGCATCCATTTCCGGAAACAATCCGTGAAACCTGGTTCCGTGAATGCCAGCGGCGGCAACCAGATAATGAGCCTTCGGTGGGATACCAAGGGCTGCTGCAATCGGCAAACAATCACATGTTGCGGCGCCGTTTCTAAGACATGCTCAAGAATTTCCCCAAAAACTCGATCAAGAATACCTAATCGTTGCGGCCAGCCAAGAAGTATATAACTAGCTTCAACCTGTTGGGCAACGCGGGTAATGCCACTTGCTATATGGTAGTCTGGCTCCCGCTGGAAATGAAAGGGTATGTCCAAGCTCGCTGCCACCTTTCGCGACTCCTGCACCACCTCATCCTCCATGTCCAATTCCCCTTCCGGATGGTCAGCAGGTACCACTTGCACGGCATACAGCGGCACCAGAGGAGAAGCCTTGCGGAGGATTGCAGCCAAATCGAAAAAGCGGGGGATGTTCCACCGATTGGAAATAGAAAGCAAAAAGGTCTCCGATTCAAGTTCTTTTTCCTGCAAAGGCAGATCAAGCGGCGATTTTTCCTGCCCTAACAGCAATTCCCGCGCTGAACGCTCCGTGACCAGAGAGGAAATAACGCAGGTCACCAGGATGAGAATAATAGTCGCATTTAGGGTATTTTCATCCAGGATACCTGCCTTAAATCCAACCAGAATGATGGCCAGCGTAGCTGCAGCATGGGAACTGCTCAGGCCAAAAATCAACCTGCGGAAAACAGGCCTGAAGGAAAAAAACACCTGGGTAAACAAAGCAGCCAGCCATTTTCCCATAAGAGCCACTGCAGTAAGGACACCCGCAACTAAGAGGGCACGCTGACCATTTAACAAAACAGAAACATCCACTAGCATTCCCACGCTGAGCAAGAAAAAAGGTATGAAAAGGGCATTGCCGATAAATTCTATACGGTTGAATAAGGCCGAGGTATGTGGAATAAGGGGATTCAGGGACAAGCCGGCCATAAATGCCCCGATAATGGGCTCCACACCAGCGATTTCGGCTAGAAAGGCAGCCAGAAAAATAACCGAAAGGACAAAGATATAGTGGGAGTGCCTTTCACTCTCCACCTTGCGAAAGAACCATCTTGCCACAGGTGGAATGATGCGAAACATAACCAAGGAGAAAAGAAAAAGAGAAAGCGAAAGCTGCAGCCAGAAGATTCCATCAATCCCTTGAGAACTGCTCTTTAGGATTACTGCAAGCAGAATAAGTACGGCCGTGTCTGTCAAAATAGTACCACCGACCGTAATAGCTACCGCCGGATGCGATACAATACCCCAACGGCTAACAATTGGATAGGAAATCAGCGTATGCGTGGAAAACATAGAGGAGACCAGGAAACTTGCCTGAAAATCCATTTTCAGGAAGTAATAACAAATTGGAAACCCGAATAGCAAGGGTACGGCAAAGGTCAGCAGGCCAAACACCAAGCTCTTGTGTTTGTATTTGTTGAACTCGTTGGTGTCCAATTCCAGCCCAGCCATAAACATAATATATAGCAGGCCAATAGTGGAAAACAAGCTCAGAGCCTCAGTCTTCTCCAGGACATTCAGGCCATTTGGCCCGATAAGAACACCGGAAAGTATAAGGCCAAGAATACCTGGAATCTGGAACCGCTTAAAAAGGAAAGGCACCAGCAGGATAATAAAAAGGAGCAGCGACAGAATGAGGACAGGATTCCTGACAGGAAGTTCCAGGTAACTTAGTAAATCAGACCAGACCTCCATCTTGCTGTCGTACTAAAAAAGACAAACCGGGAACATCATCTTTCCCGGTTTGCCACAAGTATCATGAAAAAATCATTGATTTCCTATTCCAGGTCCTGAAATGACACAGGCACCAGCAAGTCCGACATTTTGTCTTTGTGCGCCACAAGGATATTCTCATACTCCCGGAAGCCAGTTCCAGCCGGAATCCGCTTACCTACGATAACATTTTCCTTTAATCCGCTGAGGTCATCCCGTTGTGCTGCAATAGCTGCGGTGCTCAGCACTTTGGTGGTTTCCTGGAAGGAGGCTGCCGAAATCCAACTGCTGGTGCCTAGAGAAGCTTTCGTGATTCCCATCAACTGCGGACTGGCCGTTGCCGGCATGGCATCGCGGTATTCAACGCCCTTGCGGTCATTGCGCTTCAGGTAAGAATTCTCTTCACGTATCTGGCGCAGAGACACTAGCTGACCTGCCTTCAACTTATTAGATTCTCCTGGTTCAGTGATGAATTTTTTGTCGAAAATCGTATCATTCTGTTCGATGAACTCCCCCCGTTCCACCGTTTCACCCTCCAGGAAGGTCGTATCTCCTGAATCTTCAATGAGGTAGCGCCGCATCATCTGCCGCACAATAACCTCAATATGTTTATTGTTAATGGTAATCCCCTGAGACCGGTAGACCTCTTGAACCCCATTGACCAAATACTGTTGCACGGCAAAGGGACCTTTGATGTTGAGGATGTCGCGCGGTGCTATGGCTCCGTCGGAGAGGGGAGTTCCAGCTCGCACAAAATCCCCATCCTGCACCAAAACGTGCTTCGATAAATTAATGAGGTATTTGTGGGTCTGATCATTCCGGGAGGTGACGACTATTTCCCGGTTTCCGCGTTTGATTTTGCCAAAGGTCACTACGCCATCAATTTCAGACACCACAGCAGGATTGGAAGGATTTCGCGCTTCGAAAAGTTCGGTTACTCGTGGAAGTCCCCCTGTGATATCCTGAATTTTTCCAAGGCTGCGGGGAATCTTGACTACCTTATCACCTGCCTGCACAGGGCTTTGATCGTCAACGGAAAGGTAAGACCCTACAGGGAGCGAATAATTCTTAAGAACTTCCCCGTCAGGACCAACGATGCTCAATGAAGGGATCTTCCTTTTGTTCTTGGACTCTATTATTACCTTTTCAGCGTATCCGGTCTGGTCATCCCTTTCGAGACGGAAGGTGACACCCTCCTCAATAGAATCGTAATGCACCGTGCCACTAAACTCGGAAATAATGACCGCATTGAATGGATCCCAATCGCAGATGGTCTGCCCCTTAGCCACCGTATCCCCATCGCGGAAATAGAGGTTGGAGCCATATGGAATGTGGAGAGATACAAAGACCTTTCCCGATTCGGCATCAAGCAGACGAAGTTCCCCGGTTCGAGATAAAACAATGCTGGTATTGGTGCCTTCGGCGGTATCTGTCGTTTTCATGCTGTCAAATTCCACCCGGGCATTGAATCGCGACACGATTTCCGATTCTGTCTTGGAAAGGGAAGCCACACCACCCACGTGAAAGGTACGCAGTGTTAACTGAGTACCGGGTTCACCGATAGATTGAGCTGCAATAATGCCCACGGCATCACCTATTTCAGTTATCCTTCCCGTTGCAAGGTTCTTGCCGTAGCATTTGGCGCAAACCCCTTTCTTCGTCTCACAGGTCAGAACAGAGCGTATGGTAACTGATTCAATACCCGATTTTTCAATATAAAGCGCCGTGCGGGAATCGATATAGTCACCTGCCTCCAACAGCAATTCATCGGAACCGGGTAAAGAGATATCATATAGAGTATACCTGCCTTCAATACGGGAAGCTAGATTTTCTATAACCTTTTCATTGTCCTTAAGGGCACTCGTTTCAATACCACGCAGGGTAGCACAATCCACCTCAGTAATGATGACGTCTTGCGCCACATCCACCAATCGGCGTGTAAGGTAACCGGCATCAGCTGTCTTTAAGGCAGTATCCGCAAGTCCTTTTCGGGCACCATGGGTGGAAATGAAATATTCCAGAACAGATAACCCATCCACGAAATTGGCTAAGATGGGATTTTCGATAACCGCACCGCCCGTGTCCCCACTCTTTCGGGGTTTGGCCATTAGCCCGCGCAATCCACACAGCTGCTTAATCTGCTGTTTTGAACCTCGAGCTCCGGAATCAAGCATCATGAACACGGAGTTGAATCCCTGCTTATGAGCTGCCAGTTCCCGCATGAGGGCATCGGTAATCTTATTGTCTGCGTAGGTCCACTTGTCAATAATCTGGTTGTACCGCTCATTGTTAGTAATCAGACCCATATTGTAATTTTCCCATACCTCATCTACCTCAGCTTGGGCGTCAGTCAGGGTTTTTTCCTTTATGGATGGATTAATTAGGTCGCCAAGATTGAAGGAAAGACCTCCTTTGAAAGCCCAGGTGAATCCCATGTCCTTCACATCGTCCAGGAAAGCAGCCGTAACGGCCAGATTGGTCCGCTCTATGACATCACCGATGACCTTCTTGATATTCTTCTTGGTCATCAATTCATTGACAAAGGGTACGCCTTTGGGAACGTGCTGATTGAAGATCACCCTACCCGTGGTTGTCTCCAGCACCTTGTATACCATATGCCCGTTACCATCCTCGGTCCTAGCGCGCACTTTTATCCGGGCATGTAAATCAATGATTCCTTCATTGAGCGCGATAATGACTTCTTCAGCGGAATAGAAAGTCATACCCTCTCCTTTCACCTTATTCTCAGGGGTAGATTTTCTTTCCTTGGTTATGTAGTAAAGTCCAAGTACCATGTCCTGGGATGGCAGGGTGACTGGTGTCCCGTTTTGCGGATTGAGCATATTGTGAGACGACAGCATCAACATCTGAGCCTCCAGAATAGAAGCATGACTCAATGGAACATGAACGGCCATTTGGTCTCCGTCGAAATCGGCATTGAAGGAGCCACAAACCAGGGGATGAAGCTGGATGGCTTTCCCCTCGATAAGCCGGGGCTGGAAAGACTGAATCGAAAGGCGGTGAAGCGTTGGTGCCCGGTTGAGCAGCACGGGATGACCCTTGAGAATATTCTCCAGAATTTCCCAGATAATTGGATCTTTTCGGTCCACCAATTTCTTGGCAGACTTGACGGTCTTGACGATACCCCGCTCAATGAGTTTCCGGATGATGAAAGGTTTGAACAGTTCAGCGGCCATGGCCTTGGGTATACCACACTCGTGCAATTTGAGGGTTGGCCCCACTACGATGACCGAGCGACCGGAATAATCCACCCGTTTTCCGAGAAGATTTTGACGGAACCTTCCCTGTTTTCCCTTTAGGATGTCGCTTAGGGATTTCAAGGCGCGACCTCCTTCAGCCTTTACTGCATTGGACTTGCGCGAATTGTCAAATAAGGAGTCAACAGCTTCCTGCAGCATCCGCTTCTCATTGCGGAGAATGACTTCTGGCGCCTTAATTTCCAAAAGCCTCTTCAGGCGATTGTTGCGAATAATAACCCTTCGGTACAAATCGTTGAGATCGGAAGAGGCAAAACGGCCCCCGTCCAAGGGCACGAGCGGGCGTAGCTCGGGGGGAATGACAGGCAGGAACTGGATAACAGTCCACTCCGGCCGGTTTTCCATGGACTGCGCTCCCTCGCGGAAGGCTTCCACCACACGCAGACGCTTTAAAGCTTCGCTCTTCCGCTGCTGAGAGGTTTCATTGGCAGCTTGATTCCGAAGTTCATAAGACAGCTCATCGAGTTTTAGCCGGTTGAGCATATCCTTAATCGCCTCGGCACCCATTTTGGCCACAAATTTATTAGGATCGTTGTCGTCCAGTAGGGTGTTCTCCTGGGGCAGACTATCCATAACCTCCAGGTACTCCTCCTCGGTGAGGAGTTCATGGAGCTTAACTTTTTCCGACTCAGCTACACCAGGTTGGATAACGATATAGCGCTCGTGATAGACAATGGTCTCCAATTTCTTTGAGGAAAGGCCGAGTAGGTAACCAATCTTATTCGGAAGAGACTTGAAGAACCAAATATGAACCACGGGCACCACCAATTTGATATGCCCCATACGCTCCCGGCGAACCTTTTTCTCGGTCACCTCAACACCGCAGCGGTCACAAACAATACCTTTATATCGAATGCGTTTATATTTGCCACAATAGCACTCGTAGTCCTTTACCGGACCAAAAATCCGCTCGCAGAAAAGACCATCGCGCTCGGGCTTGTAGCTCCGGTAGTTGATCGTTTCCGGCTTGAGGATTTCTCCAAAAGAACGCTCCAGGATATCATCCGGCGATGCAAGACTGATGCTTATGGAATCAAATTCCTGCTGCTGGATCTGATTTTTCTTTTTGAATGACATGCGGTCAGCGGTTTGTGTTCTCGTTATTTCCTTTATTCAAACTTAATGTCAAGTGCAAGACCACGCAATTCGTGGATAAGTACATTGAAGGATTCGGGAATATTGGGTTCCGGCAAGTTATCCCCTTTAACTATAGCCTCATAGGCCTTTGCCCGACCATTGATGTCGTCAGACTTGATGGTCAGGAGTTCTTGCAGAATATTGGCCGCCCCAAATGCCTCCAGGGCCCATACCTCCATTTCCCCAAAACGCTGTCCGCCAAACTGCGCCTTACCACCCAGTGGTTGCTGGGTAATGAGCGAGTAAGGACCAATGGACCGTGCATGCATCTTATCGTCCACCATATGCGAGAGCTTAAGCATATAGATCACACCCACAGTTGCCTGCTGGTGGAATCGCTCTCCGGTTTCCCCATCGTAAAGATAGGTCTGCCCCAGACTGGGCAGTCCTGCTTCCTGAATATAGCTATCGATTTCCTCCTTACTAGCTCCATCAAAAATCGGGGTGGAAAATCTGACCCCCATCTTCTCACCAGCCCAACCAAGCACTGTTTCAAAAATCTGGCCAAGATTCATTCTTGAAGGAACACCGAGCGGATTGAGCACTACGTCTACCGGCGTGCCGTCTTCCAGGAAAGGCATGTCCTCTACGCGCACGATGCGGGACACGATACCTTTATTCCCATGGCGCCCAGCCAGTTTGTCTCCTACTTTCAACTTGCGCTTTTTCGCCATATAGACCTTGGCAAGTTTCAGCACGCCAGCGGGAAGTTCATCCCCAATACTGATGTTGAATTTTTCGCGCTTGAAACGACCAACTTCCTCGTTAACCTTGATGCTGAAATTGTGCAGTAATCTGGCGATGAGCGTGTTTACCCCAGCATCATTGGTCCAGTTAGAGTAATCTACAGAAGAGTAATCGATATTACGCAGTCCTTGCTGGGAAAACCGACTCCCAGAGGCTATTAGCACATCCCCATAAACACTTTTTACACCTTGGCTCTGCTTACTTTTGACAAGCTGCATCAATTTATCCACCAACCTGGTCATTAATTCGTTCAGCAAAATTTTGTGCTCGTCCTCCAACTTGGATAGCAGGTCTTTTTCCGACGATTTTTGAACCTTGTCTTTCTTAGCCCGGGCAAACAGCTGCTTGTCGATGACCACCCCATTGGTTGAGGGCGGGGCCTTCAAGGAGGCATCCTTGACATCGCCGGCTTTATCACCGAAAATAGCCCGTAGCAATTTCTCTTCGGGTGTGGGATCGGATTCACCCTTCGGGGTGATTTTTCCTATGAGAATATCTCCCTCTTTTACCCATGCTCCAATGCGAATAACTCCATTTTCGTCAAGATCGCGGGTTGCTTCCTCACTGATGTTTGGGATATCATTAGTCAATTCTTCTTCGCCAAGTTTGGTATCCCGCACTTCCAGTTCGAAATGGTCGATGTGGAGGGAGGTGAATATGTCTTCCCTGACCACCTTTTCAGATATAACAATGGCATCTTCAAAATTATACCCTTTCCAAGGCATGAAGGCAACCTTGAGATTCTGTCCAAGAGCCAGTTCACCTTTATCGGTAGCATAACCATCACAGAGAATTTGCCCCCGGGTCACCCGTTCGCCCTTCATTACAATGGGACGAAGGTTAATACAGGTGCCCTGATTTGTCCGCAAGAATTTGGTCAGCGGATAGGATTTTAGGGAATCTTCGAAGGAAACAAGCTGATCTTCTTCCGAGCGGTCGTAGCGCACCTTCACGACCATGGCATCCACATATTCGACGATACCATCGCCTTCTGCATTGATGAGCATGCGGGAATCTCTGGCCACTTTGCCCTCCAGTCCGGTCCCGACAATAGGTGCGCTGGGGCGCACCAAAGGGACTGCCTGCCGTTGCATGTTGGAACCCATGAGCGCCCGGTTAGCGTCGTCATTCTCAAGAAACGGAATCATGGAAGCAGATACTCCGACAATCTGGTTGGGCGCCACATCCATATATTCAATCTCCGAAGGTGTGAGGACTGGAAATTCCCCCTGCTCTCGACACTTGATACGGTCTCGAGTAAATGACCCAGAATCATCGATTCGGGCATTAGCCTGGGCAATTCTGCGGGTATCCTCCCCTTCGGCAGAGAGATAAACAGGCTGCTCCTGGATATTTAGCTTCCCATCGATAACCTCCCGATAGGGTGTCTCGAGAAATCCCATCTTGTTAACCTTTGCATGAACGCAAAGCGTGGAAATAAGCCCGATGTTCGGTCCCTCAGGAGTTTCGATCGTGCAAAGGCGCCCATAATGCGAATAGTGCACGTCACGTACTTCGAATCCTGCCCTTTCCCTTGAAAGGCCTCCAGGGCCTAAGGCGGATATCCGTCGCTTATGGGTAATCTCCGAAAGGGGATTCGTCTGGTCTAGGAACTGGGAAAGTTGACTAGTGCCGAAAAAGGAGTTGATTACGGAGGAAAGGGTCCTCGCATTGATCAAATCAATCGGCGTGAACACTTCATTGTCACGAACATTCATACGTTCGCGAATAGTCCTGGCCATGCGAGCCAGACCTACACCAAACTGCGCGTAAAGCTGCTCGCCCACATTGCGCACCCTGCGATTACTAAGGTGGTCGATATCGTCAATCTCAGCCTTTTGATTCATAAGGCTTACGAGATATTTGACAATATGAATAATATCCTCCCGGGATAGAACCAGATTTTCCTCACCGGTTTGGAGATTGAGTTTCCGGTTAATTTTATATCTACCTACATCACCTAAATTGTAGCGCTTGTCTGAGAAGAAGAGCTTTTCAATGATGCCACGTGCCGTCTCCTCATCGGGGGGATCCGTTCCACGCAGCTGCCGGTAGATATACTGAACGGCCTCCATTTCGGAACTTGTAGGATCTTTCTGGAGGGTATTGTAGATGATGGAATAATCCTGGTCGATTTCTTCTTTCTGCAAGATTACCACATCACATTGGGCATTCAGAATGGCCTGGATATTGTCATCATCCAGGATGGAATCGCGTTCAAGGATTATTTCATTACGCTCGATGGTTACCACTTCACCCGTATCTTCATCCACAAAATCCTCCGACCAGGAGCGAAGCACCCGGGCGGCGAGTTTTCTCCCCAAGGCTTTTTCAAGATCCACCTGGATTGCGGGAATGATATCGGCCAGATCAAAAATATCCAATATGGCTTTATCGGAATCGAATCCAATAGCCCGAAGGAGGGTGGTTACTGGAAACTTCTTTTTCCGGTCGATGTAGGCATACATCACCGTGTTGATATCGGTAGCAAACTCCATCCAGGCCCCTTTAAAGGGAATCACCCTGGCAGAGTAGATTTTCGTACCGTTGGGATGGACACTCTGCCCGAAGAAAACCCCAGGGGAACGGTGTAGCTGAGATACAATTACACGCTCGGCACCATTGATAACGAAGGTTCCTCTTGGGGTCATGTAAGGTATGTTGCCAAGGAAAACATCCTGGACAATAGTCTGGAAATCAACATGTTCTACGTCGTTACAAGAAAGCTTTAGCTTAGCTTTCAACGGCACGTGAAAAGTAAGTCCCCGCTGTACGCATTCATCCATACTGTATCGCGGGGGATCGACGAAATAATCAAGAAACTCAAGCTGAAAAATGTTCCGGGTATCAGAGATGGGAAAGTTTTCTCGAAAAACCTTGTACAGCCCTTCATTCATCCGGTTTTCAGGGGTAGTTTCCAGCTGGAAGAACTCCTTAAAGGATTTGAGTTGAATCTCCAGAAAGTCGGGATATTCCGCGGGGAAACGCGTTTTACCGAAGCTTATTCTTTCGGTTTTGGTTGCCGTTTCTGTTCCGGTATGGGTCATTGCTGATAGTTATTATCTGAAATGATGTAAACGCAAAAAGAGTTTAAGCGGGTATAAACGCCAGTGGGCTTAGCGGAGTAACAACCGCTAAGCCGCACAAACGTTTAGAACCCGTAGCCGGGTGCCAAGGGAGGGTCATGCAGTAGGTACCACGCAACCCGCCTTACTTAATTTCTACCTGGGCGCCAGCTTCCTCCAGTTTTGCCTTCAGTTCGGCGGCTTCCTCTTTGGATACGCCTTGCTTAAGTGGAGCGGGAGCAGCATCGACCAGATCTTTGGCCTCCTTCAGACCAAGATTGAGCAGGTTTTTGACCTCTTTAACAACCTGGAGCTTAGCTGCTCCGCCGGAAGTCAAGATAACGTCAAAAGTGGATTGTTCAGCCGGAGCAGAAGCAGCACCACCGCCACCACCGGAGGGGGCGGCAACGGCGACAGCAGCAGCGGCTGGCTCAATACCATAATCGTCTTTCAGGATAGCAGCCAATTCATTGACCTCTTTAACAGTCAGATTGACAAGCTGTTCCGCAAACGCTTTCAAATCCGCCATGATTCTTTTGTTTAAAAATGAAAAAAATAGGTTTATGTGCGGTGTAGCTTGGAAGCCTTACCAGGGGGAACCTCGCCGCTTTAGGCGCGTTCCTGCAGTGCTTTTACAAGGCCGGACAGAGTTTGTCCGCCCGATTGCAGCGCACTGATGACGTTTCTCGCCGGAGACTGCAGCAAGCCAAGGATTTCGCCCAGCAGTTCTTCCTTCGATTTCAGTTTCGTTAGCGCCTCCAACTGATCATCACCGATAAAAACGGCGGTATCAATGTAAGCAGCCTTCAGTATGGGCCTTTCATTTTCCGTCCGGAACTCCTTTAACAATCGAGCCGGTTCATTGGCAGCGCCATGGGCGTATAAAATGGCAGTAGGTCCCTTTAATTCGCCAAAAAGGGCGGCGAAATTTCTTTCAGCTGGTGCATCTTCCAGCGCCTTACGGATGAGGGTATTTTTAATTACCCGCATCTTAATATTGCGGTTGAAACAGAGCCTGCGAAATTGATTGACTTTATCAACTGAGAGCGTTGAGGCGTCGGTCAAATAAAAGAAGTCTAGGTGGCTAAACTCTTCCTTTAGCGCTTCAATTACCTCGGTTTTTTCCTGTCTGGTCATGTTAAAATGGCTTTTGGGGTCAGCGGACAACCTTGGGGTCGACCTTAATACCGGGACTCATGGTACTGGCCACGGTGATGGACTTCATATAGGTTCCTTTCGCGCTGGATGGTTTCATCCGCAACAGCGTAGACAGCAATTCGTGGGCATTTTCCGCCAACTTTTCAGGTTCGAAGGAAACCCTACCCACGGAGGAATGGATAATTCCAAATTTATCCACCCGGAAAGCGATTTTGCCAGACTTAACATCGGCAACAGCCTCTCCCACATTGAGGGTAACGGTACCGGTTTTCGGATTCGGCATGAGGTTGCGCGGACCAAGGACACGACCCAGGCGTCCCACCTGTGCCATGACCTGGGGTGTAGCAATAACGACATCAACATCGGTCCAACCCCCAAGCACTTTTTGGATTAAATCTTCCAAGCCCACATGATCAGCGCCGGCATCTAACGCTTCCTGAACTTTATCAGGCGTACAGAAAACCGCAACGCGCTTGATTTTGCCGGTGCCATTCGGGAGATTTACCGTTCCTCGAAGAGACTGATCCGGTTTTCTTGGATCCACCCCCAGGCGCACATGCACATCCACAGAGGCATTGAATTTGGTGGTGTTAATCTCCCGAACCAAGGCCATGGCTTCCTCTAGGGTGTGTAGCTTTTCCCGGTTGACTTTAGGCTCCACCTGAGCCCTTTTTTTACTTAATTTAGGCATATTAAAGCGTTTTGAGGTCCAGGCGTCTTCCGCTAAGCGGCAAACTCCCTCTAAAGAATGATATTAAAGCTCTGTAATCGGAGGGATTCCGGTAACAGTAATACCCATACTTCTGGCTGTTCCAGCCACCATTCGCATGGCAGCATTTATTTCAAAGCAGTTTAGATCGGGCATTTTATTTTTTGCTATGACCTCCACCTGATCCCAGGAAACGGAGCCCACTTTGGTCCGATTAGACTGCGCTGAGCCCTTTTTAGCTTTTGAAGCCTCGAGGAGCTGTATAGCCACCGGAGGGGTCTTAATGATAAATTCGAATGATTTGTCCTTGTAAACAGAGATAACCGTAGGCAGAATCTGCCCCATTTTATCCTGCGTGGCAGCGTTGAAACGCTTGCAGAACTCCATGATGTTCACCCCCTTGGAACCCAGAGCAGGACCTATCGGGGGAGCCGGATTTGCTTGTCCTCCCTTCACCTGCAACTTGATTAAAAATTCAGCTTCTTTAGCCATGGTTCAAAATTAATTTGCCAGATGTCCTTCCCGCCAAAAAAGAGGCAACGGAATTAGGAAATGCTGACTTTGCAAAATATCAGCCGGTCTTTTCAACCTGCATAAAGTTCAGTTCTACTTCGGTTCCCCGACCGAATATCTTAACGATAACTTTAAGTTTCTTTTTGTCCTCATTTATCTCCTGAATTTCCCCAATAAACTCGGTGAAAGGACCGTCGACGATTCTGACCGTTTCACCAACAATGAATGGCTCAATAAGCGACTCCGCCGACTCCTGCGATTCGTCCACTTTTCCAAGCAACCGATTTGCCTCTGACTCACGCATGGGAGAAGGCGTGTTTTTTCCCAGAAAGTGAATAACGTTCTGAAGATTTTGGATCGCAGTGACCACTTCTCCAGAAAGTCGAGACTCTGTGGCCTCCAACAGGATATAGCCCGGTAGAATATTCCTCTCCGAAACCATCTTCTTGCCGTTGCGGATTTTATAAACTTTCTCCATTGGGACGACAACCTGATGAATGAATTCGGTCCAGCCACTGCGCTGAATTTCCGAATCCAACCGCTCCTTAATTTTTCTTTCCTTGCCACTAATGACACGGAGAGAATACCATTTTTTGTCGTCGGACATCGGGGAAAAGTTGGCAGGCTCCGTCACAAACCGTAAATAAGATCAAGCACAGTACTCGAAAAAACATCCATAAGAAAAACAATCAGGGCTAGGAGCAAACTTGCTACAACAACCAGGATAGCGTTCTCTTGTAGACTAGTCCATGAAGGCCAAGTAACCTTATTGACCAGTTCATCGTAGCTTTCCTTGAGGTATAACTTGAATGACTCCATGTGAAAAGGTTTTGAGGATGATGCACGGGCGGGAGGAATCGAACCACCAGCCTACGGTTTTGGAGACCGTCGCTCTACCGATTGAGCTACGCCCGTAGGGCAAAAAACCAGGACCCCGTAAGGAATCCTGCCTTTTCGTCCCGCAGCAAATCAATTATTCCAGAATTTCGGTTACCTGCCCCGCGCCTACTGTACGGCCACCCTCGCGAATTGCGAATCGAAGGCCTTTTTCCATGGCAATGGGGTTGAGCAGCGAAACTTCCAGCGTCACATTATCACCAGGCATAACCATCTCTACATTTGCAGGAAGCTTAACGTCGCCCGTAACGTCCGTGGTCCGGAAGTAAAACTGTGGACGGTAGCCATTAAAGAAGGGTGTATGACGGCCTCCTTCTTCCTTGCTCAGCACGTACGTCTCACATTTGAAACGAATATGCGGTTTCACAGAACCCGGAGCACAGATGACCATCCCGCGCCGAATCTGTGTTTTTTCAATACCCCGCAACAAAAGACCAGCATTGTCACCAGCTTCACCACGATCGAGCAACTTGCGGAACATTTCCACTCCGGTACAGACCGAAGTAAGTGGCTTGTCCTCTTTACCCATCATGCCAACGATTTCGACCGGATTGCTGACGTTAATAACGCCGCGCTCAATACGGCCGGTGGCAACGGTACCGCGACCAGTGATGGAGAAAACATCCTCAATAGGCATGAGGAAAGGCTTGTCAATGAGGCGGACAGGATTTGGGATATCATTGTCCACAGCGGCCATCAATTCCTGAATCTTCGCTACGTAGGTAGGATCATCTTCCAAAGCTTTCAAAGCAGAACCCTGGATGACCGACGCATTACCGCCGTCGAAGCCATAGCTGTCGAGCAATTCCCTGACCTCCATTTCTACCAGTTCAAGCATCTCAGGGTCCTCCACTAAGTCAACCTTGTTCATGAATACGACTAACTTAGGCACACCAACCTGGCGAGCAAGCAAAATGTGCTCCCTGGTTTGAGGCATTGGGCCGTCAGTGGCAGCCACCACAATAATGGCGCCGTCCATCTGAGCAGCACCCGTGACCATGTTTTTAACGTAGTCAGCGTGTCCGGGGCAATCCACGTGGGCGTAATGCCGATTCTTCGTCTCATACTCTACATGCGCAGTATTAATCGTTATACCGCGCTCTTTCTCCTCGGGAGCTGCGTCGATGGAATCGTACGATTTCTTCTCCGCTAGACCCTCCTTGGAAAGGACATACGTTATGGCTGCTGTCAGCGTGGTTTTACCATGGTCCACGTGTCCGATTGTGCCAATGTTGACGTGTGGTTTAGTCCTTTCGAATGTACCTTTAGCCATCAGATTTTGATTTTAAAAAATTTTTAAACAAAAAGAGCCCCGAAAACCTGGAGCCAATGAGGGGAATTGAACCCCTGACCCCTTCCTTACCATGGAAGTGCTCTACCCCTGAGCTACATTGGCTGTTATTGTCGGAGGCGACTCTCAAAAAAGAGCGGGCGAAGAGATTCGAACCCTCGACCCTCAGCTTGGAAGGCTGATGCTCTACCAACTGAGCTACACCCGCTTATAAGAAAATTCATTGTTCAATCAATGAATCATCCCGTGGGGGTGATAGGAATCGAACCTATTCAGACATAGTCACCAGATTTACAGTCTGGCCCGGCTCTCCAGCTCCGGCGCACCCCCTATTCCCCAAGAGAATCCGAACGTTCAATACAATCCATTGCTTTTCAATGAATCGATGCAATGAGCCAGCAGAGGGACTCGAACCCCCGACCAGCTGATTACAAATCAGCTGCTCTACCAACTGAGCTATGCTGGCCTGCGCTTTCCTTCGAAAACGGGCCCGAAAAACAGGTTTTTCGAAAGCGAAGGCAAAGATAATCAGATTGGGATTCTAAACCAAGGGGAGTATAAAAAATAGTGCATTATTTTTTGCGGTTCTTGTACCGCTCCAACTGCTTGCGAATGGCGTTCAGGGCCTCTTCGGTTGCTCCTTCAAAGGTATTAGATCCTGTCTTGGTAAAGAGAATTTCACCCGGCACATGAACGCTCATTTCCACAATTTTTTCCCGAATCTGACCCGAATTTTCAAGTCGGAGCATCACATGCGTCCGAACAATGCGGTCGAAGAAATGATCCAGTTTCTCCACACGTTGTGCAATAAAGGATTGTAGTTTCTGGTCTGCCTTGAATGAAACGGCTTGCAAGTCGAGATTCATTATGAATTGGTTTAACGTGAACTATCTGGTGGGTTAGATAATGCATCCCCTGCACCCCGGTGACGTGCCTTGGGATGGGACTGAGCATAAATCTTTTTAAGGCGTTCCGCCGAATTGTGCATATATACTTGGGTAGCTGCCAAACTAGAATGACCCAATAGGGCTTTTACCGATTGCAAATCGGCTCCATTATCCATTAGGTGCGTAGCAAAAGTATGCCGAAGCAGGTGCGGCCCCTTGTTCTCCAACTCGGTAACCCGCCCAAGATGACGGACACAGGTCTGGTAAACCATCAGGGGATGCACTCCCCTACCCTTGTCCGTAACCAAGAAGGTTTGTGTTGGGCCGGGAAAGGATTCCTGCCGGTATCGGAGATAATTCTTCATCAAGGACACAAGGTTGGGAACCAAAGGAATGATACGCTCCTTATTCCCTTTGCCCTTTATTTTCAGTTCGTTGCGTTCCCAGGAAATATCTTCGTCCCGCAGGGAAGCCATTTCCGCTCGCCGCATGCCCGTGCCGTAAAGCATTTCCAGAAGCAACCTGTCCCGGCAAGCGGGAAAATCGTCGCCGAATGGTAAATCCCTAAGTCTGGCCATACCGGCTTGCGTAATGAACCTGGGCAATTTACCGGGAAGCCTGGGTAGTGGGAGTCGTTGGACTGGATTATTTTTAAGGATTTCCCTTCGCCTCATGAAGCGGTAAAAGGCTCGTAGCCCCGCAATCCTGCGGCGAATCACAGAAGGCTTTCGTCCCAGCCTCGCCATTGCCACTACCCAGGATCGAACCTGTCCAGCTTCCACATTTTCCCAGGAAATAGTATCCTCCTTTAAAAACTGATTAAACTGCCGGATATCCTCCCGGTAGCCCCGAAGCGTCTCGGGAGAAACTCGCCGCTCCTTTTCCAGGTATTCCAAAAATAATCCAACGCAGCGATCCAAGGTTACTTGCATTTCTCCCTTAAGTTAGGGGGGAATCCGGAGCTTGTCAAGAAGATTTAGAATAAAATCAGCGCGAAGACCACTTTTCTAATTCCCTGCAAAATGGTATTAATTCAGCCTCGTCCTTAAGGCGGCTATTCTCCTTTTTTAGGAATCTCTCCATCTCCTCTGCATGCGGACCAGCGATGACCAGCCAGGACCGACGGCTAAAGCCGGTTTCCCTCCAGGGGGCATGGTGCAGTCGGGCCAGATAAACCGCTCGAACATAATAATAAGCGTTCTTGTCGCCCACGGCAAGGGCAGCATGGTAACTTGGTTCTTTTTTCCGCAACACAAATCCCTTTACAACCTGCAAGTGCTCTCCAGAAAACACCTGCTCGGCAAAACCTTCCAAATGCCGTTCTCCATTTATTATCTCGGGAGCTGCAGCAAAAGTCTTCACAATCAAACCATCTTCATCGAGTAGGTGAATCCGACGAATGGCATGATACTCGATACCTTTTATGTAGCTGCCAAAACGGAACTCCACAAGTTTCTCGAGAAGATTCAGTCGGACGAAATATCCTGCCACGGAATCACTAGCCTGCGAATCGTACCGATGTACGATCTCGCGGTCAAAGACTACGGCAGCGCGGCGAAAAACAGTGTCCGGATAGATTGACCCCAGTATTTGGCCAGGCCTTTCCGAAATGCCATAAATTGGGGCTAGGTTATCGGGCCGGAATCGCCCGTAGTTGAGATCGTCACGGGTACTTTGAACCATTTCCTCCTGCCCGAAAACAAGAAGATGTGACGTCAGACTAACCAGCAAGTGGATTAATGTCTTCATCTTCACCATTATCTATTTGTTCCGTAAAGGTCCAGATATTCATCCCCCGGTTCATAGGGAAGGAATTCAAAGATGAGATTCATCATCTCGTCCCGGGTACCCCAACCATAGGTCACGCGCTTGGGTGGATAGTTCGGATTCCTCGGATTCCCCTGGGTATTGTCAAAGGTTGCTTCCGCATAAATCACCGAGCCTCGCGGAATTTTGAGGAGCTGCCGGTACTGGTATGACTGCTGCCAGTTAAAATCCCAAGCCGGAATGTGGATAAGGGGGATCATATCCCCATCGGAGGTAATGGCAAATGCCTTAAAAGATTTTCCAAGCAAGTGCATATGGGGAAGCACACTTAGCAGGGATAAGTCTGTAGGCAGAATGGGCGAACGCATATAAAAGGTGATGACCGTGTCGGGTTCAAAAACGAACGGTTTGTTTGTCACCCAAGCCTCGTCGAAAACCAGGCTTTCAATGATGCGCCTGGGTTTCCCCTCAGCTAGATAGAGATGGATTTCAGATTGATCTGAATCGTCCCGGGCTGAGGGGGCATAGTGCATATTCACAACTAAATCAGCCCTAGCTGGAAGTTTCTTACCCATGCCAGGCGGATAGAACAAGGGGTAATTACCGGGAACCCAGCCGGTCCAAAAGGCGCTGGCCAATGGAATTCCCATATGCTCCAGCCGGGGTCCAGCTTCCCATACAGAACTGCCGTCGAAGGGACGAATCTTGCCGCTTGTATCCACCATGACTCGACTATGATGGGCAAGCTCCCTATTTTTAGGCATGAATCCGACAGCACGAAGGTAAATTGGGGCCGGATTATTCACAGGGATAACAAAAAAACGATATTGTTCTTCGCCATTGCCTGGTATGGCGAAGGGCTTCTGAAATGTCAACACGCGGTCTGGAGCAGGCCAGTTAGCCGAAAAGCTGGTATTTATGTTGCGGGACTCTCCCTCTGGCGCCCCGAGAGCAATCCAGCTCCGTATCCTTTCCATTGCGTCCCGGTCGAGTGCTCGCTGATTGTGAAACGTCCTAAAAGTGGTATCGGCATGCCAGGGTGGCATGTAGCGCGTCTCCACAACCATGTCGAGCATCGAAAGACGCCTCTTTAGGTCACCATACTGCAACAAGGGGAAAGGACCGGATTGCCCGGGTCGATGACATCCACCACAATGTTTGTCAATGATTGGTTTTATGTCCTTATGATAGGTAAGGGAATCTGAAGCCTGGGCGAAAGGTGGGAAAAGGCCCAACATTACCAACAAAACGACCCAGAGGCACCAGCGCAAAGAAAGACAACCATCAAACCAATGGGCCATGACCTCCGAATAAAGACAACTGCAAATTATTCAAAGAGGCAGCCAACCACCTGGGTTCTCTCCACCAGTATAGGCTGACCCCTACCGAGAGCTTCCAATGCAAGGGCCAAATAATGACGCTTAGGCGCAGGGGCGGCTTTGCCTAAAGCGGTGAACCAGTCGTCGGTCGCTCCTCGATAACGTATGGCTAGACGTTTGTCCAATAACAAGACTTCCGGAGTAGTGTTGACACCAAGCGCCCTTGACAACCGGTTATCCTCATCGATGAACCATGGAAAAGGCATGCTGTAATTTCGCATAAACCGCCGGGCATCCTTTTTCTTTTCCCAAGTGGTGAATACGCCGATAAAGTGTGCCGAAGGAAAATCATTAGCCAACTTTTTCCAAATCGTTGGATAGCGATTACATACAGGGCACTCTGGACTCAGCCACAACAAGACTGCAGCTTGCCCTGAAGGCAGCACACCCTCAGGAAAGAACGTCCGAATGCTGTCTTGTCCAGGAATGGCTCCAAGCATAAATGGCCAGTCGAGGAAAAAAAATCCAAGAAGCAGGAAAATGCGCAGTTTTTTCATGGAAAGGGTACTTTCCAAAAACCTGATTTATAAGGGGGTAATTTGTGTGCGTTAAGAAATAGTCAAGAAAAAAGGCGTTCCCCGGGATATTATCCCGGGGAACTTCATGTCATTAACGCGAAAACATTACTTCTTCGGAGTCAGGAGCACGGTGCCTTTGTCCCCGTACCCATTAACCCAAGCGTAATTGATGGTTCCATTATCATTGACCTTACCGGATGCTGTCGTCTTTTCCCCGAAAGGCTCCGTGAAATCCGGAAACCTAATGTTTCCGCAAACGTCGAATAGGGTTGCTTCCATTTTGGTGGTGGCAGTGATCCCATAGACATCATACCATTTGAGATAAAGTCCGGCGCTCCAATCGGAGATGGTGTACTTTCCATCGCCGGTTTTGGTAAGTTTTACCTCTTTCGTTTCGGTAAACACCCCTTTGCAGCAATCATCGGTGGAAGTACCTGTGGTGGTGGCAATATAGGTGCCTTCTATTTTTGACAAACAAACGACCGCCCACTCCACATCGCAATTGGCTCCTGGAAACTCCGAACAAACGGAATCAGACCAAGAATCGAAATAACGCCCATCGTTGGTGGTGAACGCCCAAGTCAAACGGAAGCTGTCATCGGAAAGAAAACGCACCGAACTTGTCCTATCTTTTTTAAAGGTATTGCTGAATACAGAGACCTTACCCTTGCCATCACCATAGTCAAAGGTGGCTGACTTGAAAGCCTCGTAGACCTCTGAGGGAGAAATGTTGAATTTGGTGTAAGTCCTGTTAGCCGGGACCGCACTATCCACAATGGTTTTCACCTTCCGGGTGCCGTGATTCGCCACCCGGGGATTTCCTTCAGCATCCACATAAGATTCTTTGAAGGTTATGAAAATATCCATCTTGGTGACCGTGTTCGCCTTGTCGATGGAAATCCATTGCAACTCGACACTGATGGGCGTAGTCATATCCCGATAAAAGAAACTGGTCGCCGATCCGGCTGCGGTCCGGGCAAAGCCATGAACGGCAGTCTCCGGGGCGAGAACCGGGTTGAGCGATTCGTCCTTGCAGGAGGAAAACGGCAGCAACATGGCTGCAGCCAAGGTATAAAGCAAAATTTTATATCGCTTCATGTTTGTTTTGTTTTTGGAAAGCATCAAGGTAATGGATTAGTTGGGATCCCAGAAGATGCGGTCCCGGTCATAAACGACATCCTTTGCCGATTTGGCATTGGGATTCAGGGTAAGTTCTTCCTGGGGATAAGGCAGGCGAAGCGGGAACTTCCGAGGGGCAAGGATAGGATCCTGCAGGGTATTGGGGAGATTGGTCCTCCGGAAGTAGTTGTAAAGTTCGTAGCCATTTCCCCAGCTGGTAAACCAGAGTTGCTTACCTACGACATTTAACTTGGCATTATTGTTAGCTGCATTATCATAACGACTCAACCATAGATCGACATAGGGCTTGGTATCTAAGACCCGACCGTCCACCATAGTGATAGGCGGGGCTATAGCGTTTGGATCCGTGGCTCTGCTGAAGGTAACCACCTTTCCAATATGGTCTTCAATGGCCTTTTTGAATAAGGCGCGGGCATCACCAGCAGTACCTAGGGCGAGAATAGCCTCAATCTGATGATAGAGAACATTCACAGAAGTGAGGGCAGGGAAAATCCCTCCTCCTGGCGCCCGGTTAGCAGGAGGAATGCCCGGAGTGGCAACGTCAAAAAAGCCTCCAGCCGGATAAACACCCGGAATCAGCCGGAAATCTCCGTCAAGCGGGATACCCGCGGGATCAGCCCTGTCCCGGCCAAATAAACCGGCAAGGAAGATCTTAGCTTTGTCATCGTACTTAATGTTTTTGTTATCGTACAAGCGCTTGACCACCAAATTGCTGAGTGGAAAATAGCCGTAGGTGCATGCAGGAGTCTGAGAGCATGGGGAGGTGTTCCGTTGGGAAGGATCTGTTTGGTCCAGCAAGGTTCCCTGAATCCGCCTAAAGTAATAGGGCCAGCGGGGATCGCCGTCTTCAAGCGACTCCAACATAAACTGATGGAGGATGTAGGTGAATCCGTTGGTTCCAGCCGTGTAGGACGCTTGGTACCAAGGGTGCCGATTGTCCGGAGTGACTGTTTTGGAGTACTGAAAAGTGAAGTCTTCCGAAGTCGTGCCAATAAGCTTGCCTGAAGCTAAGACTGCTTCCACTTTAGCTTTTGCCCCATTATCCACCAGTCGGGTATTCATAAGCAGCTTCAATTTCAAGGAGAAACCAAACTTTTCCCAACGGGCAGTATTTCCACCGTAAATAAGGTCTCCGGTTACAGTTACGGGCCTTCGGCTATTGGTCACTCCTTTGATGCCCTCATCCACAAGTGCCAACATTTTTGCATAGATAGCGGCATCATCCTCAAAATTCGGATTGGTGATAGGCGTCTCGGAATCCCCATTTAGCGCTTCAGTAAATGGGATATCACCAAATAAATCCACCATCGTGGAAACCACGTAGGCTTTTAATAGCTGGGCAATACCCAGGTACTGGGGTGACCCACTGTCACCGGTGTTGGCTTTGATGATACCTTCTAGATCTTTGAGTGCGTTGGAATACAAGGAGCGCCAGGAACCATTATAGGAAGCCTGCCCAAGATTCCAATCATCGCCAGAAGCGATGATACCCATGAAACCCATCAGGTTGTTGTTTATGCCTCCTCCAATGACTTCCACCAAGTCATACTGAGCCTGAGCGAGCAGCAGGTCGTTACCTGCCTGGGTGGGGTTATTTGGGTCTTGATTAATATCCAGGTCAAACATGTCCCCACAACCACTCAGAACGAAAAACAAGAGGGTGGCGGTGAGCATTCTGCCGGTATGCTTTAATTTATCCATTGGTCATTTTTTTTTCCTTTTGCATCAGGAATTAAGAAAAAGGTTGGTTTAGAACGTTACGGACAAATTCACGCCAAACCGGCGAGTCGTGGGGTAGGATCCGTACTCAAAACCCTGCACATTGGAGGATGCGGATTCCGCCAGTACCTCGGGATCAGCATTTACCCCTTCGAGGATATTGGGGGCTCTCCACCACAGGTTGCGTCCCGACAGGGAAAGCCTTGCAGAACCAAATGGCGTTTTGGACAGAAATTTCTTTGGGAACTGATAGGCTAAAGAAATCTCCCGGAGGCGGATACTTGTGATATCGAAGATATTCGTTTCATCCGCGCCATAGGCTCCAAATCCATTGGAAAAGAAATAATCGAAGGCGGTAATAGCCGTGGTATTACGGATATAGTTGCCCTTTTCGTCTTTAATCGGCTCGAAGGTTTGCGTATTACCATAGACTCCAGGAATAACCCTAAGGGCTTCCCGGTCTTCGGTCACTTTGATCTGTCCTCTTAACAGGAGAGATCCGGCAGTAGTTAGGTACATATCCCCTCCCTGACGCCAATCAATTAGCGCATTCAGTGACAAGCCCTTGAATGAAAAGGTATTTATAAGGCTGGTCATAAAGTCGGGATTCGGATCACCGATAATCTCGGAGGTAGGTTGTAGAATGGTCAGGCCAAGGGTCTTATCGATGAGGATATCCCCTTCGGGTGTTTTAGCATTAGCCGAGCCAAAAATCTGTCCGTAGGGATAGCCTGTCCGATGAATGACCCCCAGGCTAGAGAACAGACCACCAACATAGATATCACCCCCCTCACCGGCATCAACCACCAGGGAACGAATCCGCGTAAAGTTCAGGGTAGCATCCCAAGTGAAGCTTTTGGTTTTGATGGGTGTGAAATTGAGCGAGATCTCAAATCCCTTGTTCTCGATTTCCCCAGCATTGACCACAGCACGGGTAAAGCCTGAAGAAGCAGGTACCTGAGTAGAGGTAATCTGATTAGTAGAATTCCGCTTGAACCACGTGAATTCTACCCCAACCTTGTTTTTAAGCAACCGCAGATCAGCTCCAAACTCAATCTCCGTAGTCAACTCAGAAAGCAAGTTGCTGTTGCCGAGGGTATTACCCAGAGAAGCCAAGTTGAACTTGGTACCTCCTGCTGTGGTAAAAGGAGTGGAAAGGAAATAAGGCGTGGCTGTTCGGTAAGGCGTGGCCTCATTGCCCACCTGGGTCCAGGCCGCCCGAACCTTGGCATAACCAAGGAAATTGCTGCTTATTCCCAAAGCATCGGTAAGTACAAAGGAAGTATTCACCCCGGGATAAAAGTAACTCCGGTTAGCTGCAGGCAGGGTAGAGGAAAAATCATTCCGTGCGGTAACTCCCAGATAGAGGTAATTCTTATACCCAATTTGCATATCGCCATAGGCGGCATAGAATCGTTGTAATCGGTTATATTCATCACTAAGTTGTGTTACGGTAGCATCGGTATTATACAAACCCCTGGAAATGATACCATCCCCAACTACATAACGCGTTCCGTAAGAACGCTGATTCCAGTTAAACCCGGCGATTAATCTGAAATCAATATTTTCACCAAAATTGGTGTTTACCGTAGCCAGGTAGTTTAAGTCAATTTCTGTATTCGTTACATCATTAGTCCATACCTCACCATTCGCATCAGCCACACCACCAGCCACTTTCACATTTTTTTGAAAGTCAGAATAAGTGTTCATACCACCTCTTGCTGTTAAAGCCAGCCATGGTGTCACCTCATAATTTAAGGCAATATTACCATAAACACGATTCACATTTGATATAAAAGAGTTGTATTTTGTTAACCAGCGTGGGTTATCCAAAGCACGATAAAATACATTTGTTCCTGTTACCGGGTTTTCAAATGGATAAGGAATACCCTCTGGATTAGTTTCGTTCAAGTCAAAATTTCTTGGCAAGAAGAAAAGACGAGTAAAGATAGATCCATCTGTAGAACCAAAATTTCCACCAAATACGGACCCACCTGTAGGTGGTGTCCTTTGCTCTGAGTTTACATAGGTTACATTTCCTGAGACAGAAAGACCATTGTCTAATTTCGCATTGCCACCTACACTAACAGAAGTACGGCCTGAATGACTATTAGGAACTATACCTTCATTGTTCATTCTACTTATGACCGCATTTAATGCAGATTTTTCATT